>Ga0208879_1000438_pt1 | contig 43077 bp, 34 predicted proteins | sample Knorr_S15_td_Bot_FD_185605 | JGI IMG/M metagenome (GOLD analysis project Ga0208879, IMG submission 185605) | Marine microbial communities from Southern Atlantic Ocean transect - Knorr_S15_td_Bottom_ad_5009_LV_A (SPAdes) (version 2) | ecosystem: Environmental > Aquatic > Marine > Oceanic | place... | reverse complement strand
CGCCTGAAATAACACCTGGTGCAATCAGCGGTGCTTGTATTTTGAAAAAGTTTCTAATCGGCGTACCACCAAGGCTTGAAGCAGCACGAAGAAGATTGTTATCAAAGCCAGACAATGAAGCAGTAACCGTTATTACTACGAATGGTATTCCTAAAATAGTGTGAGCAATAATTAACCCAGTCAAAGTTGCCACAAGATTGACCTTTGCAAAAAAGAAGAACATACCCGAAGCAGTAATGATAAGCGGCACAATCATTGGTGAAATCATCAATGCCATGATGGCGCGATTAAAAGGCATATGCGGGTTCGACAAGCCCAGTGCAGCTAAAGTGCCTAAAGTACTGGCAAAAAATGTCGCAAAAATGGCTATGATAATGCTATTTTTGATACCAATCATCCAGCGGTCATTGCACATTGTGGATGCACCTGCGTTTTCAATGGCATCGCACATACCAAACAAGGTTTGATACCAGCGCAATCCATAGCCATCAAAATTAAACGACCATGTATCAAAACTAAAGAAAGCCATCTCGGAAACGAATTGAAGATAAGGCGAATTACTAAAAGACAGCGGAATAACGACGACTAATGGCGCGACTAAAAAGAATAAAACAATTGCACAAAAAGTCAGATAGCTAAAGTGCCACGCTCGTTGTCCTTTGGTTGTGTATGAAGGTAATGCCATTTTTATTTAACCCATTTTTAAATTATTAACGCCAATCATTTTGTCGTACGCCCAGTATAGAATCAGAACTGCTGCAAGTAGCATAGCACCCATTGCAGCGCCTAAACCCCAGTTCAGGGTTTTTTGCATCTCTCTGGCAACAAAATTACCAATCATTAGTCCGTCTTTGCCACCGACCAATTCCGGGGTAATGTAGTAACCAATGGCAACAATAAATACCAGAATACAGCCGGCGCCAATGCCCGGCACAGTTTGTGGCATATAAACCTTAATAAACGCCAAAGTTGGAGTGGCGCCTAAGTTCTGCGCTGCTCTCATATAGCTCGGCGGTATGCCTTTCATTACACTGTAAATTGGCAAAATCATAAACGGTAGTAAGACTTGCGTCATTACAATGATTGTACCGGTGAAGTTGTACATCATAGGTAGGCGGTCTTCATCGCCAAAACACAGATCGATAAAGGTTGCACCAAAAAACGGAAGATTAACCGTCCCTTCAAAACAGGGCAGAATCGCCATCAGGGTGTCGTTGACGACACCATGTTGCTGCAACATGATCATCCAAGCAACAATACGCACCAGGAGCGAAGTCCAGAAGGGCATTAGTACACAAATCATGAGTAAATTTGAGGTACGCATTGGTAGCGTTGCCAGTAGATAGGCTACAGGATAGGCAAGAAACAGACAGGCCAGAGTAACGATCAGACTCACTTGAAGGGTGCGCATCCATATGGTTTTATATACTTTTAGATATTCTTTTTTCTGGATGATATTCTTATTGGCGTCATACTTCAAATCGACAGCATTTAGATAATAACCCATGGTGTATGGATCTTTCATTGCACCGAGAGACTGCCAAAACTCTAGTTTTTTCCAGCGCTTGTCGACCTTGATTAATTTGTCTTTGTAAGGGGCTTCCAGTAGGTAAGGTTTGTTTTCTTCTGTAGATTTATTATCTACTTTTGTTGTGGCCTTGACTGTCTTTATCAATAAGCTTCGCCAGCCTGATAATTCATAGGTCATTCGGGTGCCCGATTTTCCTAGCATAACCCTACCTTCGCTGTCTGGCATCTTATGGGTATTTCTAATATCGGTTACTAAGGCTGTATACATCTCCTCGGTAGGTTCGCTTACTTTGTCCCATCGTTCGTATTCAGCGAAGGTTAGCGGAAAGACTTTGTTAATCGAAGTATCGTCAATACTGCGAGATAGTAGTGAACCGATTGGGTTCACAAACATAATAAGTAAAAATAATAAAGGTACTGAGACCAGCAAAGCAGAGCGTATTTTTGTACGCCTGAGTGAGCGGTTTAAGCTTACTTTGAGGGGAATGCCGTCGTTCGTTAACAAAGGTGCGCTTGAATTTGTAGTAGAGATGTTGCTCATTGTTCGTTGATTGAAAGTGCTTTAAATAGTTGTACTTATCTAGTGCTAAGTATTTTTATGTATAAAAAACAGACCGGCATTATCACCGGCCTGTTTTATTGATTTAACCAACTGGAAACTAAGAAAGCAAAACCAGATGGTTAATGGTTAGCTAATTACTTAGCCATCCAAGCTGCATAACGGTCATTTACTTCTTGACCATTGTCAGCCCACCAGTCAGGGTTAGCAACGATAGTACGTGGCATAACTTCACCGCGGTTAGGCATGTGTTCCATGATGTTTTTGCCATTATGGAACCAAGGTTCATTAGCTTGAATGATATCAAATGCAGATGCACGCATTGGACCATAGTTAATGAAATGTGCTTGCGCAGCTTGTTGTGCAGGCGCAGAGGCGTGCACTAAGAAGCTAATGGCTTCGGCTCTGTTTGGAGCGCCTTTTAGTAGAACTAACCATTCTTCTTCAAGTACTTGTCCATCCCAAACGGTAACGAAGTCAGCACCTTCAGATAATACTGCTGCACCGATACGTCCGTTATAGGCTAGAGACATACTTACCTCGCCAGACTTAATCAACTCAAGTGGCTTAGAGCCAGAAGACCAGAATACAACATGGTCTTTGATTGTGTCTAGTTTAGCAAACGCACGATCAATACCTTCTTGAGTACTCATAACGTCATAAACGTCAGCTATAGCAACACCATCAGCAACTAATGCCATTTCGGTGATTGCCTGAGCCCAAGTATGAATACCACGTTTTCCTGGGAACTTTTCAATATCAAAGAAATCGCTAATCGTTGAAGGCTGCTCTCCTGAGAATGTATCACCGAGATGGAAAGGCACGTAAGACCAGAAGATTTGTGGAACCACACATTTATTTGGTACAGGTACCATGATGTCGTCGTCCATTGAAGTGCCGTCAGCAGCAGGTATAAATAGGCTACGATCTAGCTCTTCAAATAGGCCTTCGTCACAACCTGTACGGGCTTGATCTGCCAATACGTCAACGATATCCCACTGAACGTTACCTGATTCAACCTGTGCACGAACTTCACCTAAACCACCATTGTAGCTGATGAAGTTTGCTGTACCTGTTGACCAAGTGTCTGCGTATGCTTTTTGTTGTGATGCTGTGTAACCACCACCCCATGAAACAACTGTTACATCTGCTTGTACAGCGCCTGCCAACATTACTGTTGAAAGAGCACCGGCAATCAGAGTTTTGGATATTACTTTTTTCATTTTAACTCTCCTTGTTATAAAATAAAGTTTGTACCTGGACTAGCCATCCAAGGCCAAACAATCTTCCGTCATCCAACCGATAGAAACCTCTTTACCTTTCTGAAGATGTTTACTATCAACTGAATTGGGAACTTTGACGATAAACTCGTCGTTTCCACACACGCTAAAACGTGTGCGAATATGGTCGCCGTGGTAGATTAATTCCTCTACTTTGGCAGAATAAGTATTGGGAGTTTTCCCAGGCTTTGGGGCAATAATAATTCGCTCTGGGCGTAGTGATAAGGTGGTACGTTCGCCGACGGCATTAACATTGGCTTTAGTGGCAATGACAATATCCCCAGAATCTGTTTTTACGGTGACTTGCTCGCCATTAATTGCTTCGACGGCACCCATTATACGGTTGTTTTCACCAATAAAGTTAGCAACAAAAGCATTTTCTGGTTTTTCGTATAAGTCTGTCGGCGATGCGCATTGTTGTACGATGCCATCATCAAATACCGCGATGCGATTTGACATTGTTAAGGCTTCTGTTTGATCGTGGGTAACATAGACCACAGTTAGGCCCAGTTCTTCGTGCAAATGCTTAATTTCATACTGCATTTGCTCACGTAAGTTTTTGTCAAGCGCACCCAAAGGCTCATCCATCAATACTAAATCTGGATCAAATACAAGTGAGCGGGCTACCGCAACACGTTGCTGCTGGCCACCCGATAACTGCATTGGGCGACGATTTCCAAACTTACCCAATTGCACCATATCAAGCGCTCGATTAACACGCCTCTCTCTTTCCTCCTTTCCTATCTTACGAACCTCTAAAGGGAAAGCAAGATTCTCAGCGACAGTCATGTGAGGAAATAGTGCGTAGTTCTGGAACACCATGCCAATGCCACGTTTGTGTGGAGGTACATTGTTGATGGGTTTGCCTTTTAAGTAAATTGTGCCATTGGTGGTTGGCTCAAAGCCAGCTAACATCATTAAGCAAGTTGTTTTGCCAGAGCCAGATGGCCCAAGCATGGTGACAAATTCACCCTTTGCCACATCGAGGTTGAAGTCTTTTACAACCAGTATTTCGCCGTCATAACTTTTTTGTACGTTTTCGAATCTAACTAATGGTTTTAGTGAGTCTTGTTCTATCATCGAGTCATTATAGGCATTTATTTAAGTAAGTGATAAATATAGATTGATTCAATAATCTAGTTTATCAAGTTTTACGCCAATCAGTACTAAATTAATATAGAATACCCCTTAACATTACGAATTTCATCAAATGGATAAACTAGATTACGATATTCTGCATATCGTTCAGAATAATTCACGCCTCACAGCAGAAGTCATTAGCCAACAGGTTAGTCTATCGCCTGCAGCGGTGCAAAAACGCCTAAAACGCCTACGGGATAATGGCGTGATTGAAAAAGAGGTAGCCGTACTGTCGGCAAAACACCTCGAGCGCAATTTGACGATCATCGTCAATGTTGTTATTGAGCGAGAAAGCACTGCATCGCTTGATCGATTTAAACTCAAAATGCTCGAGGAGACTTGCGTACAACAATGCTACTACATCACGGGTGAATCTGCTTTCGTTTTGATTATATTGGAGCGTGATATTGAGGAATACGAACGGTTCACACAAAAGTATTTCTTTGCAGAGTCCAATGTGGTTAGATTCAACACTATGGTTGTTATGAAGCGAATTAAGGTTTCACTCAATGTAATCTGAATAAAAACAATAAAACACCTAAAATTCACTCAGATGAGACCAATAAAAGCAGGGTAAATAAACCATCAAAATTTACTATTTAAGCCAAATATTTTCTTTGTATACTTATTTATACAAAAAAATTATCGATATTTTGGCCACTGAATAAAAATATTGGTTTTTTCAAAATGGTAACGCCAAGTCGCTTATTGACCTTTGCTTGTTGATATAATATAAGAGATCTTTACGCAAACCATTTAAAATTTGCTGAGTGATAAAAACGAATAAAAAATGTGTAAAAATTTTCACCCCAAAGGCGCTTCCTACGGGCGAAATAGCACTGGCTATTAATGAGTATATTTCTGCACTTTTTAGTATTTTTAACCTCAGTCCTTTGGAAAAGGGAGTTTTCCCCATTTTCCTACGTTAATTTTTTTCGCTAGACAACAAGTAGAGCCTCTAAAAATATGCCTTGTACAATAATTAAAACCCCACTATCAAATCTGAAATGGTTTGTTCAAAGAGCTCTGTAATGCAAGATTACTTAAAAATAACTCGGAACGGCCTTTGGAACAACAACCAAGCATTGGTTGCCTTGCTGGGATTATGCCCATTATTAGCTGTTACCAATAATGTAGTGAACGCCATTAGTTTAGGCTTGGCAACAACATTTGTTTTGATTGCTTCTAATGTGACGGTGTCATTATTTCGTAATCATATTCGCAAAGAAGTGAGAATCCCTATTTTTGTGTTGTTGATTGCCTCGTTTGTCACCATTGTTGACCTTATCATGCAATCGTTCTTTTACGACATGTATTTAATTCTCGGTATCTTCGTGCCGCTCATTGTGACTAACTGTGCAATTTTGGGTCGTGCTGAAGCGTTCGCATCCAAAAACAGTTGGGACAAGTCCTTAATAGACGGCCTGATGATGGGCATTGGCTTCACGGCTGTGCTTGTGCTACTCGGGGCAATGAGAGAAATTTTGGGCAATGGCACGCTATTTGATCAGGCAGACTTATTATTTGGTGAGTTTGGCGCCTCCCTAACAATGACATTTTTTGATGACTATCAAGGCAGCTTAATTGCTCTTTTGCCGCCCGGTGCTTTTATCGGTCTTGGTTTGATAGTGGCGCTTAAGAACTTGGTGGATTCAAAACAAAAAACCGCACAAGTTATTGCTGTACCACATGCAATTACTGAGGTTCAAGCGCAATAATGACTCTCATCTGACACTCTATGTCTAGGGCAAAAACAATTCAAGATTTTCTTCGTAGCAATATTATTGATATCGAAGGACTGCTTGGCCTGGCTCTAGATTTCTCAAAATCTTTCTTGTATGCCAATCCAAATCATAAGATTAGCACAGCTGAGTTAGCAAGCCTTGACATCCTTATCCAGAAACGACAAAGTGGTGAGCCTTTTGCTTATTTATCAGGCTCAAAGGGTTTTTATCATCTTGACTTCACGGTAACAACTGACACCTTAATTCCAAGACCAGAAACAGAACTGTTAATTGATATTTCCCTTGATTTGTTCGACCCAAATAAGCCAATTAAAATACTTGATTTAGGTACGGGCAGTGGCATTATCGCCATCACTTTAGCGGATAAATGCGCCAGCTGGAGGGTCAGTGCAACAGATCAATCTGAAGGTGCTTTAGAAGTGGCAAAATCCAACGCCAAAAACATAGCAACTTCAGTTGAGTTTAGTCATGGTAGTTGGTTGGAAGCTGTCCCTGGACAAGATTTTGACCTGATTATTAGTAACCCGCCTTATGTTGAAGATAATGACCCGCATTTAGCGGACCTGCAATTTGAGCCGATTAGCGCCCTTATTTCAGGTGCCGACGGTCTCGATGACATTCGATTGATCATTGAGCAAGCGCCTAAGCAGTTAAATGCTGGTGGTTATCTTTTGCTTGAGCATGGTTATAACCAGCAAAGAGAGGTTATGCGACTAATGCGGAAGTTTTTTGTCGAGGTCAGGGGCTTTCAAGACAGCAATAATATCGATCGTGCAACTCTTGGACGAATTAAATAGCGACAAAAATAGGGTCGAGCAAAGTGATGTAAATTACTTGGCTACAGAAGAATTGCGAATCAGACTGCTAGGCACCGCATTGTTGTCTTTGATACTATTAATCACAGCATAGCTGAAATAACGACGAAGACCAATGTCGGCCTTTAAGACCTTACCAATAAAGGCCTGATAACCAGCAACATCTTCCACCAAAACGCGCAGAATGTAATCCAAACCACCGCCAACAGACCAACAAGACTGTACTTCGTCAAAACTAATAATGGCTTGTTCAAAGCGCTCAAATTCACCGTCTTTATGACTTTCTAACTCTACCTCGGTAATTACCAAGTGGAAGTTTTTCATAAATTTAGATGAAAGTCGCGAACTGTAGCCGTCAATAATACCGGCTTCTTCAAGGCGCTGCAAGCGATCCCATGAAGGGGTCAAGGATAAACTTAGGCGTTCCGCCAAAGCTGTTTTGGTGATTCTTCCTTCCTCTTGAAGAATGGCAAGAATTTGGATATCTCTTTCGTCTAATTTAAACATGTTCTTTTATTATCACACCAAAAATAGATTAATAGTTAATATTTTAAACCGAATAATAGAAAAAAATTCAATGAGACATTAAAAAGACCTAAAGTTTCTTCTGACACAGCCATTAATTGTCTTCATATACAGAAGTTTATTCTCTTCAAATAGAGAGGCTGCACAAAGGAAAGAAGCGCGCCTAATGTTGTACCGAACTGGAAAAAAGATGGATAACCAGAACGCCAATAATAATTAATGCCATGCCGATAATAGCTGCCAAATCGGGGACTTGCTTGTAATAAATAGCCGCCACAGCAGCCACTAAAACGATACCAAGGCCCGACCAGATAGCGTACATAACACCAACAGACATTTCCCTAAGGGTAAGGGTCAGTAGCCAAAACGAAAGCAGGTAACAAACAACAACAATAACACTGGGGGTCAGCTTGGTAAACTCTTGAGTCTCCTTCAAAAGGCTAGTGCCAATCACCTCAGTGATAATGGCTAGCGCTAAGTACATGTATGTCATCACCGTCCTCAAATAGCTGTTTCCGTGATTATAGCAACAAAATTCAGCAAGGTTTAAAATAAGTGAAGTTGATCTATAAGCCGGGTTCTGTCTGACCGAAATCAAGATAGTCATTCATCTACGGTACTTGTCACCAAGCACCTTTAGCACTCTACCCGAAGACAGCGCGAGCCACGCCAGTGCCTTCCTATTTGAGCTTGCTCCAAGTGGGGTTTACCCTGCCACACTTGTCACCAAGTGCGCGGTGCGCTCTTACCGCACCATTTCACCCTTACCTACAAGTAGGCGGTTTCTTTTCTGCTGCACTTTCCGTCGCATCACTGCGCCTAGCCATTAACTAGCACTTTGCTCTATGGAGCCCGGACTTTCCTCTGATGGCAAACGCCACCAGCGACTACCCGATCAACTTCAGCGCGAATTATACGCTAGGATTAAGTGTTTTAATCTGAGTACTGATACTCTCGTAAAACTTCAGTTACTTGCACTTCATAAGACTCGTACCATTTCTGTTTGCCTTTTTCTTGTGCTTGCAAGTGATCGACATGCCGCTTCCAATTCTTTATATCTTCCAAAGAATCCCAATAGGAAGCGCTTATCTCCAAATCGCCTTCGGTACACGAAGTAAACTTGATGCAATTGTACTGATCAAAAGCCACCTCTTTAAGTTTGGCGGCAGTCTCATAGTAGCCTTCGTCGAGCTGTTTAAATTTAGCCGTGAAAATGACTACATACATTACTTAATCTCAGTAACCGGTATTTGACTGAAAATTTTATGAATGTTATTACCCTGCGTATCAACAGCAACAGCAACCGGCATGTCTTTTACCTCAAACTCATAAATGGCTTCCATGCCCATTTCTTCAAAAGCCAAAACTTTGGCTTTTTTGATGGATTTAGAGATAAGGTAAGCCGCACCACCGACAGCAATTAAATAACTTGCCTGGTGCTTTTTAATGCTTTCGACTGCTTTCGGGTCACGCTCCGCCTTGCCAATCATACCGAGAATGCCAGTATTTTCCAGCATCATATCGGTAAATTTATCCATTCGAGTCGCTGTTGTTGGGCCGGCAGGACCGATCACTTCATCACCAACAGCGTCGACTGGGCCAACGTAATAAATAAACTTATTATCAAAATCAACACCTTCTGGCAAGCCTTCGCCAGACTCAACCATATCATTCAACCTTTTATGCGCTGCATCTCGTCCAGTAATAATCGTGCCACTGAGTAGTAACGTGTCGCCAATATTCCAATCTTGCATTTGTTCACGTGTCAATGTATCCAAATCGACTTTGATGTATTTTGAATAGTCCATCTCCAAGTCAGGGTAAATATCGTAATCCACTGCTGGCAACTCTGCCACACCCGAACCATCAAGGGTGAAATGCACATGTCTGGTCGCTGCGCAGTTTGGAATAATCGCAACCGGCTGAGAAGCGGCATGCGTTGGGTAGTCTTTTATTTTGACATCCAGTACTGTCGTCAAACCACCCAAACCTTGAGCGCCAATACCCAAGTTGTTTACCTTCTCAAACAAATCAAGCCTTAATTTTTCAATCTCACTCGGATTGGTTTTTGCTCTGACTTCACTAATATCAACTGGGTCCATCAGCGACTCTTTTGCCATCAACATCGCTTTTTCCGGCGTACCACCAACACCAATCCCCAATATACCTGGCGGACACCAACCCGCACCCATTGTCGGAATCGTTTTTAAAATCCAATCGGTAAGGTTGTCATCGGGATTAAGTACAGTGAATTTAGCTTTGTTTTCAGAGCCACAGCCTTTTGCCGCAACAATCACATCCAGTTTATTGCCCTTCACCATTTTGACGTGAATAACCGCTGGCGTGTTGTCTTTGGTGTTTACTCTAGTGAATAGAGGGTCGCTCACAATAGAAGCTCTCAGTGGGTTATCGGGATGCGTATAAGCTTGTTTGACGCCCTCATTAATCATCTCATCAACCGAGAGATCTGCATCCCACTGGAGGTCCATGCCTACTTCTAAAAAAATATTGACAATGCCTGTATCTTGACACAGTGGTCGCTTGCCAAAAGCACACATTTTTGAATTTATTAGAATTTGGCCAATGGCATTTTTAGCACCCACACTACTCTCTCTTTCATAAGCCTCAACCATCGCTCGAATGAAATCCGGCGAGTGATAATAAGAGATGTATTGGAGTGCAGAGGAAATACTCTCTATCAGGTGTTTTTGCTTTATTTTCATATTTATTTGACCTTCGCTATTGTCTATTTAGACCCAGCAGGTTATATTATTCCTTCTGAGTATTTTATCTATATCTAACTGAGTATTTTATCAATATCTAGCAAGGAATTTCCACATGTTTAACTTCTTCAAAGGCCAAAATCTTTCTATCGACCTAGGTACTGCAAATACGCTTATCTATATGGATGGAAAAATCGTCTTAAATGAGCCTTCTGTTGTCGCCCTACGACACGAAAGAGGCGCAATGGAATCAACTGTTATTGCCGTTGGTCAAGAGGCAAAAAACATGTTGGGTAGAACCCCTGGCGCAATTGAAGCCATTCGACCAATGAAGGACGGCGTGATTGCTGACTTCAAGGTAACAGAAAAAATGCTGCAATACTTTATGCGAAAAGTATTGAGATCGGGTTTTTTCTCACCCAGCCCAAAAGTACTCATTTGTGTGCCTTGTGGCGCCACTCAAGTAGAGCGTCGCGCTATTAAAGAAAGCGCTGTTGGCGCTGGTGCACGTGATGTTTATCTCATTGAAGAGCCAATGGCGGCGGCACTTGGTGCTGGCATGGCAATTGATATGCCTTCAGGCGCAATGGTCATTGATGTGGGTGGTGGTACCACTGAAATTGCAATTATGTCTTTAAACGGCATTGTTTATTCGGACTCCATTAGAATCGGTGGCGATGTCTTTGACGACACCATTGTCAAATTCGTAAGACGTGCACACGGCATTATCATTGGCGAAGCAACTGCTGAACAAATCAAAGAAGAGGTTGGCTCTGCCTTCCCGTCCAAGGTAGTAAAGAAAATCGAATTCAGAGGTCGTGATGTTGCCAAAGGTATTCCGGTCAGTTTTGAAGTAACTAATGCTGAAATATTAGAAGCACTGACAGAGCCTCTAGGGATGATTATCAATTCCGTGCGTACAGCACTCGAGCAAACGCCCCCAGAATTATCTTCAGATATTGCTCAAAACGGCTTAGTTATTACTGGCGGTGGCGCTCTGTTAGAGGGTATTGATAAGTTGATTAATAGCGAAACCAACCTGCCGGTCAGTATCGCTGACGATCCGCTAACTTGTGTAGCTCGTGGTGGTGGCATTGCTCTCGACATGATCAACAAACACAACATGGGATTCCTAGCCGCAGAGTAGTCGAAACGACTTATTATGCGACTTTTAAAGCCACTTTTTCCAGCCTTAATTGCAATTATTCTAATTGTACTGGATGCGCGTTTTTCAACTTTAGACAACCTAAAACGTAACAGCACTGCGCTATTGTCGCCGATTTACTTTTTGGTTGACCTGCCCGGTCAGATGATGAACTGGGTTAGCGATAAAGGAAGTGATACCGAACAGCTTATCAGCGAGAATGAACAACTCACCAATGAATTGTTCGAGCTCAAGTCAAAGCTGCAAATCTACAACAATCTTGTTTTAGAAAATCAGAAAATTAGTCGCCTCATTGACGCCAGTTACGCGCTGCCAGCGAACACTGTCAAATTAGCTCGAGTCAAGTCTATTGCACAATCTCGATTGAAGAGACAACTGGTGATTAACAAAGGCAGCAATGATAATATCCTAGCATTGCAAATCGTACTCGGTGCAAACGGTGTTGTTGGTCAAATTATCCAATCAACGCCTTTTTACGCCACAGTCCAATTAACGACGGACCCAACTCAGCACATTCCGGTGAAAAATGTCCGCAATGGCGCCAGAGGCATTGCCAAAGGTCTGGCGGCAAATAAAAGTGGTATGAAGGTAGAGTTTATGCCGTCCGATTCTGATGTTAAATTGGGTGATATTTTTGTTACCAGTGGCATTGGCCAATCGTATCCAGCGGGCTATCCTGTCGGCGAAGTCATTGAAGTGAGTACGCCACACGATGAGACCTTCTTATTGATAAAGCTGAAACCGCTTGAAGATATGAATGAATTAGAGTTTGTACTCGTTGTCTCGGAGCCCTTATGATCAGTCAACGTCCACAAATATTACTCTTTAAACTCACCCTAATCTCTGCATTACTGAGCGCTGTTTCTTTACCAGACATGCTCCAGAGCGCCGCACCTTTCTGGATGTTGATATTTTTTACCTATTGGCTGATATACGCTGAAACCAAAGCGGTTTATAGTTTCGCCTTGTTGTTGGGCTTATTACTTGATTTATTACACGGCAATGTATTTGGTCAAAATGCTTTAGCACTGATTGGCAGTACTGTTTTTATTCTCAATGTAAAGAAATCGTTTTACGTATCCAACCTTAGCACCCAACAAGTTTATGTTTTTATCGCATCGCTCATTTATTTATTAATCACAATCGGCGTACACTGGATTATTCAGGGCTTTGACTTTAGTTTTCTGATCTTCCTCGCGCCACTAACGGGAGCAATTCTCTGGCCAATCGTGCATTTTCTACTAGCCAAACTAAAGCGCTGATTAAGTCGCTGCAAAGAGCTTATGGATAAAATTGCCAATACAAAACGAGAAATAAGAGTCTTTCAATCTCGCGTTGTTATTGCCGCGCTGATTATTTTTACATTAAGTTTGGTGTTGATATCGCGTATCTACAGTCTGCAAATAATTCAATATGATTACTACTCTGAAGAAGCCCTGGGTAATCAATTACAGCAACTTCCTATCACACCTGCAAGAGGTGATATTCTTGATCGTAACGGCAAAATATTGGCCACTAACACCCTATCTTATAAACTCACAATCACCCCTGAGAAAATCAAGGATATGGGTGCCGCAATGGCTGAACTTAAGCGCTTTGATTTAATCAATGATAGTGATATCGAGCAATTTTATAAGATAGAAAAACGCTATAAAAAATTTCACAATATCCCTATAAAGCATAATGTCTCAGAGCAATCGGTAGCTATTTTTCTCACCAAAGCACGACTCCTAGGTGTTGAAATAGAGCCCTACTTTCACCGCGTTTATCCCAATGGCGCCAGTAGTTCGCATTTAATTGGCTACGTCTCCTCAATGAACAAGGATGATAAAGACAGATACGATAAAGACAACTACGCCGGCACAACTTTCGTTGGCAAAACTGGCATTGAAAAGCAATACGAAAACCTGCTGCATGGTAACTCTGGCAGGAAACAAATTGAGAGAAACGTCTCTGGTCGAGTGGTGGACTCGAAAATCCTCATCCCGGCTGAATCAGGCCAAGATCTGTATTTAAGCATTGACTTGGATTTACAATTAAAAGCCGAAGAGCTGATGGATGGTAAGCGCGGCGCTTTGGTGATGATTGATGTTACTAATGGTTCGATTCTAGCGCTCGTCAGCATGCCAACATTTAACCCAAATTGGTTTGTTGGTGGCATCTCAAATAAACAATACCAAACGCTGCGAAAAGATAAAAATCTACCGCTATTTGATCGCAGCATTAAAGGTCTTTATCCGCCAGGATCAACCATTAAACCGATGGTCGCCCTTGGCGGCCTCGAGCAAAAAGATATTACCGTCACTAGCAAAGTCTTTTGTCCGGGTTATTATAAAATTTCAAATTATTCACGTAAATTTAACGACTGGAAGCGCACAGGTCACGGCCACGTTGATGTTAAGGATGCCATTGCTCAGTCCTGCGATGTTTTCTTTTATGATCTAGCCTTTAATATGGGCATAGATAAGCTTCATGATAATTTAGCGTATTTCCAATTTGGCGAAAAAACTGGCATTGATTTACCAGGAGAATTTGCAGGAATCCTACCTTCTAGAGAGTGGAAAAAAATCAATAAGGATGAGCCTTGGTATCGAGGAGAAACTCTAAATACAGGTATTGGTCAAGGCTTTATGACCGCTAGTCCATTACGTCTGGCCGTTGCAACCGCAGCAATTGCCAACAAAGGACAGCTATTAATACCACAAATTCTAATGCACTCTCAAACAAGTGCGGGTGTCGTTGAAGTCAGTGAGAGTCTTGAAGCGACTCAAATTCCGATAAAAGATATCAAGAATTGGGAAACCATTATTGCCGGCATGGAGCTAACTGTTTATGGACCAAGCGGTACTGCAAGACGTCTGAATCATAATCTTAGCTATACACTTGCCGGCAAAACAGGTACCGCTCAAGTATTCGGTCTGGACCCTGAAGAGACCTATATTGCCGAAAATTACGAAGAAAAACTCAGAGATCATGCGTTATTTACTGGTTTTGCACCAGTGGAAAATCCACAAGTTGCCATTGCAATCATTGTTGAAAATGCTGGTAGTGGTAGCTCAAAAGCTGCGCCAATTGCCAAAGCCGTACTGGATGTTTATTTTGCTAAGAATCCAGTAACGCCACTAGTAACAGCTGAATAACTTAACTTTCTGAAGCTTGCTGAGCGTGAAATTCAACCCTAAAATCTTCAAATGCGTCATTCTTAATGGCTTCTCGCATCGACGCCATCAGAGATTGATAATAATGCAGATTATGTAAAGTATTGAGGCGTGAACCCAGTATTTCGTTGGTTTTTTGCAAGTGATGTAAATACGATCTAGAGTAGTTCTGACAAGTCGAGCAATCGCAATTGGCATCAAGTGGACTGGTATCCAATTTATGTTTGGCGTTGCGAATTTTAACAATGCCTACCGAAGTGAATAAATAACCGTTTCTAGCATTGCGCGTAGGCATGACACAATCAAACATATCGATACCTCTAGCCACCGCCTCCACCAAGTCTGACGGCGTGCCCACTCCCATCAAATAACGCGGCTTATCCGCCGGCATGATCTCTGGCAAATACTCTAACACCTTAATCATCTCTTCTTTTGGCTCGCCCACAGATAACCCGCCAATGGCATAACCGTCAAAGTCAATATCGACTAAAGCCTCAACGGATTGACGCCTAAGGTCTTCATGCATGCCGCCCTGTACAATGCCAAATAGAGCATTGTCGTTATTCAATCTCTGGTGTTCGTCTTTGGAGCGTCTTGCCCAACGCAGGGAGAGCTGCATTGATTGATCAACTGCTGACTTCTCACTAGGATAAGCAATACACTCATCAAAAATCATAACAATATCAGCGCCGAGTTTTTGCTGAATTTGCATCGACTCTTCTGGCCCCATGAATATTTTATCGCCATTTTTAGGTGATCGAAACGACACACCTTTTTCGTTAATTTTACGAATATGTCCCAAACTGAAAACTTGAAAGCCGCCCGAGTCAGTGAGGATTGGTCCTTGCCAATTCATAAAATCGTGCAGATCACCGTGCGCTTCAATAACATCCGTACCCGGCGTAATAGATAAATGGAATGTGTTGCCTAGAATGATTTCAGCACCCAGCTCTTTGACTTCTTCCACCGTCATTGCTTTAACTGTGCCGTAAGTGCCGACAGGCATAAAGGCTGGAGTATTAACCTCGCCTCGTGCAAAAGTCATCTTTCCCAAACGGGCCTTATTATCGGCCTTGGTTAATTCAAATTTCATAAAGGGAATTATAGAATGCTCATCCGACTTTTCCACGCCACTTTTTGCTTAATTAGACCATCACTTTGAATAAGCAGATTGTCTATGTTTTAAGTCAACAATAGCGACCAAGACTTTTTCTTCATGAATCAAATAAAACAACCGATAGCTGCCGATTCTATAACGATAATAGCCATCTAACTCACCCTTGAGTCTTTTAATATTGCTGCCAAAATAGGGGTTAGATCTTAACTGCGGATAAACAATTTTTGTAATTTTGCTGTAAATCTTGGGATCTATTTTTTTCCTTATTTTCTCAAAAGTCTTAGTTTCAGCAATTTGGAAATTAGACAATAGTGTAATCTCCAGTCTCTAAATCGGTAAACCCACTTTTAAGATTAGCAACCAACTCTTTGTCATTGAGTATTTCGGACATTTCTGCACCATCAACATACTGCTCCGAGGTTAGGTACTGCATCGTTGCAAACTCAATAAAATTGGAAATATTTCGTTTTTGTCCGTCTGCCGCAAGCTTAATTGACCGGTAAACACTGTCGTCCACCCTCATTGTTACTGTTTTCATTAAAACCCCTGTTATGAATAAATATTATTTATATTTTATTCAATTTTATTCAAAAGTCAAATGAAAATGAAAAATAAAACCCACCGTTCTATATATTTGATACATTAATTAACTATCTAAGTCATCAAATAGTGAGTCAACATCATCGAAACTTTTGCCTTTGTTAGACTGCAAATCATTTAAGGCTTGCTGGGTTTCTTTAGTTGGAATTTTGACTTCAAACGGCAAGCCATTGTTGAATACCATCATATTGTTAAACACGCTTATAGCGTGGGAATAATTTAACCACACAGCGCCATCATAAATAGTATTGCCAATTTCTGGGGCGACTACTTTTACAATGGTTTTAATGAGAGGGCGGGGGTGTAATATTCGCCGCCGTTACGCCCAGCGCTACCCATGTTTTTAATCTTACCTTCATATAGATGGCTCATTTCGTGCTTTTCAGCGTGGGTTCTGAAACGCAACTCATTGATAAGATTGACCACTTCGGGCAAGTTGTAGCCACTTTGGATTCTATTTTTCAGTTCGCTAAAAATTTCACCAATTTTGTATTCAATGGTGTTGGCACTACTTGCATCCACCTTAAACTTTTTAAGATAAGGGAATAATTCATTATTAACAAAATCAGCGAGATCATCGCCCGTTAATGCGTTGTAGTAGGTTTTTCCCGACAATTCAGCTGCTGTTTTCTTATCCTTTTCTAAATCATCCAAATATTTTAAAAACAACACCCAAGAGGTTTGCTCTACATAATCTAACTCACTGCCACACCCTGCATCTTTGTGCAGAATATCATCTATATTTTTAAAAGTTTGTTCAAACATAATTTTGTTATTGTTTTTTCACAGTTCATTATTACCTGTAATTATATAACCCCATCGCCAAATTTCTCCGGCTATATTTATGAAAATAACCAGGGCGGTACTCATTTATCAAAAACCTCAGTGGTCAATCCATTGTGGTTTTTGACTTACCCCTTTTACAAAGCAACTCAAATAATACTTGGTGAAGTGGAGTGGGGAAATTTCAGCATGTTTGAACGCAGTGAGTTCTGAAATTTAGCGCAACGAGCAATAGTAATATTTAGGATTGATTTGTAGGGCGACCTCTTTTTGGATACTTTTTCTGGTCGTCAGACAAAGTATCAAGGCCTAAAGAGAGAATCTACGATTCTCGAAGAGGATTTAAGCTTTGAATTATTAAACAACAAAATCGGCTACGCCTGCGTTTGTTTATTGACTTGTATGTGCCAGAGACGAGCGTATTGACCATCAAGGTCAAGTAACTGTTGATGCGTACCCTGCTCGGCAATTGTGCCGTTGCCAAGCACAATAATCTGGTCAGCATCAACAATGGTTGAGAGGCGATGAGCAATTACTAAAGTTGTGTGTTTGTGTGCCAAACCGGCCAAGGCTTTTTGTACCATTTTCTCCGAATACGAATCAAGCGCTGAGGTGGCTTCATCAAAAATCAATATTGGTGGGTTTTTTAACAGCACTCGCGCAATCGCCAGCCGCTGCTTTTCACCGCCTGAGAGCTTAAGGCCTCTTTCACCAACCAGCGTATCGTAACCTTGCGGCAAGGAATCAATAAAGCTATCAATAAAGCTAAGCTTGGCTGCCTGTTTAACCTCAGCCTCACTCGCGCCCGCACGACCGTAAGCAATATTGTAATAAATACTTTCATTAAACATCACCGGATCTTGCGGCACAACACCCATCGCACTACGCACCGAGTGTTGAGTAAAGCACTTAATATCTTGCTGATCAATGCGTATTTCACCACTAGAGATATCGTAAAAACGAAAGAGTAACTTAGCGAGAGTTGACTTACCCACACCAGAAGGGCCAACTATTGCCACTTTCTGCCCCGGTTTTAGGGTGAAGTTAATATTGCTTAGCACCTCTTTCTTGCCAGCGTATGCAAAAGATACGTTGTTAAATTCAACTTCGCCTTGCGTGACTTTGAGCTCTGGCGCATTGACCACATCGGTGACCTTAGAGGAGCGATCCAATAGGTCAAACATGTTATTCATATCGATAAAATTATGTTTAATTTGACGATAAATAATGCCCAAACCACCGAGTGGAATAAAGAGCTGTAAGAGGAGGGCTTGAATCATAATAAGGTCGCCCAAGCTAAGGCTTTTATCAACCACACCCTGTGCTGCCATAATTAAGACAATAGTCACACCGATGGCAATCACCGCACCCTGAACAAAATTAAGCGCTGTCATGGAAGTAAAGCTTTTGGTGGCAACATCTTCCCAGCGCTGCATCGTATCACCGTAACGGTCTACTTCAAATTTTTCTTGGTTGAAGTATTTGACGGTTTCGTAATTAATCAAACTATCGACTGCGTTGGTATTGGCTTCGGACTGCATGTCGTTCATTTGATAGCGATACTTCATTCGCCAAGTGGTAATGGCCAGTGTCAAGGCAACATAAAAGAACACCGTCAACAAGGAAACGCCGGCAAAAAGAAGGTCGTAATTCAGCCATAAAATGCCGATCACCAAACATATTTCAAACAACGAAGGCAGAATATTAAAGACAAAAATAGAAAGCAAGGTGGAGACGCTTTGAGTGCCACGATCAATGTCTCGAGTAATGCCGCCAATACGACGATCCAGATGAAAGGACAAGTCCAACGTGTGCAAGTGCCTAAAGACGCCGAGCGCAATCAAATTCATCGCGTGGTAACGAACTTTGGCAAAAATAGCATCACGTAGCTCATTAAAGAGCGAACTTGCCAGTCGTAAAAGCCCATAAGCCATCAACATGCCGAGCGGCAACACCAAGATTAAATTGGTCTGATCAAGGCCATCAACAATCTCTTTTAGTGCGAGGGGGACTGCAACATTCGCCAACTTCGCCAACATTAAAAAACTGACAGCCCAAATAACACGAGCTCGCATTTTGCGCAAATACGGCAAGAGTTTTTTTAAAACCTTAATGTCTCGAGTTTTAAAATCGTAAGCGCTGGTCTGGTTATTTACTGGGTGCATTAGATGTCGTTTTAGTCAGAAAAGGCCTGGTTGATTTGGTCAAATCCGAATCCACGAGACTGGAGAAAACGCTTTTGTTTAGCGATCTCTTTATAGTCGGACGGCAAGTCATCGCCGTATTTTGTTACTCTGATCTTTTGCGCCAACGTAAACCAATCAAAAACAGATAAATCAAAATACTCAATACCGCGCTGTTTAAGCTCGCCAGAAATCTTGATGGGGCCTTTGCCTTGATTAAAGCGCATGACAATAAAATCTTGTGCGAAACGGGCATCACTTTGATAATCCTGTTCAATCAACAAATCTATTGCGCTAGCAATAACAGCGACATCAAAGTCTTTAAGTTGGAGTTTTTGCCTAAGCTCTAATTGCGAATGCTCGCGCCTAACAAGCATTCGCATTGCAGCAGCGTAACACTCGCTGTCTTTACTTTGCTGAATCTCCATCATCACCGGCCATCAATTTTTCACGAATTTTCGCTTCAAGGGATTGCGCAAGCTCAGGGTTGGCTCTTAGATAATCTCTTGCCTTGTCTTTTCCTTGGCCAATGCGCTCACCGCCGGCACTATACCAGGCGCCTGCTTTTTCAACAAAACCCAGCTCAACACCCAAATCAATGACTTCACTCTCTCTTGAAATACCTTGATTGTATAAGATTTGAAATTCTGCTTTTTTGAACGGAGGCGCTACTTTATTTTTCAGTACCTTAACACGAGTCTCGTTACCTATAATTTCATCGCCTTTCTTAATCGCGCCAATACGACGAATATCCAAACGAATCGATGCGTAGAATTTAAGCGCATTGCCACCCGTAGTGGTTTCAGGATTACCAAACATCACACCAATCTTCATCCGCAGTTGATTGATAAAGATTACCATGGTGTTGGTTTTCTTAATATTTGCAGTAAGCTTTCTTAGTGCTTGCGACATCAATCTAGCCTGCAGCCCCATATGAGATGCGCCCATCTCACCTTCAATTTCAGCTTTTGGTGTCAATGCCGCAACTGAATCGATTACGATAACATCCACACTGCCAGAACGCACCAACATGTCGGTAATTTCTAGAGCCTGTTCACCGGTATCTGGCTGTGAAATCAATAACTCATCGATATTAACACCAAGACGCTTAGCGTACTGAGGGTCCAGTGCATGTTCAGCATCAATAAAGGCTGCCGTGCCACCTATTTTTTGCATTTCGGCAATTACGTGCAACGTTAATGTTGTTTTTCCTGAAGACTCGGGGCCGTATATCTCAACCACACGACCTCTCGGCAAGCCGCCAATACCCAGAGCAATATCAAGACTCAAGCTGCCTGTTGATACCACCTCGATATCGGACCTAGCCGCATCATCACCCAAAAACATCACCGAGCCCTTACCAAACTGCTTATCAATCTGTGCAAGTGCTGCTTTTAGTGCTTGTTTTTTCTGTTCATCCACACGTTTCTCCCGAGTAAAATATTGATTAAATTATTAAAGAGACCTTTGCACAAATCATTTTAGAATTTGCTGAATGAAAAAAATGAATAAAAAGTGAATAAAAATTTGAAATTAATAGCGCTAGCTATTGATAATAAACTTTATTCACTTTCTAACATTTTTAGCTTCAGCCCTTTGGGATAGGAGATTTTTTTCATTTTCCTACGTTAATTTTTTTTGCTAGACAACAAGTAGAGCTACTAAAAATATGCCTTGTAAAATAATAAAAATCCGACTATCAAATATAAAGTGGTTTTTGCAAAGATCTCTAGAGCAATTATAATGGCTTTCACCCAGCTAGACACACAATGTATGGCACTTGCACTGCAACTTGCAAGCGAAGGTCGACACACTGTTCACGCCAACCCAATGGTCGGTTGTGTCGTTGCGCGCGCAGGTGAAATAATCGCTCAAGATTACCACCGAGAATTTGGCAAAGGCCACGCCGAAGCCAACGCCTTGGCGCAAATCAATGGTAAAGCAAATGGCGCCACAATGTATGTTACGCTTGAGCCATGCTCACATCATGGCAAAACACCACCTTGCGCTGAAGCAGTTATTGCCGCCGGCGTCACAAAAGTTATTATTGCAACGCTAGACCCTAATCCACTAGTGGCTGGAACAGGCGCTCAAATGTTAAAAAATGCAGGTATTGAGGTTGAAGTTGGATTACTAGAAAATGAGGCCAAAAACCTTAATCGTGGCTTTATCAAAAGAATGAAAACTGGCCTGCCGTTCGTCACCAGCAAAATTGCAATGAGTCTAGACGGCAAAATAGCGATGGCAAGTGGCGAAAGCAAATGGATTACCTCTGAAGATGCCCGAGTGGATGTTCACAAACTGCGCCGAGACAACCAAGCCATCCTTACAGGCTCGGGCACAGTTTTAAAAGACAACCCAAATCTGACCGCTAGATTGCCGGAGAATTCTGTCACACCAATCAGAGTGGTGATTGACAGCGGCAATAAAATCACCGATAAAAACCTTAATGTGTTTTCTGATGATGCCGAAACACTGGTGATTAATAGTAATAATTGCGCTTCTGCAGTTGATGGCAAAGTCGATCTAAAAGCCGCCCTTCTTAAGCTTGGTAAAATGGGTATCAACACGTTACTGGTGGAGGCTGGGTCTGGCCTTAACGGCGCACTACAACAAGCTGGACTTATTGATGAGATGATCATTTATACCGCGCCAATATTACTCGGTAGTGATGCCACCTCAATGATGCAATTGCCAATAACTGAAATGAACAACAAAATAAAGTTACAAATCAGTGACTGCCGACAAATAGGCGTAGATATGAAAATAACAGCGAGCTTTAAATGAAAGCCTTAACCAATAAAAACGTATTGCTGGGTATTAGTGGCTCAATCGCCGCTTATAAATCCCCCGACATCGTTAGGCGTTTGCAAGAATTGGGGGCTGAGGTACGTGTGGTACTTACAGCCGGTGGCGCCGAATTTGTTAGCAAGAGATCGCTACAAACCGTCTCAAAAAACAAAGTACATGACAACCTTTGGGACAAAGAAGCAGAGCTGTCGATAGGCCACATTGAATTAGCAAAATGGGCTGATGCCATAATTATAGCGCCCGCTTCTGCTAACACCATTGCCAAACTTTGTCATGGCAAAGCGGATGACTTATTAACAACTCTGATTCTGGCAACAACAGCCAAAATCCTTATTGCGCCCGCAATGAACCAACAGATGTATGGCTCAATGGCAACCCAGGACAACTTAAAGTTACTGGAAAGTCGAGACATGGTGATTGCAAAACCGGAGTTTGGTGAACAGGCCTGCGGTGATATTGGCGCAGGTCGCTTAGCCGAACCAGCCTCTATTGCAGCGCAAACTGCTAATTTGTTTCAGAACACCCAACTCAGTGGTAAGAATGTAATGATAACGCTTGGCGCCACTATTGAGGCGATTGATCCGGTGCGTTTTATCTCAAACCACAGCAGTGGCAAGATGGGCATGGCGCTAGCCTCTGCATGCGTTGAAGCTGGCGCCACAGTTACGTTAATTATTGGTACAATTTCAGTAGCAGTTGAGTCTCGCGCAACAAGCGTTTTCGTAACAAGCGCACAAGACATGCTTGACGCAGTAATGAATGATATTGACGAGCAAGATATCTTTATCTCCTGTGCAGCCGTTGCGGATTATAGACCGGCGGAAGTTTCAAAAAATAAAATCAAAAAAGATTGTGAAACATTGGCGATTGATCTAGTACGTAACCCCGATATTTTGGCCAATGTTTGCCAAATGAAGAACAAACCCATTTGTGTTGGCTTTGCTGCCGAGACTGAAAATTTGCTCAAAAATGCCAAAAATAAGCTCAAAAACAAGGGTTGTGACGCCATTATCCTTAATGATGTCTCAAATACAAAAATTGGTCTTAAATCCGACCAAAACGAAGTCTTTTTCATCACCGACAAAGTCTGTGAAAAAATTGAAATAAATAGCAAAATTATTATTGCGCAAAAACTGGTCATAAAAATTTCTGAAGCACTGATTTAAACAACGCAAAATGCCGTTAAATCAAGGCTTAATGGACTTACTCACAAAACTGTGGATAACTCTGTTGATATCTCCTATATTCGATACATAAATAGCACCAGAATAGGGTTTATTACTGTTTTGATTAAAAAAGTATCATAAGTTTTTTTACTATATAAATCAATAACTTATATTTTTTTCACGGATCATATTCCGATCACAATAACCCAGTAATTTAATAAGTTTAATAATAGCGGATAACTTTTGATGTTTCTCGCGTTAAATCAAGTGTTTCACGGATATCAAGGTTAAATTTGATCTGTAACTTTTTTCTAAATCACCAAGCAAATAATATCGAAAATTCTAATGCTATTTAATGCTCTATTTTTCCTGGCTGGACTTGTTGTTTTTTCAACAAAAAACACACTCGAATTAAGTCCAGTTGAGATGGCGCTAATATTGGCACTTTTCATCATATTTTTAGCGACTTTTAGACGTAAATTCAGTATTTCAGTCAAAATTCTTTTTGCTCTTGCTGGTTTTGCTTGGATGAGTATTTTTTCGTATACCTTAATGAATCAAGGCATTGATGAGAAATTTCTTAACCAGCCGATTGAGACTCAAGGCTATATTGTTTCATTACCTGCTTCAAACGCTCAAAAATCGATCTTTCTTTATGAGGTGGTCAAGCCGTTTACTGCCAAAGTTCGACTCTCTTGGTATGATGTTGATAGACCAAAACTCATTGTCGGCGATGAATGGGCGCTTACGATTAAATTAAAGCATAACAATGGCCTTAGAAATCAGGGTGGCTTTGATTATGAAAAATGGCTTTTTTCCAATAAAATCAGCGCCACTGGTTATGTCCGAGAAAGTGAGTTTAATAAAGTCCTATCCTCATCCAATACTGCCTTCATACACCAACTCAGGCAATCCATTAGAACAACGCTGTCGCCCTATTTACATGAATTGAATTTTGCTGGGGTTATCAATGCGTTGGTTCTTGGTGATAGATCTCTTATTAAAAATACGCATTGGCTGTTGTTTCAGCAAACCAACACAACGCATCTGAGTGTTATTTCTGGTCTCCATATTGGTCTTATTTCCACCCTTTTGTTTTTTATTACTTCATTTCTCTGGCGCCTCTCTAGGCGCCTAGTGATCGTCGTCCCTACCCAAGTTGTGGGTGCTTTTTTTGGTATTATTGGCGCGCTAAGTTACGCCTTTATTGCCGGATTCTCTGTTCCCACGCAACGCGCTTTCATTATGGCATCCGTGGCTTTTTTAAGCATTATTTTGCGAACTCAATACAGTGTCTGGACGTTATACGGACTTGCTATGTTTCTTGTTCTTATACTCAACCCTCTGTCGGTTTATGATGTTGGATTTTGGCTTTCTTTTTATGCTGTCGGTGTCATCTTGTATGGTGTATCGCTTTTTAACAATAAACATGCACTGTTAAAACTGATTTACTTACAACTGCTGATTTGCATTGCGATGCTACCCATTACTTTGTGGTTTTTTCAATCAAGTTCCTCACTATCCGGTTTAGCCAATCTTGTGGCTATTCCCACGTTTAGTTTTATTGTCACTCCGATTTCTTTACTGGGCGCGCTATTTAGCGTCGCTGAAATCACAACTCTTGCTCAACTTTGCTTTGATATAGCCGATAAAACACTGTCTTTGCTTGGTGTTTTTCTTCAACAAATTAGCGACTTGTCCTTTAATCGACTGCACTTTATGCCGGCAAGTGCACTTGACTTGCTCATCTTGGTGCTTGGCGCTTGCTTATTAATACTTCCTAGAGGTTTAAAACTTCGCCGGGCGGCACTGTTGTTAATTACCATACCAATACTTACCTCGCAAACTAATATTCCATCAAAAACAGTCCTGATTGATGTGCTTGATGTAGGTCAAGGTCTATCAGTTATCGTGCGAACCGAAAACCATACTTTGATTTATGACACTGGCTCTCAATCCCCTTCGGGGTTTAATATGGGTGATGCTGCTCTTATTCCATTCCTGATTGCCAACCAAGTCAACAATATCGATACGATTATTATCAGTCACGGTGACAATGACCATATCGGTGGCCTGCAAGCTATCATGAGTAATTTTACTATTGGCAGAATACTAAGCTCAGTGCCTAATAAAATACCCGGCACCGTCGAACGCTGCCACTTGGGGCAATCTTGGATCTGGGATGGTGTGCAGTTCGATATCTTAAGTCCTACAAGTGACACCACTTTTAAAGGCAACAATGCCTCATGCGTATTGAAAGTATCCACGGCAGATGCAAGCTTATTACTCACTGGTGACATCGAGAAAAAAGCAGAAAAAGCGTTGCTGAAAAATAATTCTATTAATCTCGATGCAGAGGTGATGCTTATTCCTCATCACGGCAGTAAAACATCCTCTACCGAGGCCTTTATTGGGGCAATTTCTCCCGCTATTGCCATTAGCTCAGCAGGGTATAAAAATCCATATAAACATCCAGCTACAGTTATTGTGGAGCGTTACAGAGACAATGGCGTTGTTGTATTTAACACAAGCTGTTCAGGACAGCTGAGTTTTATCCTCGATGACAAGATAACAATGAATGAATACAGAAAAGATCAGCGCTATTTTTATCATCGACAATGTGACAATAAAGATCGTTGAAAAATTGATTTTTGGGTGGAATTTGGGGAAGGATAAAAATTCCTAAGATTTATAAGTCATTGGTTTTGCTATCATTCCCCAACTTAAAACAATCTCTAATACTGGACCTTACACCCACCTTGGCCAATAAGCTGCTCCAAAGACTCCAGTAGTTGAGCAGTAGGTGCAACAGAGTACTCTGGCTTAAGCGGCAGGCGACCGTAGGCCGACTCTGTTTTGTACTCAACAATTACAGGGCACTTACCCCTATGCTCTCTTAACAATTGAGAAAGCTTTTGATACTTACTTTGCTGTTTAGCGTTTAGAATAATACGCAAATATTTGGCGTATTTCATTTGCACCTGTTCAACGCCTTCGACCTTATCCACCACCACTTGCCACTGATCTCTAAAATCTTTATTAACCTTGCCGGTAATAACCACTACTTCGTCGACGTGCAGCTGTTCGGAGTTCTCGCCCAAGGTCTTGGTAAATAAAACCGCATTCAATTGCTTAACGCCATCTTCGACAATAACACTGGCCATCTGGCCTTTTTGAGTATTTCGGTAGCGAATTTCGGAAATCAACGCCAAAATTCGCACTTCTCGATTATTTCGAAAAATAATGTTTTGAGGCAAAGTGCAAACAATTGATTGCAAATCGGACTTAAAAGCATCCGTCGGGTGACGATGCAAGTAATAGCCCATGACACTTTTTTCAAACATCAACATTTTTTTAAAAGACAAGCCATTGGCTGAGACGTATTTTTTCTCATATTCAATGTGGCTTTCAACCGCCGAAAAAAGCCCAGTTTGGCCATTGGTGTGGTCATTTTGTCTTTGTTCGGCTTGCTTGGTGGCGCTTGGATAAGTGGCTATGAGTATTGCTCGATCAATGCCGAGAGAGTCAAAAGCACCACTGTAAATTAAGGCCTCAATAGCGCGACGATTTAAAAACTTCTTCTCAATACGCAGGCAAAAATCAAAGATATCCTGATACTCGCCTCTCTCAACCCGCTCGGCAACGACAGCTTGCACAAGCGCCTCACCCACACCTTTAATAGCGCCTAAGCCATAGGTGATGGTGTTGTTGTCTAAAATACTAAATTGATATTCAGATTGATTAATATTGGGCGCATGAATGACAAGATTAATTTTCTTGGCCTCACTGACGGTGAAAGCAATTCGGTCGGTATCGTCCATCACACCTGAAAGCACTGAGGCCATAAAAGGTGCCGGATAATGCGATTTTAGCCAAGCTGTTTGGTATGAAATATAAGCGTAAGCAACCGAGTGAGATTTGTTAAAACCGTAGCCTGAAAACTTATCAATGAGGTCAAAAATCTCATTTGCTTTCTCTTCCTTAATGTCTTTTTTAGCTGCACCAGAAACAAAGACCTGGCGTTGCTGCGCCATTTCTTCGACTTTTTTCTTGCCCATTGCTCGACGCAACAAATCGGCACCGCCCAAAGAATAGCCCGCCATCACTTGTGCTGACTTCATCACTTGCTCTTGATACAGAAACACACCATTGGTCGGTTTTAATATTTCTTCCAGCATAGGATGCGGATACTTTACCTTAGCACCGTGCTTAACGTTAATGTAGTCGTCTACCATTCCGGCGTCCAATGGACCGGGGCGATAGAGTGCCAGCATAGCAACAATATCTTCAAAATTGTCAGCTTGAAGTTTTTTCAAATAACCGCGCATGCCATCGGATTCCAGCTGAAAAATGCCAGTCGTGTCACAGCGTTGCAGTAACTCATAAACCGCAGGATCGTCTAAAGACAGAGTGTCAATATCGATTAACTCGTCGGTCAAGCCCTTATTAAAAATCATCTTAACGGCTTTATCAATAACGGTTAAATTCGACAAACCTAGAAAGTCAAACTTCACCAAGCCAACCGCCTCGACGTCGTCTTTATCGAACTGAGAAACCACCACATCACCCTCACCAGGGCCTTTGTAAATTGGGCAAAAATCGCTGATTTTACTTGGCGCAATGACAACACCACCCGCATGGGTACCGACATTCCTTACCAAGCCCTCAAGGTCCTGAGAAAGATCAATCAAAGTGGTTACACTTTCTTCGGAGATGTAGCGTGATTTAAGATCTGGCGAATCTTGCAATGCCTTGTCCAAAGTCATCTTAAGCTCGTTAGGAATAAGCTTTGAAATCGTGTCACTAAAGCCATAAGGGTGACCCAACACCCTGCCCACATCGCGAACCACGCCTTTGGCAGCCATCGTGCCGTAGGTGATAATTTGCGATACCTTCTCTTGACCGTACTTGCGAGAAACGTACGCAATTACTTCGTCTCGACGATCTGTACAGAAATCAATATCAAAGTCAGGCATCGACACACGCTCTGGATTCAAGAAGCGTTCAAAAAGCAGTTCGTGATCAATTGGATCCACATTAGTAATTGACAACGCCCATGCTACCAAAGAGCCTGCACCTGAACCCCTACCTGGACCAACAGGAATGCCGTTTTCTTTTGCCCAACGAATAAAGTCGGAAACAATCAAGAAATACCCTGGAAAGTCCATTTCCAAGATAACCGAAAGCTCAAACTGCAAACGCTCAGCATAAACCTTTTCATCAACCTCTTTGCCCTTAAGTCGCTCAGCTAACCCCTGCTTAGACTCTTGTTCAAAAAACTCGGCCATAGACATACCCTCAGGCGTCGGGAAAATAGGTAGGTAATTTTTCTTAAATAATTCAAAATGCAGGTTACAGCGCTTGGCCACTTCAACCGTATTAGACAACAACTGTGGAAAGTCAGAAAATAATGCCGCCATTTCGTCAGCACTTTTTAAATACTGAGCGTCGTTAAAGCGCTTGACTCGTCGCGCATCATCTAACAACCCTCCCTGAGAAATACAAATTCTCGCTTCGTGAGCTTCATAATCACTTTGAAGTAAAAATTGTACGTCGTTGGTGGCAACAACAGGAATGCCCAGTTCAACACCCAAATCTATCGCGAGATGGAGATGCTGTTCATCGGCCGCTCTGCGTGTTCTTTGCACCGCAAAATAATAACGATCGCCAAAAATCATTTGCCAATGTCGGGCTTTTTCCCTGGCAAGCGCCGCTTGGTTAGTGAGCAATAATTGCGCAACATCAGAACTCACTGGGGTAGCGATCAATAGCAAGCCAATATGGTGAGCCTCCAATTGCGCTTCAGTGACGCTTGGGCCTTCGATACCCTGCTGGCTGAGGTAAGCTGTTGAAATAAGCTCAGATAGATTTAGATAGCCCTGGTGATTTTGACAAAGTAGCAAGACATTGTAGCGACCCTCATCAGAGCTCAATGACATTTTTGCACCAAATAGTGGTTTAACGCCAGCAGATCGAGCTTTTTGGTAAAATTTAACCGCAGAAAAAAGACTGATATCGTCGGTCAATGCAACAGCATTCATGCCAGATTGTTTGATACTTTCAATCAATTTCGGCACTCGAATCAAACTATTCTTGACAGAATATTCGCTCTGGCAGTGCAGATGAACAAAGGTTGATTCTTGCATTTATGGTGTTATTATTTAACCGAGTAGAACTTATATTTTACAAACAAAGAGCTCTCCAACTGGGTGCTTTTTTAGTAAAAAATGGATTGTTTTTTGTTTTCGTTAATACCAAACAACAAGATTTTAGATTTTTTCAGCAGCTCTAATGAGCGCTTGCGCTTTATCCATCGTTTCTTGCCACTCAGACTCAGGCACTGAGTCGTAAACAATACCGGCACCGGCTTGCACATAAAGCATTTCGTCTTTAATTACTGCCGTTCGAATGGCGATTGCCAAATCCATGCCGCCGTGCCATGAGAGATTACCAATTGCACCCGAGTAGATATTGCGTTTTAATGGCTCAATATCGTTAATAATTTCCATTGCTCGAACTTTTGGTGCACCGCTTAAAGTGCCAGCTGGGAAGGTGGCCCTCAGTACATCCATAGCACTCATGCCATCTTGCAGCTCGCACTCAACATTAGAGACGATGTGCATCACATGAGAATACCGTTCAATAAACATTTTATCGGTTAGAGTTACCGTGCCTGTTTTAGCGATTCTACCAAGGTCATTTCTACCCAAGTCAATCAACATTAAATGCTCTGCAATTTCCTTATGATCAGACAACAAATCCACTTCCAAAGCCAAATCCTCTTCTTTTGTTTTGCCTCGTGATCGGGTGCCGGCTATCGGCCTTACCGTAGCAATGTTTTTGTTGTCGACGCGCGTTAGAATTTCTGGTGAGGAGCCAACAACGGTGACATCGTCCAAATTCAAAAAATACATGTAAGGCGATGGATTTAGAATTCTTAGTTGACGATAAAGGTCAATCGGCTTAGCCTTAAATTCACAACTAAGGCGCTGCGAAGGCACAACCTGCATAACGTCTCCGGCAACAATGTATTTCTGAATATCTTCGACAGAGCGCATAAAATTCTCTCGACCAAAACTGGAGACAAAATCTTCTGCCTTAATATTGGCGGGCTCACTTGCCTGCTCAACCAGCGGTTCTTTTATTTGTGCTTCAATTTCATCCAAACGGGCAATTGCGTCCTCATAGCGACTCTCCTGAGGATTAATATGGGTGATGATATGCGCAGTACTAGATAAATTGTCAACTACCAGTAGGTCGTTGGATAGCATCAGTAGAATGTCTGCAACGTTCAACTCATCCGGCTTATCCAAATGCGCCAACTTTGGCTCAATATAACGAATGATTTCGTAGCCAAAATAACCCACCAAGCCGCCATTAAAATCGGGCAGATTGTCTAATTTCGGTACCTTGAATTGCGCTTGGTATTTTTCGATCCAAGCAAGAGGATCTTCAACATCATGTGTTTCTATGGCTACGCCGTTTTTTTCAATCGTTACTTGGTAATCAAAAACCTTAATAACGGTCTGCGCACAAAGTCCAATAAATGAGTAACGACCCCACTTTTCACCACCTTGAACGGACTCTAAAAAATAACTGTAAGGGGTGTTGGCAACCTTTAAATACAGCGCTAAAGCAGTATCGGTATCAACGACTAACTCGCGAGAAACGGGTATATGATTAAAGCCTTGAGCAACGAGTTCATTAAAGTGTGATTTTTCCATGGAAGCATTTTAACTTACCCAGAAAAACTTTGGTTTGCTTTGTGAAAGCACGACGCTTACAAGACTGTATTTAGGAGCGCGCAATAAAAACCCCTCTAAGTAGGAATACTCAGAGGGGTTTTTAAGATGAATCTTAAGACTCTTCGCTTTGTTTAGCTCCAACTTTGCTTAGTTGTTCCGCTAATGCCTCTTCGGCATCAGTGACAAGCATTGTCTCTTCTGCCTTACGACGTTTCTTCTCTTGATGGTAAGTAAATCCAGTTCCTGCAGGAATCAGACGACCAACAATAACGTTCTCTTTAAGACCTCTAAGTCCATCCATACGGCCCGTAATTGAAGCCTCTGTCAGTACTCGAGTTGTCTCTTGGAATGACGCAGCAGAGATAAACGACTCTGTTGATAATGAAGCCTTAGTAATACCCATTAACAATCTTTGGTACTTAACCAGATCTTTGCCTTGCGCTTTCAATTGCTTATTCTTCTCAATAACGCGCACATACTCGGCTGTTTCACCGTTGACGTACGTCGAATCACCCTGATCAAGAACTTCAACTTTTCTCAGCATTTGCTTCACAATCACTTCGATGTGCTTATCAGAAATCTTCACACCTTGTAGGCGATAAACCGTTTGCACTTCTTTAACCACGTAATTAGCCAAAGGCTCAACGCCTAGCAGGCGAAGAATATCGTGTGGATTCGATGGGCCATCGGATATCACATCACCTTTTTCAACGGTTTCACCGTCGAATACGTTGATTTGACGCCATTGGTGAATCATCATTTCTGTCGCTTCACCGGCTTCATTGGTAATTATTAAGCGTATTTTTGACTTGGTAGGACTGCCAAAGCTAATTACACCAGCAGTCTCTGCTAGGATTGCATGGTCTTTCGCTTTACGCGCTTCGAATAAATCAGCAACACGCGGCAGACCACCGGTAATATCACTTGTTTTAGAAACCGCTTTCGCAATCTTCGCAAGAATTTCACCAGAAGCGATCATTTGACCGTCAACCAAGTGCAGCTTAACACCTGATGGCAAGTAGTGCGTTGATAGGATTAGATCACTATCTTTCTCATCAACCAATTTAATCATTGGCTTTAAGTCTTTCGCTGCAGCAGATCTTTCACCCTCATCAATCATTTGAAAGAAGTTTAGACCTGTTAATGGATCTGAGCCCTTATTAACGGTGACGCCTTCAGAGAAGTCAACGAAAATTACACGGCCCGAATATTCTGCAATAATTGGGTGAGTGTACGGATCCCAGTCGGCAATCTTATCTTTTGCTTTAACTATTCCGCCGTCTTTATAATGAACCAAGGCACCATACGGTAGCTTGTAGCGTTCTTTTTCCTGACCTAATTCATTACGAATTGAAGCCTCTGCAGAACGTGAAATCACCACCAAATCGCCCTTCGTGTTTTGAATAGACTTCATGTTGTCAAAGTAAACAACACCATCAGTATTAATAATAACACTGTTCACCGCAGTCGATGAGGTTGCCGCGCCACCAATATGGAAAGTACGCATCGTTAACTGTGTTCCCGGCTCACCAATAGACTGGGCAGCGATAACACCAATAGCTTCACCGACACCAATCTTGTGGCCACGTGCCATGTCATTACCATAGCATGAAGAACAAACACCGTAAGTTGTTTCACAAGTAATCGGAGAGCGAGACTTAATAGACTCAATACCCAATTCATTAATTTTGTCAGAATCACTTAAGCTAATCAAATGACCTTTCGGTAAGAACAAATCGGTTGTATTTGGATAAGCAATATCCTCAGCAATAACACGACCAAGCACTGCTGCACCCAGTGTCTGTGCAACATTACCACCATCAATCACAGCTTTCATGATTAGACCGTTCGAAGTGCCGCACTCAGCTTCAGTGATTACAAGATCCTGACCAACGTCAACCAAGCGACGTGTTAAGTAACCCGAGCTCGCTGTTTTAAGTGCTGTATCGGCTAGACCTTTACGAGCGCCGTGCGTTGAAATAAAGTACTGCATATTATTCAAACCTTCACGGAAGTTTGAAGTAATAGGCGTTTCAATAATAGAGCCGTCTGGCTTTGCCATTAGACCACGCATACCAGCCAACTGTCTGATCTGTGCTGGAGAGCCCCTCGCACCAGAATCAGCCATCATGAAAATCGAATTAAACGACGGTTTCTTTTCAGTTTTACCATTGGCATCGGTAATGTCTTCAAAACCAACTCTATCCATCATCGCTTTGGCCACCTCCTCAGAAGTGCGCGACCAGATATCAATCACTTTGTTATAACGCTCACCGTTGGTCACAATACCCGAGGCGAACTGTTGCTGCACATCTTTAACTTGTGCGTTAGCAGCCTCAATCATTTCTGCTTTTTCTTCAGGAATGATCATATCATTCGAACAGAATGAGATACCCGACTTCGTTGAATACTCAAAGCCCATGTACATCATTTGATCGGCAAAAATAACTACTTGTTTAAGCTCTTGCGTACGGTAACAAACATGAATCAAGTTTGATACAACCTTTTTAGTTAAGGCTTCGTTGATTAAATCAAAGTTTAAGCCGTTTGGCATAATTCTAGAGAAGATTGCACGACCAACCGTTGTTTCAACGATGCGTTTCGAGGTAGGCTCAAAACCGTTGTCGGTCTTCTCATAATCTTGTACACGGAGTTTAATTTGCGCGTGTAATGAAATCACATCTTGCTTGTAGGCGTTTAATGCTTCACCAGCATTGGCAAAAATCGTACCCTCGCCTTTTTGGTTGACCATCTCACGAGTCATGTAGTAAAGGCCCAAAATAACGTCTTGTGACGGAATAATGATCGGATCACCACTGGCCAAGTGAAGGATGTTATTAGAGGCAAGCATTAATGTTCTGGCTTCTAATTGTGCTTCTTCAGATAGAGGTACGTGTACCGCCATTTGGTCACCGTCGAAGTCGGCGTTAAATGCCGTACAAACGAGTGGATGCAGTTGAATCGCTTTGCCTTCAATCAGTAATGGCTCAAACGCTTGAATACCTAAACGGTGAAGCGTCGGTGCACGGTTAAGCAGTACTGGATGTTGGTGTACAACTTTCTCAAGGATATCCCAAACTTCAGGAATCTCAGTTTCCACCATTTTCTTCGCTGCTTTAATCGTAGAAGCTAAGCCGCTGGAGATCAAACGGTTGTAAATAAACGGTTTGAACAATTCCAGTGCCATCTTCTTCGGAAGGCCACACTGGTGTAATTTAAGGTACGGCCCACAAACAATAACCGAACGACCAGAATAATCCACTCGTTTACCCAATAGATTCTGACGGAAGCGACCTTGCTTGCCTTTGATCATGTCAGCAATTGACTTCAAAGGACGACGGTTATTACCCATTACCGCACGACCACGACGGCCGTTATCGATCAATGAGTCAACAGCCTCTTGTAGCATGCGTTTTTCGTTACGTACAATGATCTCAGGAGCATCAAGCTCTAATAAGCGAGCCAAACGGTTGTTACGGTTAATAACACGACGGTATAAGTCGTTAAGATCAGAGGTCGCAAAACGACCACCGTCAAGTGGCACCAATGGACGTAAATCAGGTGGAAGAACCGGTAGTACTTTAAGCACCATCCACTCTGGCTGGTTGCCAGATTGAATGAGTGAATCAATCAGCTTAAGGCGTTTGTTGATTTTCTTTAATTTTGTTTGAGATTTAGTGCTTAGTGCGTCTTCACGAAGATTCGCTGCTTCTTTTACAAGCTGCATTTCCGCAAGGACGTCATAGATTGCTTCCGCACCCATCTTAGCAACAAAGTCATCATCACCATACTCGTCAAGAGCATCGTAATACATCTCTTCTGTTAGAAGTTGTTTTTTAATCAGTGGCGTGTTACCAGCATCCGTAACCAAAAAGGCTTCAAAGTAAAGGACGCGCTCGATGTCTTTCAACGTCATGTCTAACAATAGACCGAGACGTGAAGGTAGGGACTTAAGGTACCAAATATGCGCAACAGGTGCTGCCAATTCGATATGACCCATGCGCTCACGACGAACCTTCGAAAGCGTAACTTCAACACCACATTTCTCACAAACAACGTTGCGAAATTTCATGCGCTTGTATTTACCACAAAGACATTCAAAATCCTTCATTGGGCCGAATACTTTGGCACAGAAAAGACCTTCTCGCTCTGGTTTGAAAGTACGGTAGTTAATGGTTTCAGGCTTTTTAACCTCACCAAAAGACCATGAGCGAATTTTCTCTGGAGATGCTAGACCAACTCTAATCGAGTCAAAATCTTGTTCTTTATTTTGCTGCTTTAAAATTTGTAATAAATCTTTCAAGTTATTCTCCTAATTTAAGTTTGCTCAAGCTCAATATCAATACCCAACGAACGGATTTCTTTAATCAGAACGTTAAACGACTCCGGCATCACCGACTCGGTACGATTGTCACCATCAACAATATTTTTATACATCTTCGCTCGACCAGCAACGTCATCCGACTTTACTGTTAACATTTCACGAAGGGTGTAAGCAGCACCGTAAGCTTCAAGTGCCCAAACTTCCATCTCACCAAATCTCTGACCACCAAATTGCGCTTTACCACTAAGTGGTTGTTGCGTTACTAGTGAGTAAGGACCGGTAGAGCGAGCGTGCATCTTATCGTCTACTAAGTGATTGAGTTTCAACATGTGCATATAACCAACCGTCACATGACGATCAAAAGCATCACCTGTACGGCCATCATATAACTGAATTTGACCTGACTCAGGAAGACCTGCCATCGTTAGTAACGACTTAATATCTTCTTCCTTAATGCCGTCAAAAACTGGCGTTGCCATTGGCACACCTTCACGAAGATTATGCGCTAATTCTAAAATTTCATCGTCCGAGAATGAATCAAGATCTTCTTTTTTACCGTAACTGTTATAGATTTTATCAAGAAAACCACGAACTTCTTTAACCGTGTCTTTTTGATGTTGATCAAGCATTGCGCCAATCTTATGGCCAAGACCTTTTGCAGCCCAACCCAAGTGAACTTCAAGTACTTGTCCAACGTTCATACGCGATGGTACACCTAACGGGTTAAGTACCACGTCTACTGGTGTGCCGTCTTCTAGATGAGGCATGTCTTCAACTGGCGCTACGCGTGAAATAACACCCTTATTACCGTGACGACCCGCCATCTTATCACCCACTTGAAGTGTTTTACGTGTTGCCACATAAACCTTAACCATCTTCAAAACACCCGGTGGTAATTCGGCGCCTTCTAAAATTTTAGCGTGCTCTACTTTTAAGAATTCATCAAACTCTTCTTGTTTTGCTTTTGCTTGCTTAACCAATGTTGCTACTTCTTTATTAACATCAGCGTCTTCAACTTTCAGTTTTGCAACTTCTGCGTTATCAAGCGTTTTAAGCGACTTAGCCGATAATTTATCGCCCAATTTAACATGGCATGCACCTTTAGTAACGATATTGCCAGAAAGCTTAGCGCGAACGCGACGGAAAATATCGCCGTCAATAATGCCAAACTCATCATCAATATCTTTTTTGATTTTCTCTAAACGGATTTCGTCAATCTCAATAGCACGTGCGTCTTTTTCAACACGATCACGAGTAAAGATTTGTACGTCAATCACCACACCAGATTTAGAGGCACCAACACGAAGTGAGGTGTCTTTAACATTATTGGCTTTTTCACCAAAGATAGCGCGTAGTAATTTTTCTTCCGGAGATAAGGCTGTTTCACTCTTAGGTGTTACCTTACCAACCAAAATATCACCACCTTTAACTCGAGCGCCCACATAAACAATACCTACTTCATCAAGTTTAGCCAGAGCAGATTCGCTGACATTCGGAATGTCTGCAGTAATCTCCTCAGAACCCAACTTAGTATCACGAGCATAGGCTGTTAATTCTTCAATGTGAATCGACGTGTAGCGATCTTCTTGAACAACGCGTTCTGAAATTAGAATCGAGTCCTCAAAGTTGTAACCGTTCCAGGGCATAAAGGCAATCATCATGTTTTGACCAAGGGCTAATTCACCCAAGTCTGTTGAAGGGCCATCTGCCAAAACGTCACCAACAACAACCTTATCACCCGGCTGTACCAGTGGTTTTTGGTTAATACATGTGTTTTGGTTAGAGCGAGCGTATTTTGTTAGGCTGTAAATATCAACACCCAACTCGCCTGCTTTTGCTTGTTTTGCATCAACACGAATAACGATTCTTGAGGCGTCAACTGCCTCAACAACACCGCTGTGCTCAGCCGTTACACAAACTCTAGAGTCTGTCGCAACAACGCGCTCAATACCGGTACCAACTAATGGCTTTTCAGCACGAAGTACTGGTACGGCCTGACGCTGCATGTTTGAACCCATCAAGGCACGGTTAGCATCGTCATGCTCCAAGAATGGAATAAGTGCCGCCGCAACAGAAGTAATTTGCTTGGAATCGATGTCAATCAATGTGATCTCATCTTTTTCAACCAAAACAAATTCGTTTTTATGGCGAGCTGCAACCAAGTCATCCTCTAGACGACCTTTAGCATCCACTGTAGCATTTGCCTGTGCAATTGTATGACTAATTTCATCAATCGCCGATACATAAATAATTTCATCCGTTATCAAGCCACTCTTAACCACTTGATAAGGGGTTTCTAGGAAGCCGTATTCGTTGGTTTTCGCGTATACCGCAAGCGTGTTAATCAAGCCAATATTTGGACCCTCTGGTGTCTCAATTGGACATAGACGACCGTAGTGTGAAGGGTGAACGTCACGCACTTCAAAACCAGCGCGTTCACGAGTCAAACCACCCGGACCTAATGCAGAAATACGACGCTTATGTGTCACACCCGACAATGGATTCACTTGATCCATGAACTGAGATAACTGCGAAGAGCCAAAGAATTCTCTAACTGCCGCAGATACCGGCTTAGAGTTAATCAAATCTTGTGGCGTCAATTCGTCCGTTTCAGCCAGATTTAGACCCTCTTTAACGGCTTTTTCAACGCGAATTAGACCAATTCTAAATTGGTTTTCAATCATTTCACCAATTGCTCTAACACGTCTGTTTGCTAGAGTATCAACATCGTCAACAACATCATGGCCATTCTTGATGTCAATCAATTGCTTAATAACGTTAATAATATCATCGTGGGTCAATACATGCTCACCAGTCTCAGAGTCAATGCCCAAGCGACGGTTAAGCTTCATACGACCAACACGTGATAGATCGTAACGATCCGGGCTAAAGAATAAGTTTGAGAACAATGTGTTTACCGCATCTTCTGTAGCTGGCTCACCAGGGCGCATCACATGGTAAATCGACATACGTGCTTGGATTTCAGTTTGCAGCTCATCAAGGCGCAAAGTGTCTGAAATATAGGTACCATTCTCAGCATCATTGATGTAGAGAATGTCGATTTTTTTAACCTTTGTTTCGCTCAACACTTCTAACGACTCTTCAGTTAAGGAAGTGTTTGCAGGAAGAAGAATTTCACCGGTACCCGTATCGATAATATCGATAGCGAGAACCTTGCCTAAAAGGTATTCAAGCGGTGCATTGAGTACTTTAACGCCTGCTTTTTCTAATAATTTTGTGTGTTTCGTAGTAATACGACGACCTTTCTCAACGATTAGGTCTTTGCCTGCTTTAATATCAAAGCCAGCAATAACACCACGAAGACGTAAAGGATCCATTACTAAATCACACGACTTAGCTTTCATTTTAACCACGACATGATCAAAGAAAGTATCTAGAATGCCTTCTGCATTTAAGCCCATTGCGCGTAGCAATGTCGTTACCGGAAGCTTTCTGCGACGGTCAATTCGTACGTATAAATGCTCGTGGTGATCGAATTCAAAATCTAACCATGAACCACGGTAAGGAATGATACGAGAAGAGAATAATATCTTACCCGATGAGTGTGTTTTGCCTTTGTCGTGCTCGAAAATAACACCTGGAGAACGGTGAAGCTGAGAAACCACAACACGCTCTGTACCATTAATAACAAAAGTACCGGTGTCGGTCATTAAGGGCAGTTGACCTAAGTAGACATCCTCTTCAATAACTTGTTTAACACGGCGTTTTTTCTTTAACGTTGAGCCATTTTTATCATATAGTGCAAGGTTAAGCTTAACACGCATGGTTGCTGCATAAGTAACACCACGAAGCTTGCATTCCTTAACACTGTATTTAGGCTCTTGAAGGACGTAATCTACATATTCAATTTCAGCATAACCGTTCAGTGCTGTAATAGGGAATACCGAGTGAAAAACTGAATGGAGGCCAACATTTTTCTTTTCAGTTGCCCCTGCTTGAATAAAAGTATTAAATGAGTTAATCTGAATGGACAATAAATCTGGCTCTGGTAGAACCGATTTCCTAGTACCAAAATTATTTCTAATGCGCTTTTTCTCAGTGAAAGAATAAGTCATGAATACCCCGTATTAATCGATAAATTGTGATTCAGAATTTCTTCTGAATAAAAACACCAAAATCCCCAAGTGGGGATTTTGGTTATTAGCGTTGAATAAATTACTTAATTTCTACGCTAGCGCCAGCTTCTTCAAGCTGCTTTTTTAACTCTTCTGCTTCACCTTTTTCTGCAGCTTCTTTAATTGGTGCTGGTGCACTTTCAACTAAATCTTTTGCTTCTTTAAGGCCTAAACCAGTGATGCTACGTACAGCTTTAATTACAGCAACTTTCTTCTCGCCGAAATTCGTTAGAATAACGTCAAATTCAGTTTGCTCTTCAACTGCTACGCCTGCATCTGCAGCTGCCGCTGGTGCTGCTGCAACTGCTGCTGCTGAAACACCAAATTTTTCTTCCATTGCTGAAACAAGTTCAACAACATCCATTACAGACATGTCTGCAATTGCATTTAAAATATCGTCATTTGATAATGCCATGATATTTACTCCTCTTTATATTATTTAATTATTGTTTTTGGTCACGAACAGCTGCGACAACACGAGTTAGCTTGGTAGGAACTTCATTCAAAGTTCTTACTAACTTCTCAGTTGGAGCGAGCATTAACGCCATAACCATACTAATTGCTTGATCTTTCGTTGGTAGGTCTGCGATACGTTTCAGCTGATCTGCGTCAACAAATTCGCCCGAAACACCCAAACCTTTAACAACTAACGCATCATTATCTTTCATGAATGCACGAAAAACACGGGCTACTGCACCAGGGTCTTCTTGCGAAAAACCTAAGATAACAGGACCGCTTAATACCGGTGTGATACACTCACAACCAGTTTCCGCTAGCGCTCTTTTTGCAAGTGTGTTTTTTACAACACGCAAAGATACATTCGCATCCATTGCAGAAGCACGCAAGTCAGTCATTTGTCCAACATTCAATCCGCGATACTCGGCTGCGCCAACAGAAATTGCAGTAGATGCTACTGCTTTTACCTGTTCGACAACTGCCTTTTTTGCTTCAAGATTTAGAGCCATAGTCTCTCCTGAACAATTATAAAAAGAAAGCTATATAAAATAACTTTCGCCACAAGGTATTCGCATACCCTCTACATAGGCAAATTGAAGAATCAATTTATTAAGCAATAAATTCCGAAAAATCTATCGCACCTATGGTCTTTGAGGCTAAACAAGTTACCTTGTCGCCCAAAGAATTCTTTTTAGTGGCTAGCCCATGGCCAACCACTGATAAATCATTAAATATCGACGCTTGATAAATCAATCGACAGGCCTGGACCCATTGTTGAAGAAACATTCATCTTTTGGAAATAAATACCTTTTGCTGAGCTTGGCTTAGATTTTTTAAGCGCACCCAGTAAGGCTGTAATATTTTCTTCCAAAGCTTTTGGATCAAAAGAGGCTTTACCAACACAACCATGAACAATACCCGCTTTATCAGCACGGTAACGAACTTGGCCGGCTTTTGCATTGCTAACAGCAGTGGCAACGTCCTGTGTCACTGTGCCCACTTTAGGGTTAGGCATTAGACCACGTGGGCCTAATAGTTGACCCAGTCGACCAACAACACCCATTGCATCAGGAGATGCAATAACGACGTCATAGTTCAAATCACCATCTTGCATTGACTTCATCAAATCTTCCATGCCAACAACATCAGCACCTGCGTCAGTCGCTTTTTGTGCATTTTCACCTTGCGTGAATACCGCAACGCGAACCGTTTTTCCAGTACCGTTTGGCAGTGTCACTGCACCACGAACGTTTTGGTCTGATTTTTTAGCATCAATACCAAGATTGATACTTACATCAACAGACTCGTCAAACTTTGCTGAAGCACACTCTTTTACTAAGTTAAGAGCGTCAGCCATTGTGTAACGTACACCAACTTTAATTTTTGCTTGATTGTCTTTTTGTTTTTTAGTTAAATTAGCCATGATTAACCCTCCACCACTAGGCCCATCGAGCGTGCAGTACCAGCAATAATTTGTACAGCTGCATCGATGTCATTAGCATTTAAATCTTTCATTTTAATGTTTGCGACTTCTTCAAGTTGCGCGCGTGTAACCGTACCCACTTTATTAATGTGCGGCTCACCACTACCTTTAGCAATACCTGTTACTTTTCTCAGTAGGACAGCTGCTGGTGGTGTTTTCGTAATAAACGTAAAGCTACGGTCGCTATAGACAGTGATAATAACTGGCACAGCCATGCCTTTATCAAGGTCCTGAGTTTTCGCATTAAACGCTTTACAGAATTCCATAATATTAACACCATGCTGACCCAATGCTGGACCCACCGGTGGTGATGGATTTGCTTCAGCTGCAGGTACCTGCAACTTAATATATGACTCAATTTTTTTTGCCATTTTTTTCTCCTATGGGTGCAAGCGCCGTTAGGCTCCCCGTTAGTTTATAACCCTAAGGCTATGCTATGTTTTCTCTACTTGAGAAAACTCCAGCTCAACTGCTGTTGTACGTCCGAAAATCAGTACTTCAACTTTCAGCAAGCTCTTTTCATAATCGACACTTTCAACGGTGCCGTTAAATTCATTAAATGGACCGTCAATAACCAGTACTTCTTCGCCAGGTTGAAACGCCACTTTAGGTCTCGGCTTATCTGCACCTTCTTGGACGCGTGCAAGAATTCTGTCTACCTCTCTTTGAGTGATAGGCGATGGCTTGCCAGACGAACCACCAATAAAGCCCATGACGTTATTGGTATTTTTAATCAATAACCAAGTTGGCTCTGTTAACTCCATGTTAACCAGCATATAGCCAGGAAAGAACTTACGCTCTGTTTCCTTCTTCACTCCGCCCTTAAGCTCAACCACTTGCTCAGTAGGGATCATGATCTCACCAATAAGGCCTTCTTCTAGCTGCTTTTCTTTAATTGCAAGATCAATAGCATCTTCAATCGACTTTTTAACTTTTGCTTCATAGCCGCTTCTTGCATGTATTACAAACCACTTCTTAGACATAAAATTCCTTATAGCGATGAGATTGCGCGAACACCCCAAGTGAAGAATGCATCAACAATCCACAAAAAGATAGCTACGATAACAACCGCAACCATAATCATGCCTGTCGTCTTAATCGTTTCCTCACGAGTTGGCCAAACAACCTTTCGTAATTCAATTCTTGTTTCTTTAGCAAAGTGAATAAATCTCTCACCCTGCGAAGACTTGGTAAATACAAATGCGGCTACCACAAGGCCAGAGAGCAAAATAAGCACTTTAAATAAAGTAGTTAACTGCCAGAGGTCCAAATAAAATAGCGCAATCGATGCTATTAATATAGCAATCGATAAAACACCATTCAATTGACCTAAGCCTTGTTTTTTATTGTCTGCATTCTTAGCCACATCTATCCTTTAAATTTGGCAGGCAAGGAGGGACTCGAACCCCCAACCAACGGTTTTGGAGACCGCCACTCTACCAATTGAGCCACTTGCCTAAAATCATCATAAATCAGCCTTAGCATAAGCCGAGGCTGGTTCGTTAAAACTAATTAACCCGTAATCTTCGATACCACACCCGCACCTACTGTACGGCCGCCTTCTCTGATTGCGAATCTCAAACCTTCTTCCATAGCGATCGGCGCAAGTAGCTCTACAGCCATCTTAACGTTG
>Ga0208879_1000437_pt1 | contig 43116 bp, 35 predicted proteins | sample Knorr_S15_td_Bot_FD_185605 | JGI IMG/M metagenome (GOLD analysis project Ga0208879, IMG submission 185605) | Marine microbial communities from Southern Atlantic Ocean transect - Knorr_S15_td_Bottom_ad_5009_LV_A (SPAdes) (version 2) | ecosystem: Environmental > Aquatic > Marine > Oceanic | place... | reverse complement strand
CTCACCCTCCGCTGGCGCGAACCGGAAGCGCGCGACTACCTGGCCAAGCTGCTCGTCGCGTTCGTCATCACCGGCGTCGGCGGGCTGCTCATCGACAAGCTTGGCTTCAAGTTGCCGGAAGATGTGCTGCCGGTGGCGGTGGCGCTGCTCGTCGGCGGTGTGCTGTTTGTCGTGGTCGAAAAGAAAATCGGTGGCCGGGCAAACTTGGCGGAGGTCACTTGGGCCATCGCGATCGCGGTTGGCTTTGGCCAGTTGCTCGCGGCGATGTTCCCCGGCACGTCGCGCTCGGGGGCGACGATTCTCATTGCGCTGCTGATGGGGCTGCGGCGCATGCCGGCGATCGAGTTCACCTTCCTGCTGGGCGTGCCGACGCTTTTGGCGGCCGGCGCGTACAAGGTGTTCAAGGCGATCCGCGACGAGTCGGTGACGGAGGACTGGGGGCAGTTGGCGCTGGCCACGGCGGTCTCGGCGGTGACCGCGTTTGTGTCGGTTCGATGGCTGCTGCGCTACATAGAGACGCACACGTTCGTGGTGTTTGGCTGGTACCGCATCGCGCTTGGCTTGGCGCTGCTGTTCGCCATCAATTCGTGACGCCCTCCCTGCGGTATTACGATTGACGCGCCGTTCCATTGCCGTACAATCGGTTCCGCGCCATCGCTTGGCCAATTTCCCCATTCTATCGTAACTATTTGGGGCTCATTGGCGTAGTGGGTGGCACAGATTTCTTGCATGAATCGAACAGTTCACTCATTAATACGTCACACGATCATCCCCGCATGCGCGTTGGCGCTCGCGGGATGCGGCGCGGAGTTCTCAGCGAAAACAGGGGAAGAAAAAACCGGCAAGGCAAAAAAGGAAAAAGCGGTGCTGGTGGAACTGGCCGAGGTGAAGCGCGGGATGATCGAGTCAATCCTCGAGCGCTCCGCCCCGCTTGAGGCCGAGGTCAAGGTGGAGGTCAAGGCCCGCACGAGCAACCCGGCCATCGAGTTGCTCGTCGAGGAAGGGGACAAGGTCGCCAAAGGCCAGGTGTTGCTCCGCCTCGAGAACGACAAACAGCAAAACGATCACGACCAGGCCCTGAGCCAACTTGACAAAACGCAGATCGAGTACGAGCGGCAGGAGAGCCTTTACAAGGACAACCTCATCAGCGAGCAGGTTTTTCGCAACGCAAAGTTCGACCTGAACCAACGCCAGTTGTCCGCCGAGACGGCCAAGCGCCAACTGGAGTACACCGAGGTGCGCGCCCCCATCAAGGGCACCATCACCCTGCGCTCCGTGAAGGTCGGCGACAACGTGAGCACCGGCTCGACCATTTTTGAGATCATCGACTTCGAGTCGACCGTCGCCGTCATCCATGTGCCGGAGCAGTACCTGCCCCAGCTCCGGCCGGACATGGCCGCGCGGCTGATCTCCAACACGCTTGGCGACAAGATTTTTCCCGCCCACGTGAAACGCATCTCGCCCATCGTCGAGGCGCGGGCCGGGACGATCAAGGTCACCGTCGGCGTGAGGGAACTCGGCGCGCTGCGCCCCGGCATGTGGGTGGACGTGGAGCTGGTGCTCGAGACCAAGCAGGACGCCGTGTTGATCCCGAAAAAATCGATCGTGTACGACAACGACCAGACGTTCGCCTACAAGCTGCACACCAGCACCAACGGCGTGAGGAGCGTGAAGCGCCAGTTGGTCCTGCCGCAAAATGCCGACAAAGTGCACATTGAGCCGTTTGAGGGATTTGAGGTCGGCGAAAAAGTCGTCATCGCCGGGCAGTCCGGACTGAAGGAGAATTCCAAGATCCGCGAAGTCGGCGATCCCGATCCGGACGCGGAAGAAACCACCGCCACCACCGCCAGCACCAACGCCCCGGCCGCCGGCAAGAGCGGGACGTAATCCCTCGCCTCCCGCAACGGCATGGAGTCCCCGCATCGCAACCCGAACTTTACCACCGACCGGCCGGTCGCGGTGCTGATGGTGTTTCTGGCCGCCGTCGTCTTCGGCTACTTCTCGCTTGGCCAACTGCCGGTCACGCTCATGCCGGAGATGAGCTACCCCACTCTCACCGTCCGCACCGAGTACCCCGGCGCGGCGCCGGAGGAGGTCGAGAACGACATCAGCCGCCCGATCGAAGAGGCGCTTGGCGTCGTCAGCGGGCTCAACGAGATCAGCAGCATCAGCCGGGCCGGCGTGAGCGACGTCATTTTGGAGTTCGTCTGGGGCACGTCGATGGTCGATGCCATCCAAAACACCCTCGAGAAACTCGACCTCGTTTACCTGCCACGCGAGGCGGAGAAGCCGCTGCTCCTGCACTACGACCCGTCGCTTGACCCGGTGATGGAGCTGAGCCTGTCCGGCTCCAGCAGCAGCACAAAGTACCACGGCGACGAGGGCTTGCGGCGGCTGCGCCGCATCGCCGAGTTGCAGGTCAAGCGGCTCATCGAACCGATCAAGGGCGTCGCGGCGGCGCGTGTCCGCGGCGGGCTCGAGGAGGAGATTCACGTGTTGATCGACGAGGGCAAGCTGCAGCGGGTGAACCTCTCGATTGGCCAAGTGATCAGCCGGTTGCGCGCGGAAAACATCAACGCCGCCGGCGGCCGCATCCGCGAGGGCGGCGCGGAATACATGATCCGCACCATCAACGAATACCAAACCCTCGAGGAAATCGCCGACACGATAGTGTTCCGCCGCGAGGGCCGCGAGATCCGCGTGAAAGACCTTGGCCAAGTGGTGCACGGGCAGCGCGACCGCGAGATGCTCACCCGCACCGACGGCGCGGAGAGCGTGCAGATCGATATTTACAAAGAGGCCGACGCCAACATGGTCGCCGTGGCCAAGCGCGTCATCGCACTCGTCGGCGAGGTGCCCGACTTCGGCAAAAAAAAGGAGGACAAAACAAAAAGCCCGGAAGAGTTGCAGCGCGAAAAAATGAAAAACTTTTTTCGCGGCCCGACGCTCGCCGGCAAGTTGTTCAACGAGGAACAGGCCAAGCTGCGCGTGGTCGCCGACCGCTCGGTCTTCATCGACAACAGCATTCAGGAAGTGCTCAACACGGCGCTGCTCGGCGGCCTGCTCGCCGTGGTCGTGCTGCTGTTTTTCCTGCGCGACATCCGCACGACAGCGATCATCGCACTGAGCATTCCGATCTCGATTCTCGTGACGTTCGCGCCGCTAAATCTCCTCAATGTGTCGCTCAACATCATGTCGCTTGGCGGCCTGGCGATGGGCATCGGCATGCTAGTGGACTCGTCGATCGTGGTGCTCGAGTCGATTTACCGCTGCCGCGAAGAAGGCGACTCGACCCGCAGCGCCGCCATCCGCGGGACGACGGAAGTGCGGGGCGCTGTGATCGCCTCGACGCTCACGTCGATCTGCGTGTTTTTCCCGATGGTGTTTGTCGAGGGTCTCGCCGGGCAGGTGTTCAGTGACCTTGGCCTGACGGTGGTTACCTCGCTTGTCGCGTCGCTGATTGTGGCGGTGCTGTTCATCCCGATGCTGGCAAGCCGCACCGGGTTTAAGCTGCAGGCCGGAGGCGGCATCGCCACGCACGCGCTTGGCTCGCTGAAAGGGCGCATCAACCTCCCGACGTTTTGGCGGGGTATTTTGCTGCCGATGGGTACGCTGGGCGTGCTGATGCTCGGGGCCAAACTTGGCCACACTTACTGGTCAACGCGCGGCGTCGATGACCCGAAAATTCTCGAGAAAATTTCGTACGCCGCATCGGCGCTGATGGTGCTCAGCGTTTGGATGAATATCTGCGTTTTTCCGCTGTTCGCCGCCTTGGCCAAGCGGCTGCACGATCGCGGCAAATCGGCTTGGTGGCTGCTGGCGATTTACCCGATATTCGAGGGGTTTTTCCTGCGGGGCGGCACGGATGACAACCGCTTTGGCCCAAGCGCGGACGGCAACCTGCGCTTGGCCAAGCTGTGGGGTTCGTTCCGCGCCTTCGACGAGAGCCGGCGGCGCAGCGGGCGTCTTTTCCTGCTCACGGCACCGTACTTTGCGCTGCGCTTGGCCATCTCGTTGCTGCTGGAGTTGATCGGCCTCACGTTGGTTTGGGAGATTCGCATCGTGGCTTTCGAGGCGCTTTACGCCTACCGAAGCATCCTCAAAATCGGCGCGCAGTTTGGGAGGCTGTTTTCGAAGCTTGGCGGCGGAAAAATCGCCGACAGTGCGGACGGCGATTCGGGAGTTTATCCGAGGCTCATTCGCTGGGCGTTGGCCAGTCCCGGCGTGATGCTGGCGTTGATCGTTGGCTGCTTCGCGCTCACGTGGTGGGTCGGCAAACAGCTCGAGACGGAACTGCTGCCGGAGGTGCATCAGAGCGAGTTTACTTTCGAGGCTGCCCTGCCGGTCGGCACGCCGCTGGACCAGACGATCGCCATTCTCGGCGGTGTCGAAAAAAGTATTTTGAAAAACAAGGAGGCGTTCGGCATCGACACGTTGCTGGTGATGTACGGCTTCGACACAACCAACATGAAACGCTCGGACGAGGGCGAACACTCGGCGCGGTTCAAGGTGCTGCTCAAGCCGAGCAGCAGGCCGAGGGAAGCCGAGAAGCGGGTCATCGGCGAGTTGCGCGCGATGTTCGCGGAGGTGCCGGACGTGACGACGCGCGTGACGCGGCCGGTGCTGTTCAGCTCGAAGAAGCCGGTGGTCATCCAGATTAACGGCGACGATTTGCCGGAGCTGAAGCGGTACTCCGACGAGGCGACCGCGCTGCTCTCGAGGGAGCCGGCGCTGGCCGACGTCGAGCCGACACTTCGCAGCGGCGCGCCGGAAGTACAGATCACCTACGACCGGCAGCAGATCATCCGCCATGGGTTGAACCTCAGCACGGTGGCCAACCAGGTGCGCGACATGGTCAAGGGCGCCGAGGCCACGCGGTTCAACCGGCGCGACCGGCGCGTGCCGATCATCGTGCGGCTGGCCGAGAAGGATCGCTCACAGGTGGCCGACGTCGGCAAGCTCACGATCAATCCCGGTGCCGCCACGCCGATCCCGCTCAACTCGATCGCCGAGTTGACCGTCGGCGAGGGGCCAAGCGAGATCCGGCGCATCGACGGCAAACGCGTCGCGCTGGTGCAGGCGAACATCGGCGGGGGATCGCTTGGCACGGCGGTCGAGGCCGCGAACCGCGCGCTTGGCCAAGGGATCGATTGGCCGGGGTATATGGGCTTTATCATCACCGGCCAAAACGAGGAATGGGAGCGAAGCCGGACGAGCCTATACCTCGCGCTTGGCCTGAGCCTGTTCTTGGTTTACGTGATCATGGCGTCGCAATTCGAGTCGCTCGTGCAGCCGTTCATCATCATGTTCACCATCCCGATGGCGTTCGTCGGAACGGTGCTGGGGCTGAAATGGCTCGGCATCAATTTGTCGGTGGTGGTGTTCCTCGGCATGATCATGCTGGCCGGTATCGTGGTCAATAATGCCATCGTGCTGGTGGACTATGCCAACACGCTGCGCGGCCGAGGCATGGCTCTGCGCGAGGCGATCGTCCAAGCCGGTTGCGTGCGGCTGCGTCCCATTTTGATGACCACCGCCACGACCGTGCTTGGCCTGTTGCCGATGGCGATTGGCCTCGGGGACGGCGCGGAAATCCGCACGCCAATGGCGGTCTCCGTGATCTGCGGTTTGCTGACCTCCACCGTACTCACGCTGCTGGTCATCCCGACGATTTACTACTTGTTCGGCCTAGCAGGCGAGCGCATCTTCCAAGCCAAAGAGGAGTAGCCATGGAGACAAACAATCTGGCGACCAAACTCACGCGGTTGTCCATTGGCCGGAAGGTCACTGTGTTTGTCCTGTTTTTGAGCATCCTCGCGGTGGGTCTCATCGCCACCGGCCGCCTCCCGCTGGAAATGTACCCCAAGGGCATGGAGGGGCACTGGATGGAGATCCGCACGGCTTGGCGTTCCGGCGTGGCGCAGGAGTCGATGGAAAAACTGGGACTCCCGATGGAGGAGGAGTTGAGCACCGTCCGCGGCATCGACTCGATGCACACGACCTGCTCGCAGACGTCGGCCCGCGTACGCCTAAGATTCAAGCGAGGCACGGACATGGACGTGGCCTATCGCGAGGTGCGCGACCGGATGGAGCGGGCCTCGCTGCGGTTTCCCGAGGGCGTGAATGACTACCGGATCAGCAAACACGATGGGGTGATGTCCACCATTTGCAGGCTGGTCATCGGGTACAGTGAGGATTCCGACCACTACGCCGTCATAGAGAAAAACGTCATCCGCCCGCTCCAGCGCATCGACGGCGTGGCCGATGTGGGTTTAAGGATACGGCAGAAGGAGATCCAGATTGAAGTCGATAAAGACCGAGCGGAGGCGTACGGATTGAGCATCCACCGGCTCTCGCGACGGTTGCGAGGGGATAATTTCACGCTGGCCAGCGGCACCGTGCGCGACGGCGGCAAAAAATATCTCCTCAAGTCGTCCAGCACATTCCACACGATGGAGGAACTGCGGACCATCCCCCTGACCGGCACGGTTAACCTCAGCGATGTTGCGACGTTGAAATATGAGGTGGACGATCCCCATCACCACACCGAGCGGTGGAACGGGCAGGCATCGGCGACCGTCTCGATCCGGAAGGAAAGCGAGGCGAACACGGTGGAGGTGAGCGACCGGGTCGCCGCGACCGTAAGACAGATCCAGCAAAACCCGGCGCTGGCCGATTATCAGGTCAAGCTCTACCGAAACCACGGCGAGATCATCCGGAGCCGCCTCAATAGCCTTATCAACAACGGGATGTTCGGTGCCCTCTTAGCCGCAGCGGTTCTCTATTTTTTCCTCCGCCAATTCCGATTGACGCTGATCATAGCCATGGCCATTCCGTTGTGCCTGCTCATCTCGACGACCATGATGTTTTTCGCCGATGAAAGCCTCAACACGCAGACCATTCTCGGGCTGGTCATCTGTGTCGGGTTGCTGGTGGACAACTCAGTCGTGGTCGCGGAAAATATTCAGCGCCATTACATGGGCGGGCTGTCCCGGCGCGACGCCTGCCTCAAGGGGGTCGGCGAGATCGGCCTCGCCGTGACGACGGCCACCCTTACCACCGTCATCGTTTTTCTCCCGGCCCTGCTCATTGATGGCGAGATGCGCTTCATGCTTTACCGCCTGGCCTTGCCGGTGGTTTCCGCGCTACTGGCCTCGCTTGGCGTCGCACTTGTGTTCATCCCCCTCTGCGTTTACATGACGCTCCCCCCAGCGACAACAGGGACGCGCCGCTTGGCCAAGCCGGGACGCGCCGTCATCGACATGTGCCTCGCCTTTCGTGCCAACACAAAAATGTGCCTCGCTTTTCTTTACGAAAAAACGTTTGTAAATTTCAACCAGTGGTACAACAGGGCGCTTGGCCATTTCCTGAAACGCCGGATCGACTTGGTCTTCATTTTGATTGTCTTGTTGTCGGTCACCTACTTTTACGGTTTCAAGCAAGTCGATTTCTCCGGCTCCCGCGAAGAGCAGATCGAGGAGTTTCACATGTCCTTCCGGTTCCCGGATCAATACACGCTTGAGGATCGGGATGCCTATTTCGGGAAGGTGGAAAACATCGTGGAAACCAACAAGGTGGAGTTCGGGATCAGCAGTTATTCGATTCGCTACTCCAAGCACTCCGGTGAGTTTGAGGGAAACTTCGGCCCAAGTCACACCAGCCAAATCCCCCGGGAGGAGGTTGTGGAAAAACTGTACAGTTTATTCCCGGAAGTCCCGGGGTTGCGGGTGTACTACAGCGGCCAGGACCGGGGCGAGGAGCGCAACGACAGGAAGTCGGTCTATTACGTGCGCCTGGTGGGCGACGATCCCCAACTGCTTGAGTCCGTCGGGGAGGATCTCAAGCCGGCCTTCGAGTCGCTGCCGGGCGTGGTGTCGCTGGAGGACAAGGATTCGGACGAGGCGCCCAACGAGCTGGCCCTGGTTGTTGACCGGGAACTCGCCAGCTCCATCGGTGTCAGCCCGGACGCCATCGTTGGCGTGGTCAGCACTGCGTTGCGTGGCAGATCCCTGCCCAAGTTCAACAGCAATGGTCGGCAGATCCCGGTTCGCATGCGCTTCAGCGAGGAGGATCGGGCCGGGCTGGATGACTTGAACAACTTCCTCGTGCGAACCGACGACGGCCGCTACAGCTCCATCGGGTCGGTCACCAAGCCGACCATGCTAAAGAGCGAGACCTACATCAGGCGCAACAATAAAAAAGTCAGCTACACGATCGGCATGAAGCTCAAGGCCGGCGAGGAACGGTCAGCCCGACGGGCCATCGAGAATGCCCGGCGCAACATCGACCTGCCGGAGGGTGTTTCCTTCAGCGAAATCAAGATGACATTCAACGACGGCGAGGTCACCAGCAGCCTTGTCGCTATGGCGCTCTCGATCGTTTTCATTTACATGCTCATCGCGTTCCTGTTCGAGAGCATGCTGATGCCGTTCTCCATCGTGCTCACCATCCCCCTGGCTGCGATCGGCGCGGTGTGGGCCCATTACTTTACCGGCACGAGCATGGACGAGATGAGCCTCATCGGCGGCATCCTGCTCATCGGCGTGGTGGTGAACAACGGCATCGTGCTCGTCGATTACATCAACCGGCTTCGCCTCACCGGCATGGAGCGCACCGAGGCGCTGCTGCTCGCGACCCGGCACCGATTCCGGCCGATCGTCATGACGGCGTTGACGACCATCTTCGGCATGATCCCGCTGACGCTGGCTTCCTCCAGCGAGCTGGGGATGAGCTTCAAGAGTTTCGGCTATATGATCATCGGCGGGATGACCTCCTCGACACTCTTTACCCTCCTGGCCGTGCCGGTGTTTTACACGTTGATCGATGACGCACGGAAGGCGCTGCAAAACACACTGGCCAGCGTCCTCGACCGCTCACCCAAGCCAAGCCTGGCCAACGAGTAACTTTTCCCGCTTGGCCAATATACACTCCCGGACGGCTTCCCAACGTTGGCAACATTGACACTTTCATGACTTGGTTACACCTTCCCTCCCCAGCGCTTGGCCAAGCGTTAAATAAATGGAATCCAACGAACTAGCGGCCTGGATCACGCGATTGTCCCTCAATCGCCGGGTGACGGTGTTTGTGCTGTTCCTCACGATCATCATCGTCGGGTTGATCGCCTCGAGCCGGCTCAAGCTCGAGCTTTTCCCGGAGGGCTTCGAGGGGCGCTCCCTCTCGGTGCGCGTGCCGTGGAACGCCTCCGTGCCACAGGAGGTGATGGAGAAACTCGCCCTGCCGCTCGAGGAGGAATTGAGCACCGTTCGCGGACTGGACTCGATGCGCTCCTCCTGCTCGTCGCGCGGCGCTTCGGTGTACCTGAATTTCAAGCAGGGGACCGACATGAGCATCGCCTACCGCGAGGTGCGCGACCGGGTGGAGCGGGCCAAGCTGCGCTTCCCGGACGATGTCGAGCGGGCTTATATCAACAAGATGGACATGTCGGGCATCCCGGTCTGCATGATCGGCGTCGCGTACGAGACGGACGGCGACCTGTACGACCTCGTCAACAAACACATCATCATGCCGCTCTCCCGGATCGATGGTGTGGCCAGCATCGACACCAAGGGCCTCAAGGAAAAGGAAATCATCATCGAGGCCGACAAGGACCGCACCGAGGCGTACGGCCTGAACATCTACGAGCTTTCCCGCCAAATGCGCGGCGACAACTTCACCCTGGCCAGCGGCAACGTGCAGGACGGCGGCAAAAAATACCTCCTGAAATCGTCCAGTCGATTCCAGACCATGCAGGAATTCCGAAACCTGCCGATCAGCACCAACGTGCTGCTCAAGGACATCGCCGTGCTGAAGTACGAACCGGAGGAGCGCTACTTCGCCGCACGCGTGAACGGCAAAAAAGCGATGATGGTCACCGTCGTCAAGGAAAGCGATGCCAACACCATCGAGGTGTGCGACCGCATCGCAGCCGAGGTGGAAAAAATAAAACAGGACCCGGCGCTGGCAGGGTTCGACATGAAAATCCACATGAACCAGGGCACGATCATTTTAGAGCAACTCAACACCCTCTTCACCAACGGCGGGATCGGCGCCTTCTTCGCTGCCTGCGTGTTGTACATTTTCCTGCGCCGCGCCCGGATGACAGTGATCATCGCCGGGGCGATTCCGCTTTGCCTGTTCATTGCCGTGGCCACAATGTATTTCGCAGGCGAGACGCTGAACCTGCTGACAATCCTCGGGCTGGTGTTGTGCATCGGGCTGCTGGTAGACAACTCGGTGGTCGTTGCTGAGAATATCCAGCGCCATTATCAGGGCGGCCTCTCACGCCGCGACGCCTGCATCAAAGGCGTCCAGGAAATTGGCCTCGCCATCACCACGGCCACTCTCACCACGGTCGTCGTTTTTCTGCCGGCCGTGCTGGTGGAGGGCGAGATGCGCTTTTTTATGATGCGCCTGGCCTTGCCGGTTGTGGTCGCGTTGCTCGCCTCGCTCGGCGTGGCGCTGGTGTTCATCCCGCTTTGCGTGTACCTGACCCTCTCCACGCGAAAGTCCGCCGAGGCCGCTTGGCCAAGCCGGCTGGCCGACGCCGCCCGCGCTTGGCTCGGAACAATGTACGAAGCTACCTTCGGTCGGTTTAATCGCGGGTACAACCGCGCGCTTGGCTACTTCCTCAAACGCCGAATCGACTTGGCCTTTATCATGTTGCTCATCCTGACTGCCACTTTTTTTGCGTTCGATAAAATCGGCTTTGCCGTCCAGCAGGAAAAAGACATGGCGTCGTTTCACTTGTCGTTCCGGTTTCCCAGCCGGTTCTCTTTCGACGAACGCACGGAGTATTTCAAAAAAGTCGAAAAAACGCTCAACCAGCGCAAAGAGTATTACGAGCTCGACGGATTTATCGTTTTTTACAGCACTTGGTTTGGCCAACTTGAAGGGTGGTTTTCCCGGGACCGAAAAGGCACCGTCCCTGCCCGCGAAGTCGCCGAGCGAATTTATAAAGAGTTACCCAAGATCCCCGGCCTGAAAATCAACTATCAGCAATTCGGCGAGCAAGAGGAAAGGCAGGACGAAAAAAAACAGTACTACATCCGGCTCTCCGGCCAGGACCCGGAGCAGCTCGACAAATTGGCCGACGATCTCAAGCCGCTCTTCCGAAACATCCCCGGCGTGATCGCCCTCAAGGAGCGCGATGACGAGACTCCCAACGAATTAACCCTGATCGTCGATCGCGACCGCGCCAGCTCCATCGGCGTGAACCCCACCACCATCGCCGGCACGGTCGGTTACGCGTTGCGCGGCAGCACACTTCCGCGCTTCAATAGCGACGGTCGGCAGATTCCCGTCCGCATCCGGTACAGCGAGGAGGATCGCGCCGAGTTGGCGGACCTGAACAACTTCCTCGTGCCCACCGAGGACGGGCGGTTCAGCACCATCGGCTCGCTCACGCGCCCGGCCATGCTCAACAGCCCGCGCTACATCAGCCGCACCGACAAACGCGTCAGCTACACATTCGGACTGGAACTCGAGAGCGGCAAGGAGAAGGAAACCCGCAAGGCCATCGAGGTGGTCAAGCGCAACATCGACCTGCCGGAAGGCATCACGTTCAGCGAAGTGCACCGGCGCTTCGACATGGAGGAAATCTTCAACGGCGTGTTCGCCCTGGTGCTGGCCATCGTTTTCATTTACCTGCTTATGGCGTTCCTGTTCGAGAGCGTGATGATGCCTCTCTCGATCGTGCTGACCATCCCGCTCGCGGCGATCGGCTCGGTGTGGATTCATCTCATCGCCGGCAAGGAGATGGACTTCCTCGGCATCATCGGCTGCGTGCTGCTCGTCGGTGTCGTGGTGAACAACGGCATCGTGCTGATCGACTACGCCAACCGCCTGCGCCAATCCGGGATGGAACGGACGCAGGCCCTGCTCAAGGCCGCCGAGCACCGTTTCCGCCCGATCGCCATCACCGCCCTGACCACCATCATTGGCATGATCCCGCTGACCCTGAGCGCCGCCAGCGAAATGGGCATGAGCTACAAAAGCTTTGGCCTGACCCTCATCGGCGGCATGGCCTCGGGCACCCTCCTCACCCTCCTCGTCGTCCCCGTGTTTTACACCCTGTTCGACGACGCCCAACTGGCCGTCCGCAACACCTTGGCCAGCGTCTTCCGCCCCCAAGCCAAGCCCGCCACTGCCAAGTAACCCCCACCCCGGTTGGCCAAGCGCAGCGAAAAAGCCCAAAAAAGGGCTTGTCACGGCTGGTTTTTCGGGTACGGTTTGCACCCCCTTTCAGCAAGGGAGGCACAAAATGTCCAGAGTTTGTCAACTAACCGGCACAGGCCCCGTCACGGGGAGCCGAATTCGCCGCAGCGGTAAAGCCAAGAAAAAGGGCGGCATCGGCATGCACATCACCAAGGTCGTGAAGCGCCGTTTTCTGCCGAACCTGCAGCGCGTCAAGGCCATCATCGATGGCGAGGTGAAGTACATCCGCGTCACCGCCAAGGCCATCAAGAAGGGCCTCGTCACCAAGCCGCCCAAGCGCACCTGGAAAAAGGCCGACGCCTAAGCCAAGCCAACAACAAATTTGAAGGGACTCGAAAGAGTCCCTTTTTTTTGTGCCCAAGCGGGAGAAACCTCGAATAGACACGAATGGACGCAAATTAAAGGAGTTAAACGCAGGACACCAAAAATCAAACATGGATGGACAGGATTTTTTTTTCATCCTGTGCATCCTGGCCATCGATGTTAAATCGAAAACTCGCCACGAGAATCCGTGAAATCCGTGTCCCAACTTGAAACTGAAAACTTTTCAAACTCCCTTGGCCAAGCGCTCGATGTCCTCCTCATCAAGTTCGTCCAACTCACGGCCAAGCCAGCGCTGGAGCAACCCTTGGCTTGGGCTGAACATCCACGCCAGCGCGAACAGCGCCGAGCCGGCGACCACCATCGCCCCGGCGGGCGAGCAATTCAGCCATGTGGCCAAGTGGATGCCGCCCACCGCGCTCAGCAAGGCGTGGATGACGGTGATGCCGAACATCGGCGGCAGCCGGTGCGCCAGCAGCGACGCGGTCGCTCCGGGTAGGATCAGCATCGCGATGACGAGGATCGCGCCGACCGCCTCGAACGCGCTGACGATGATCACCGAGAGCATCCCCATCAGCGCGTAGTGCACCACGGTGGAGTTGATGCCCAGCGATGACGACAGGCCGGAGTCGAAACTCGTCACCAGCAGTTCCTTGTAGAACACCAAAATCAACAGCAGCGTGACGCCGGTGACCACCGCCATGCGGATGACCGGCGGCGGCGCGATGGTCAGCATGTTGCCATCAAGAAACAGTGCCGAGTTGAGCAGCGGAATTTTCTCCACCACCGACAACGCGCCCGGCCCCAGCTCGGTCTTCACGAGGTCCAGCGGCACGAACGCGATCTCGCCGTATAGCACGCACTCGGCATCGAGATGAACCGCGTCCGTTTGTCCGAAGCTGATCAGGATCACGCCGATGGCGAACAGCGTCGAGAAGGTGATCCCGATCGCCGAGTCTTGCTTGACGCGGGTTTTCTTGTGGATCAACTCGATCATTACCGTCGTCACGATGCCGGCCCCGAGTGCCCCGAGAAACATCGGCAAGGTGTTGAGGCTGTGCGTCAGCAAAAAGGCGATTGCCAGCCCGGGAAGCACGCTGTGACTGATCGCGTCGCCGACTAGCGCCATGCGGCGCAGGATGAGGTAGTTGCCGATCAACCCGCACGCGGCGGTGATCAGGAACCCCATCAGCACGATCCAAAACGTCGTCGGCAAATTCTCAGTCCACGGCTCGACCATGACCCGGTGCCACTCGAAGGCTGGAATGAACTCGTTCATGAACTCCTCCCGTATCCGCTTGGCCCCGTGGCCGCCGGTGCGAACGGCTTGTGAATGTCCGCAAAGCCGGGGATGGCCCTGCCGTGCGGATCGCGTGTCGTGTCATCGAGCATCCGCTCAAGCTCGCGCACGACGTCATCCCCGAGCACGTGCTCGATTTGCTCAGCATCGTCGTGCACGTGGTCGGGCGCAATGTTGGCGGCGTTGGTCAGGTACAACTCCCACAACCGATGGTTGCGGACGATCGTGCAGGCCAGTTGCCAGCCGCTTGGCGTGAACAAAATCTTGTTGCCCTCCTCGTGCAGCGTGACGAGCCCGTGTTGTTTCAGTGCGCTCGCCTGGCCGGACACTTCATCAAGCGTTTCGCGGCGGCGCTCCGCCAACTCCTTCAGCGAGACGCTGTCCTCCGGCTGAGCCGAGCGATTTTCCAAAACCTGATAAACCGCCTTGAGCGTGTTCTCCCGCTGCACCCGTTTTGAGCGCGACATATGCCGCCACCAGCGCGTCATCACCCCGTGCCTTGGCCCGCCGAATAACGCCATCGCAAACACCGCGCTCGCACCCAGCACCATGCACGGCCCGGTCGGGATGTTCGGCTTGAGAAATGAAATAAACGCACCAAGAACTCCCGACGCCACGCCGAACCCCACCGCCAAAAGCAGCATGCGGTGCATGCGGTCGGTCAGCAGATACGCCGCCGCTGCCGGAGTGATCAGCATCGCCGACACCAGCACCACACCCACCGCCTGCAGCGCGATCACCACCGCGAACGCCACCAGCAGCATCAGTCCGTGATGAATCCACTCGCTCGGCAGCGCAATCGACCGCGCAAACCCCGCGTCAAAACTTGTCACCAACAGCTCTTTGTAAAACAGAAACACCACCGCCACGATCAACACAGTGACCCCAAGCATCAACCGGATATCGTCCTCGCCTATCGCCGCCGCCTGCCCGAACATAAACTTGTCGATGCCACTTTTGTTGCCGGTTGGCAGGTCTTGAATCATCGTCAATAGACAGATGCCCACGGCAAAAAACGACGCCAGCGTCAGGCCAAGCGCCGAGTCCTCCTTGATCTTGGTCGTCTGTTTCAGGGTGGTGACGAGTAACGTCCCGGCCACGCCGGCGATCACCGCGCCGGCAAAAATCAGTGCCGGGTTCTTGGTGATGTTGTCCACGTCGAAACTCCAGTCGAACAATCCGCTGACGCTCACGCCGGAAAACAGAAAGCCAAGCGCCACACCGGGCAACACCGCGTGCGACAACGTGTCACCGACGAGTGCCATCTTGCGCACCACGATAAAGCAACCCAGCAACCCGCACGAGATGCCGAGCAACACCGACCCAAACACCGCGTAGCGCACCGACGGATCGCGGAACGAAAAAAACCGGGCCGCCTGTTGGCCAAGCGAAGTCTCCTCCGCCACGTCGCCGATCTTCGCCGCCCAAGCGCTCTCCGGCACAAGCGCCAACAACGCAACCACAGCCAGCCAGCCAAGCGCGTGTACCGCACCCAATCCCCGCTTGGCCAAGGTTTGTCGCTGTTGGTTCATCGGTTACTTGGCGCGCTGCCCGACTGCATCCGCCATCTCGGAAAGAATCGTCAACCGGCCGCCGTACGTTTTCTGAAGCAGCTCGTACGTGAACACCTTTTCAGTCTCGCCGTAGGCCACCACTCGCATATTGAGCAGCAGCAGTTGGTCGAAATAATTGCGCGCCGTCGGCAGGTCGTGATGCACCACCAGCAGCGTCTTGCCCTTTTCCCGCAATTCGTGTAGCAGCGCGATGATCGCCGTCTCGGTCGCAGCGTCCACGCCGGCGAACGGCTCGTCCATGAAATATATGTCGCTCTCCTGCGCCAACGCGCGCGCCAAAAAAACACGCTGCTGCTGGCCGCCGCTCAGGTTGGAAATCTGCCGCTTGGCAAACGGCAGCATCTTCACCTTGTCGAGACAGTCTCGGGCGATATCGCGGTCAGCCTTCTTTGGGCGCTTGAACCAGCCGACATGGCCGTAGCGGCCCATCATCACCACGTCCATCACCGTGACCGGAAAATCCCAGTCAACCGACTCGCGCTGAGGCACATAGCCGACTCGGCGGCGGTTCTCGTTGTACGTTTTTCCAAAGATCTTCACCCACCCGCTGCTCGGCGGCACCAGGCCCATAATAGCCTTGATAAGGGTCGATTTGCCGGCGCCGTTCGGCCCAACAACCCCGACCAGTTTGCCCTTGGGCACCTTCAGGTCGATGCCCCACAGCACCGGCTTTTTGTAATACCCAGCCGTCAGATCGTGAATCTCAAGCGGGATGTTCTCGCCGTTGGTTGCCAGGGAATCTGCCATGCTAAAAACTCAGGTTGACCCGCAGGCCAAGCAGCAGCGCGTCGTCAAGTTCGCCGGTCGCGCCGGGGTCGCTGACCCACTGCATGCTTGGCTGGATGATGAAATTGTCGCTCATCACAAACTCATACGCCGCCTCAACCACGGTCTCGGTGGTGCGCCCGGGCAGATCATCGCTAATATGTGCGTGTGACAGGCCAAGAATCGTGGTGTCGATGTCGCGGCCGGGAATCAAACCAACATAATTCAAGCCAACCTGAAAACTGTAATCGATCGCACTGCGATCTTCTGGCGCGAATCCGGCGCGGACAAAGGGGCTCAGCCCTTGGTCGCCGTACTCGCGGTAAACCATCTGCTCGCCGGACGCGTACACGCCCTGTATTCCGTCGTGTGACGCGCCACCTCGGAAGTCGTCAAACTCGCCCGAGTGCCACCAGCCACCGAGTTTGTACGTGCCGGGGAGGCCGTCAACATCCTCTGCCTGGTTGTGCCGATAGCCGACTTCCACCATGCCGAAAGTGCCTTGACTGTTACCCAGTTCCAAGTGCAAGCCATGTCGGTTGACCGTGTCGTCACTTTCGGGCGAGTCGAAGGTGTCACCATCGAAGACTCCGACCTGGCCATACCACGCCTCGCTTGGTTCCCAGAGCAACCGCAGGCCAAGCGCGGGAATGTAGAACGCCGGGCCGGTGTTGACCGTGTTCATCGAAATGAACTCCGGCCAGCCGAAGGTTGAGTTGAGGAACAGGCCGGCGGTGTCGAGCGTCGAGAATTCCTCATCCGCCAGTAGCAACCCGACACGCAGACTCAGCGACTCACCAGCGAACGATTTCTCCACCCACGACTCGTAAAGCCGCACACTTCCGTAGCCCTCGATGTTGCTCACGCCCAACATGTCACCGACGCGGCTGCCGATGCCGGAGCCGTGCAGATCCATGCCGCTCAATCGTAGCGTTAGTCCTTGCCAGCCAAGCGCTTGGCCAAGATCGGCCTCAATACCAAACGAGGCCAGTCCATTGTAGCCTGTTCCTGTGTGGTCACCGCCGGAGACGTTGCTCATCACCTCTGCAGTATAGTCAAAAAAAAGATCGATGCCCTGATCGCTCTTGAAAGTGGTGAACTCGCCCGCGGTTGCCAAGGACAACGTCATGACGATCGCAGTAAAAGTGGAAATGGTCTTCAAGGTTCAAGTTGTTGCAGCTTACTTGAGGGCATCGACGACGGTGTTGACGTTGTGCTTGAGCATGCCGATGTAAGTGCCAACGTCGTACTTCTCGCCGTGAGCCTCGTGCATGTCTCCCAACGCGCCGCATGCATCGGAGAACAACTCACCACCGATCTTCACGTCGGAGTCCTTGCTCACCCGCTTGATGGCCGCCGGGTTGACGCTGCTCTCGATGAAGATCGCCTTGATCTTTTTTTGCTTGATGAAGTCCACTGTCTTAACGATGTCAGCCAAACCGGCCTCGGTCACCGTTGACAAGCCCTGCACGGCGACGACTTGAAACCCAAACGCCTGGCCAAAATAATTGAACGCGTCGTGGCTGGTGACGAGGATGCGCTGCTCCCTCGGCACGGCGGCGATGCGCTTGAGCGCCCAGGCCCACATCGCCTTGTACGACGCGACGACCGCTTGGCCGCGCTTGGCGTAGCCCGCCGCACCGGCGGGGTCGGCCTTGCTCAAGCCATCGACCACGGTGACGATGCAGTTGCTCCACAGGATCGGGTCGCCCCAGACGTGTGGATCCCAGTGCCCCGCAAACTCCGGCGGCTCGAGACGATCTTTTTCCGGGATCGACTCGGTGACGGCGTAAACCAACTTGCCTGCGCGCGCCATGCGGAAAAACAGGTCGGTCATGCGCCCCTCGAGCATCAGTCCGGAGTAAAAAATAATCTTGGCCCGCTGGAGTTTCACCACGTCACCGGAGGCCGGCTTGTACAGGTGCGGGTCCACGCCCGGCCCCATCAGGCCGACCACCTTCACCCGGTCACCGCCGATTTCCTTCACCATGTCGGTCACCATGGTCGTGGTGGTGACGACGTTTAACTTGGCTGCGTGGGCTTGCGAAAAAGCCACTGCAGCCAGCAATCCGATTGTTAAAAACAAGGTTCGTTTCATCAGTAAAAAAGCGTCATGACGGGCCGAATGGGCAAAAAACCCTTAAAAACCGGCGGGACCGCCAAAAGTTAGGCAAGGCTATATTTCATCCCTGAGGCGAGGTCAACTAAAAAGTTAGCCTTGGCTAACCTTTTTGCGCCCTTGGCCAAGCGCTCTCAAGTTGCCTTTGTGGTTTGACTGCCCGGCGGCCGTTGTTTACCCATCGCTGCCATGACGTTTTCTCTCATTCGCCTCTTATCGCTGGGCCTTGTTGCGCTTGGCTTGTTCGCCGGCTTGGCCAAGCCCGCTGCCGGGGACTGGACTCGCTGGCGCGGCCCCGACCTGAACGGCATCTCCTCCGAGACCGGCTGGCTGGCCAAGTGGCCCGACGACGGCCCCAAACGCCTGTGGAAAGCCAAGGTCGGCACCGGCTTCTCCTCGGTGTCCGTCGCCAACGGCAAAGTCTACACGCTCGGCAACTCCGGCCGCGGCAAGGGCGAGGAGAAGGACACCGTGTTTTGTTTCGACGCCGCAACCGGCAAGGGAATCTGGTCGCACGCCTACGAGGCCAAGCTCGACCCGAAGTATTACGCCGGCGGGCCAAGCGGCACACCCACCGTCGATGGCAACCGTGTGTTCACGCTGGGCAAGCGCGGACAGCTGATCTGTTTTGGCGCAGCCGACGGCCACGTTGTCTGGCAGAAAAATATCGCCACTGAAACCAAGGGCAAGCGGCCGACGTGGGGCTTCGCCGGCTCGCCGCTGGTCATCGGCGGCACGGTGTTCGTCAACGTCGGCGCGCACGGCACGGCACTCGATAAAAAGACCGGCAAGATTCTCTGGAGCACCGGCCGTGAAGCCGCTAGTTACTCGTCCATCGTGCCCCACGTCCGGGACGGGCGGCAGGAGTTGGTGATGTTCGCCCACAAGGCACTTGTTGCGCTGGATCCGAAGACCGGCAGCGTGTTTTGGAGTTATCCGTGGGAAACCAAGCACGACACCAACGTCGCCGACCCCATCCTCATCGGCGACAGGGTGTTCATCTCGTCCGGCTACGACCGCGGCTGCGCGCTGCTGCAGGTGGACGGCAACAAGGTGAGGAAGCTTTGGGAAAACAAAAACATGCGCAACCACTTCAACCCATGCGTGCTGATCGACGGCCATGTGTACGGCTTCGACGGCAACACCGGCCGCGCCACGCTCAAGTGCATCAAGCTGGCCACCGGCAAGGTGCAGTGGGAGGAAGACAGTTTCGGCGGCTTCGGGGCGCTTCAGGCGATCGGCAAAAAACTACTCATCATTAGTAATCAGGGCGAGTTGATCGTCGCGGAGGCCAACGCCGGTGAGTTCACGGAGATTTCCCGCGCCCAAGTGACCGGCCCCAAGTGCTGGACCACGCCGGTGCTGGCCAACGGCCGAATTTATTGCCGCAACTCCCGCGGCGACCTCACCTGCCTCGACGTCTCCGGCAAGTAACTACTCCACAGTTTCCCAGCAGCCAGAGCGGGCTGAGCGGGCGGCCGCGTCGGTGAAAAGTTGCACGCGCCAGCCGTCCTGAAGGTCGGGATGGCCGGTTTCCTCCCCGGCGAATGCCTGGCGCAGGCTTGGGAAAACATATTTCTCGAAACGATTGCCAAAACCGTTGTCCGGCACGTTGGCGATGATCTCCACCGGTTCGCCCGGCTTGGCCAAGGTCAGGTTTCCACTCACACGATCCAGGCCAAGCGACGCCTTGGTGCCGTGCAGTTCCAGCTCGGGCGCAATGCCCTTCCGGAAAAACGGCGTGTGCGACAGCACCAACGTCGCCACGGCGCCATCGTCAAACTCCCACGCCACGCTCGCATAGTCGAATGTCGTCCCCTTGCGCCTAGGCGCCCCCGCCTGGCCGCCCGCCTGGCCAAGCGCCAACGCCTCGGTGAGATTGATCGCACCCAGATCGGCCCTGGCCGGCGTGATCGTGTCAGCATGCGCCTGCACCCGCGTTGCCTCGCGGCCAAGCAGCCAGCGCAGCGTGTCGTAGGCGTGCGAGCCGACGTCGGCAATGCTGCCTGCCGCCGACAATCCGGCGTCATCGCGCCACGTGAGTGGCATGTCGTCCGGGCGCGGATTGTGCCAGCGGTAAACCACGCCGCGAATGTCACCCAACAAGCCGGACTCAAGCACCTCGCGGGTTCGCACCAACGGCTCGCAGTAACGCGTCCAAAACGGCACGTAATGCGCCAGCCCGGCATCGCGGTACGCCGCCCACATTTCGTAGGCTTCGGCGGCGTTCACGCCGACCGGTTTTTCACAGAGCAGATGTTTACCGGCATCAGCACAAGCCATCACGGCCTCGTGATGCAGCGCGTCCGGTGTGGCGACGACGACGAAGTTGACATCCGGATGCTGCGCGACTTCACGCCAGTCAACGGTGATGAGGTCGGCGCCGTCCTCCTCCCCGGCGGTTTCCAGCAAGTCGCGGCGACGGGCGCAGAGGGCGACAATCCGGGCGCCGTCAGCCTCGCGGATTTCCGCACGGTACGGCGCGCCGATGTAGCCGGTGGCCCCAATCACGCCGACGTTGAATTGAAACTCACCCGATGGGGTTCTGTTGTCCGGGTTCACGCGGCGTTGATAGTGTCGAGTCCCAGCCGGTTCAATCATAAACTCCCTTGGCGAAACACCTCGATGATGGCGGCATTGTCCGCCTCTCCAAACCCCAGTGCCTCGGCTTTCTCGAGCAGGTTTTGGTGCACATCCGTCAACGGGGTTTGGGCTCCCGTTTTCGAGGCCAAAAGGCGGATTAAACAAACATCCTTGAGATGTTGAACCAGCCGGGCCTGGGGCGGATGATATTCACCTCCGGCCATCTTGCCGCCCTTGGCCTCCATCGCAGCCGAAACAGCCGGTGTTTCTTTAAGCAGGGCCAACGCCTCACCGGCATCAAAGCCAAGCGCCTCGGCAAAAGCCAATCCCTCGCCCAAGGCGGCTCGGTTCAAGCCAAGGATGAGGTTGTGGACCAGTTTGAATCGAGAGGCCGCACCGACCGGTCCCACATGAAATCGCTTGGCCGCCAAGGCCTCAAGCAACTCCCAGTGGTGCTCGATCGTTTCGGTGTCGCCGCCGAGGAACAAGGTTGCCTCACCGTGCTTGGCCAGTTCGCTGGAGCCGGCCACGTTGGCTTCGAGATAGTAAGCGCCCTGCTTGGCCAAGCGTCGGCCTAGTGCTTCCATTTCGCCCGGCTCGCCGGTGGTGGTGTCGATGAAACAATGCCGGTCAGTCACCGCTTGGCCAAGTGCATCAATCACCCCGGCCACGACATCGCTCGTCGGTAGGCAGAGCAACACCGACTCGCATTGGCCCACCAGTTCGGTGGCATCGCCGCACATTGTCAGTCCGTTGACAACGGGAGCAGCAGGGTCATGTCCAAACACCTCCCAACCCTGCTTGACCAGGCATTGGCCGAGCGCCCCGCCCAGCAGTCCCACCCCGATGATGCCAACCCGTTGTGCCATTGTTTGTATGCGTCCGGGCTAATCCTTGATTTTTCCCTCCACGCCCTTGGGCATGAGGAGGATTCCCACCGCGCCGAACAGGTAAATCAAGCTGGTGATCCGGCCGATTTGCCGGAAGTCGTTGTCAAAATAGGCGATGAGCCCGGCGGTGACGAACACTGTTATGGCTGTGATGATGCGCCCGAAGTTGAAGCAGACGCCAGCCCCCACCGAACGCACACGCGTCACGAATAACTCCGGCAAAAACAACGGCAACCATCCGAAAAAGATGCCGCTGAAAAAGCCCAGCACCGCCGTCCACACGAGGAACATGACCGGCTCCGCCGGGCTGGAAAACCAAAACATGCACTGCGCGCTGCCGAGGCAAATCAGGCTGTTCAAAAAATAACTGCGCCGCCGTCCGACGAGACTGGCGATCCAGCCGCCCATGAAACTGCCGAAGATACCCGGCAGCGATCGCGCCATGACCACTTGCGCCTTCAGGTCATCCGACCCGGCATCCTCCGCCCATTTCACCGCCCAGTTTGAACTGCCCCACGAACCGAACAGTGGCACCGTCGCCAATAAAATCCCCACCAACGTAACCGCCAACATGCCTGACCGAAAAATTTCAACGGTATTCACATCAGGCTTAGCTTCCTCCGAAGTTTTTTCTGAATTTCCCATGCTCCGTTGAGCCAGCCAACGCGGTGATTCCGGCACGATCAGTGGCACCAGCAGACCCAGCACAATCGGCGCCGCGCCCATGAGCATCACCCAACGCCAGTCATCAACCGTCACCACGCGAAGTTTTCCTGCGACACCCACCATGAAAATACCGATGTTCGCTGCCGTGCCAATCACGCCCGCAAGCAGTGGTCGGGAGGCACTGGCCCAAGCTTCACTCATTAACGCCACACCGTTCGGCCACATCCCGCCCACGCCCATGCACACCACAAATCGCGCCACCAAAAGCTGCTCCGGCGACTGGACAAAGTAAGCCACAAAGGACACCCCCGAGTAGCAGCAGATCGCCGCCGTCATACCTTTCACGCGACCGAAGCGATCACCAATACGACCGAACATCAGGCCGCCCAGCGCCCCGCCAAACAACAATGCGCACACGTAGTAACCAAACCATTTACTGCTTGCCGCACCCAATCGTTTATCAGCTTCGGCCTGGGCCAACACCTGCAAATCCCCCTCGCCTGCTTCCTGGACCTGTTTTTGCGCAGCAGCTTGATCATCGGCCGTCACCTCAAACTGCTCGGTGCCGCGTAGCAAATCCTTGGCCGCCGAGCCCATTGAGAGCGACGTGATGCCCAGATGCATCCCAGCAAAAAACCAACCGAGGAAAGCCGCGATAATGATAATGTACCTGCCTGTCTGGGTAAGCTTGTGGATGGATTTGTTTTCGTTTGGATCTGGCACGATTGGCCTTTCGAGTTCGTTGAACGGGCGAATGATGCTGAAGACTTGCTGCTTCCGCAACAAATTGGTTTGGCCCGGCGAATGTCGCGTGAGACATTCCCAGCCCCGTATGATAACGGCAGACCAAAAATGATCCGGCTCGCGCTCATTGGCCAAGCAAAAGCGGCTAAATCGTACGGAGCCATCCGTACGCGACTGCACCGAGCGGCTTGGGCTGCGTTTGTACCGTTGACCGCCTCCGATGGCCAAGCAGGCCAGGCGCTTGGCCAAGCGACGACCGCCCCATCAACGGAAGCCCTGTTTACCGAACAAGCCAATGACTTTGACGCCGTCGTCATCGACGCCGATCCTGGCCAAGCGGCGAGCTTGGCCAAGGCCGCCGACGCCGGAAAACCGGCGCTCGCCGGCCCGTTGTTCGCCGACATCGCTGCGCTTGGCCAAGCGGACACCATGCTCATGCCGGCTCACACTTGGCGGTTTTTGCCGTCTATCCAGGCGGTCAAGCGCAGCCTCGACGCCGGAAAACTCGGCGAACCCGGACTGCTCCGCATCCACCGCTGGCTGCCGCCCAAGGCAACACCCGAGTCGCTCACCGAACGCATCCTGCCGGACGCTGACCTGGCCTGCTGGATGTTCGGCGGCGCTCCAGAAAAAGTCTGGACGCTGCAAACACCGAGTAACCCGGACTACATCCAGTTCCACCTCGGCTTCGCCAACGGCGGCATGGCGATGATCGACATTGCCTGTTCGCTCCCTGCGGGCGGCGACTACTTTTCGCTGTCGATAATCGGTGCCACCGGAGCGGCTTACGCTGACGATCATCACAACATGAACCTGCTCTACGCCGGTGACCAACCAAAAGCACTGCGCACCAGCGAAGGCCGCGCCGATCTCGCCGGGCAATTGCAGGAATTCGTCGATGCCATCCACGAACAACGCCAGGCCACCGTGATCCTCAAAGACGCCACGCGCGCCATCGCGGTGACCGAACAAATCATCGAGTCAGCAAACTCAAACCATGTGATCGAACAAAAGGAGGACAGCTAATCGATGGCTGATTTGCGGGAAAAATTTCGAGTCGCCGTGTTGAGCGTGGTAAAGCACGACTACCTGCCGCGTGCCGTCGCCGCGCATCCGCGATTTGAATTGGTCGTCGTCACCGACGATGCCGGCCAGCCGGATTGGGTGCACGAACGCAACCAACAGTTCGCCGACGAGTTCGGCATCTCCTACTTGCGCGACATCACCAAGGCGATCGCCGAATACGAACTGGACATGGCGGTGATCAGTTCCGAGGCCGAGCGGCATTGCGACCTCGCCGTCCGCGCCGCCACGAACTGGACATGGCGGTGGTCAGTTCCGAGGCCGAGCGGCATTGCGACCTCGCCGTCCGCGCCGCCGACGCCGGGCTGCACGTCATTGCCGACAAGCCGATGTCCACCCGCCTCTCCGAATGCGATCGCCTGGTCGAGGCCGTTCAGCAAAACAATGTGAAATTTCTGTTGTGGAATCGCAATTTCTTGCCTGCTGTCATCCAAGCCAAAGAGGCGGTTCAGTCGGGAGTGATCGGTGAACTGCACGCCATTCATGTTGACTTTTATTTTTCAAAAGACGCCGGCCCGCCCAAGGGCACCCGCCAGCACGGCGACCCGCCGATCAACTGGCTCGAGCGACAACTCGAGGCGCACGCCGATGGCTCCGACGGAGGCGTTGGCATCGAGGCGATGGGTGAGTTGCAGATCGAGGGCATCTATCCGCTCGGCTACATCCGTATGCTCACCGACGCGAATGTGCGGCGCGTGTTCGCCCGCACTGCGACACATTTCCATCAGGTCAATGTCGATAACCACGTGGATGACCTTGCCACGGTCTCGCTGGAACTTGACAACGGCATCGTCGGTTCGCTTTGCATCGGTCGCATCGGTGCGGCGAGCCACCCGGACATCGGCGAAATCAAGATTCACGCCATCGGCTCGAAAGGCGGGATTGTCATCAGCGAGGCCCGGCCGGAGGTCAGCATCCATTACCGCGACCAGCCGCCGCTGGAGTTCAAGAATGAACGCGTCGCCAACGAGAATGACTTCCTGCTGATGGACGACTTCGCCCGCGCACTCGACACCGGCTGCGAACCGATCCTCAATGCCAGGGGCGGGCGCGACATCGCCGCCACCGTTTTCGCCGCTGTCGAGTCCGGCAAAACCGGCCAACCGGTGGAGGTGACCCACTAAAATGACATCCGTTGAATTAAAAAAATCGCTGCATAACGGCGGGCCAGTTTTCGGGACACTGATCGTTTCGCCTTCCCCGTTCTGGCCGAAAGTGCTTGGCGACTGCGGACTCGATTTTGTTTTCATCGACACCGAGCACATTGCGCTGGATCGCAGCCAGGTTTCGTGGATGTGCCGCACCTACGCCGCGATGGGGTTGCCGCCGCTGGTGCGCACCGTCTCCCCTTCGCCGTACGAGGCGACGATGGTGCTCGACGACGGCGCAGCGGGAGTCGTCGCACCGTACATCGAGCAGGCCGAGCAGGTGCAGCAATTGCGCGGCGCAACCAAGCTGCGTCCGCTCAAGGGTCAGCGCCTCAACGACGCCCTCGCCGGCGAACCGCTCCCTGGCGATCTCGCCAACTACGCGCCCGGCCTCAACGAAAACAACCTGCTCATCGTTAACATCGAGAGCGTGCCGGCCGTCGAAAATCTCGATCGCATCCTCGACGTACCAGGCATCGACTCGGTGCTAATAGGGCCTCACGACTTGTCGTGCAACCTTGGCAAGCCGGAGCAATACGACGATCCCACGTTTCTCAAAACCGCCGAAACGATTTTTGCCAAGGCGCGAGCCAAGGGCATCGGCGCCGGCATTCACGCGTGGGGCGACACGAGCCAAGGGCATCGGCGCCGGCATTCACGCGTGGGGCGACACCGCCAGCCAGGCGCGCTTCGTCAACATGGGTGCCAACCTGCTCATCCACAAAGCCGACATCACTTTTTTCAAAAATGGCATCCGCGACGAACTGGCGGAAATCCGTGAGAAACTTGGTTTGCAGCCAGGCGACACCGCGACCGGCGAAGTGAACATTTGATCACCCAATGAACCGGAACCGACTGTTGGCCGGCTTGGCCGTTTTGTTCGCCGCGTTTGGCCAAGCGCAGGCCAAGCCGTCGCCACCCAACATCGTTCTCATCGTGGCGGACGACCTTGGCTACGGGCAGTTGGGCAGCTACGGGCAGAAACAAATCCGCACGCCCCACCTCGACCGCCTGGCCGCCGAGGGGACGCGCTTCACGCAGTTTTACGCCGGGCATTGCGTGTGCGCGCCGTCGCGCTGCGTGCTGATGACCGGCTACCACACCGGGCATTGCTCGACCCGCGTCAACGGTGGCGGCGCTCCGTTGCTCGACAGCGACATCACCCTCGCCGAGGTGCTCAAGGGCGCCGGCTACGCCACGGGCTGTTTCGGCAAGTGGGGGCTCGGCGACCACGGCATGGCGGGTGTCCCCAACCGGCAGGGCTTCGACGAGTTTTTCGGTTACCTGCACCAGGTGCACGCCCACTTTTTTACCCCTCGTTTCTCTGGAGGAACGACCGGAGGCAGGAGTGGAAAGCGAACTGGGGCCAAAAGAGCGAGCAATACTCCCACGACCTGATCGCCGACGGGGCGCTGGACTTCATCCGGCGGCATCGCAGAGAGCGGTTTTTCCTCTACGTCCCGTTCACCATTCCGCACTTTGAGTTGCTGGCGCCGGAGGACTCGATGAAGGAATACCGCGGCCAGTTCCCGGAGCCGCGGGCCTACAAGGGCGACCACTATGCGTCGCAGCCGGAACCCCGCACCGCCCTGGCCGCGATGATCTCGCGCATGGAGCGCGACGTCGGGCGCATCCTTGACCTGCTGAAAAAACTGGCCCTCGACCGGGACACTCTCGTGCTGTTCACCAGCGACAACGGCGGCTATCTGCTGGCGGACGAACTGTTCCGCAACAACGGGCCACTGCGCGGCGGCAAGGGCAGTTTTTACGAGGGCGGCATCCGGGTGCCGCTGCTGGTTCGTTGGCCAGGCCGGGTGCCAGCCGGGGCAACCGACGACCTGGCCTGGGCATTTTGGGACGTGCTGCCGACGCTGGCCGAGTTGGCCAACGCCAAGCCGCCCGCGGGCCTTGACGGCGCGCCCTTGGCCAAGCGGCTGCTGGGCGAAAAACAAACGCCACCGGAACGGTTCTTGTATTGGGAAACCCAGCCACAAAACCAAGGCGGCAAACCGCCGTGGGCCGTCGCGGCCCGTCGCGGAAACTGGAAGGCGCTCCGGCAAAAGCCCCATTTGCCACTGGAACTTTACGACCTCGGCATCGATATCGGCGAAACGCGCAACGTGGCGAAAGCCCATCCCGAGGTCGTGAAACAATTCGAGGCGTTCCTCAAGACCGCGCGAACCACCAGCCGCACCTACCCGGTCGAGGAGCCACTCTGGAAATATGAGCCGCTGAAAACCGGCTTCGTTCGATAACCGCCACAACCCATCCCATGACAGTCACGAAAGCATCCCGATTCCTCCGCTTGGCCAAGCGGATCACTGTTTTCGGCTTGGCGGCAGTTGCCCTCGCCTCGTCAATAGCGCAGCCAGCCGACAAGCCGACGGAAAGGCAAGCGCTGCTCCTCGGCCAGTTCAAGCCGCAGCCGATGCTCAAGGTGCCGGAAAACCTTGTCGAGCGGTCGAAGTTTCCCTGCATCGACTTCCACGGGCACCTAGCCCGGATGAAGCCGAAGGAAACCATCGCCATCATGGACGACTGCAACGTCAAGCTGTTCGTCGATTTCGACGGCCGCTGGGGGGAGATTCTCGAAAAACAAAAGGCCAAATACCGCCGCTGGCCCGGCCGGGTGATTCACTTCACGCGCATCCCCTGGCGCTTCATCAACGAGCCGGACTTTTCCGAGCGCGCGGTCAAGAGCCTGGAAGAGTCGGTCAAGGCCGGCGCGCGCGGGCTCAAGGTGTCCAAGGCGCTTGGCCTCTACGTCCGCGAAAAGGCCGGCAAACTGATCGCGGTGAACGACCTGCGGCTTGATCCGGTCTGGGCCAAGTGCGGCGAGTTGGGCATCCCGGTGGCCATTCACGTGGCCGACCCGGACGCCTTCTTCCTACCGCTGGACGGCCGGAACGAGCAATACGAGGCGCTCGTCCGCAACCCGCTCTGGCGTTTTTACGGCAAGGATTTTCCCTCGAAGGACACCCTGCTCGGGCAGCGCAACGACGTCATCGCGCGGCATCCCAAGACGACCTTCGTCGGCTTGCACGTGGCCAATCGGCCGGAGAACCTCGCCGAGGTGGCGGCGCTGCTGGATCGCTATCCAAACCTTTACGTCGAGTTCGGCGCGCGGCTCAGCGAGCTGGGCCGCCAGCCGTACACCGCCCGCGATTTCTTCCTCAAATACAGCGACCGCATCCTCTTCGGCATCGACCGCGGTAGCATGAGCCGGTTTCAGTATCGCGTTTATTTCCGGTTCCTCGAGACGCGCGACGAATACTTCCACCACGGCGGCGGGCTGGGCCGGTGGCGCATCTACGGCATCCACCCTCCCGACGACGTGCTGAAAAAAGTCTACTACAAAAACGCCGCCAAATTATTGGGGCTGGATAAGTGAACGCAGACCCCCGCGCTTGATCCCTACCCTTAGCTCACCCGCGTGCCGACTTTGCCGCCGAGGATGATTTTGCGGAAGTTGTGTTTTTTGAAGAGGTCGAAGACGATGATCGGCATGCCGTTGTCCATGCACAGCGAGAACGCCGTTGAGTCCATTATCTTGAGCCGTTTCTGCAGCGCGTCGAGGTAGCTGATTGTTGCGAAGCGCTTGGCCTTCGGGTTTTTCATCGGGTCGCTGTCGTAGATGCCATCGACTTTTGTGGCCTTCAAAATCACCTCTGCGCCGATCTCGTTGGCGCGCAGCGCGGCCGCCGTGTCGGTGGAGCAGTACGGGTTGCCCGTGCCGCCGCCGAAGATCACCACGCGGCCCTTCTCCAAGTGACGCACGGCTCGGCGGCGGATGAACGGCTCGGCGACCTGCGACATGCTGATGGCCGACTGCATGCGGGTCGGCACGCCCTGTTTCTCGAGCGCGTCCTGCAATGCCATCGAGTTGATCACCGTGGCGAGCATGCCCATGTAGTCGCCGGTCGCCCGCTCGATGCCCTTCTCGCTGCCCTGCAGGCCGCGAAAAATATTGCCGCCGCCGACCACGACACCGATCTGCACGCCCAGCCGCGCCACCTCACGAACCTGGGCCGCCACGTCGTGAACGGATTCCGGGCAGATGCCGCCGGTTTTGCCGCCCAACACCTCGCCGCTGATCTTGAGCAGCACGCGGCGGAACTTTGGTTTTTGCCGGGTGGATTTCGCAGTCGTCTTCTTTTTTGCTGGCATGATTTTTGTGAGCGTCCGACCGCCAAACTTGGTGCGCCCAAACTGGGTGTGGTGTGTAACAGGCCACCCCGCCCGGCGTCAATGCGGCGCTCCCTTTTTTGCCCGATTCCCGACTCTGCTCGACTCCCGGTGGCTGCGCCAGTTTAATGCGCGGGTGCCGTTGGACAAACTCACCATCATCGGGGCCGGCCTGCTCGGCGGTTCGATCGGCTTGGCTGCGCGGGCGCGCGGCCTGGCCAGGCGCGTCTCCGCGCTGGTGCGCCGTCCCGAGAGCCTGGCCGAGTGCCAGGCGCTTGGCATCGCCAACGAGGTGACGCTCGACCCCGCCGAGGCGGTCGCCGGTGCCGACTTGGTCGTGCTGTGCACGCCCATCTCCGGCATGGCCGGCTTGGCCAAGCGCACGCTGTCCGACCTCAAGCCGGGCACGGTCATCACCGACGTCGGCAGCACGAAACAGCAACTCGTCGCCGAGTTGACGCCGCTTTGCGCCGGGGCTGGCGCGCGCTTCGTCGGCAGCCACCCGATGGCCGGCAGCGAGCAAACCGGGCCAAGCGCCGCACGAGCGGACTTGTTCGACGGCACCGTCTGCGTGGTCACGCCTACCAGTGACACCGCCGCCAACGCGCTCGCCACGGTGAACGATTTCTGGGCCGGCCTCGGCTCACGGCCGGTTGTCATGCCGGCTGACACGCACGACCGGCTCGTCGCCCGCTGCAGCCACCTGCCGCACCTGCTGGCCTCGGCCCTGGCCGGGCGCGTGCTCGACCCCGCGCACGGCGAGCAGCAGGCGCAGCTTTGCGCGACCGGTTTTCGCGACATGACACGGCTTGCCGCCGGATCGCCGGTGATGTGGCGCGACATCGTCGGCTCGAACCGCGACGAAATTCTTGCCGCAATTGACGAGTTCGCCGACGAGCTTGGCCAACTGCGCGGGCTGATCGCCGGCGATTCCCCGGAAGCGATCGAGGCCTGGCTGCAACGGGCCAAGGTTGCGCGGGACAACTGGAATAATTCCGCCGACGCCGACTGACGATGCCGTTGCCCGACCTTATCGAGATCGTCCCACTGAGCGCCGCGCCCGAGGTGGAGATCACCGTGCCCGGCTCGAAGAGCATCACGAACCGCGCGCTCATCCTCGCCGCCTTGGCCAAGGGCGACGTGACGCTTGAGGGCGCGTTGTGGAGCGAGGACACCCAGGTGATGGTCGAGGCGTTGCGGCGGCTTGGCTACGCGATCGGCGTCCGGCCCGACGCCGGCGAACCGGGCAACAGCACGCTCGTTGTCACCGGGCTTGGCCAAGTGATCCCGGCTGGCGGCACGGCGGAGCAGCCGCTCGAGTTGTTTGTCGGCAACGCCGGCACGGCGGCGCGGTTTCTCACGGCGTTCCTCTGCCTTGGCCAAGGCGTCTATCGGCTCGCCGGTGTGCCGCGCATGCACGAGCGACCACAGGCCGCGTTGCTGCACGCGCTGCGGGGGCTCGGCTACCGCATCGACTCGGAGGACGACAAATTGCCGGTGACGATTCACGGCAGCGGGCCAAGCGCCGGGAGTTGCCGCGTGGACATCGGGGAGAGTTCGCAGTTTGCCTCGGCGCTGCTGTTGTGCGCTGGGCTTGGTCAATGGCAAATCGGCATCGACGGCGAGAGCGGCGTGGAGTCGCCGTACGTTGCGATGACCACCGGCTTGATCGGGGCGTTCCCGAGCGGCGGCGGCCGGTTGGCCATCGAGCCGGACGCCTCGGGCGGCAGTTATTATTGGGCCGCCGGCCACATTTTGTCGGCAGACGGCGGGAAGCCGGTCACCGTGGCGCGCTGGCCAAGCAGCGGCTGGCAGATCGATGCGGAGTTCCCGGCCAAGCTGCCGCTGCCCGGCGCGCTTTCGCGGCGGGATGACTTGGGCGACAGCATTATGACGGCGATCGCCATCGCGCCGTTGGCCAAGCGGCCGGTGCGGTTCACCGACTTGGGCCGGCTGCGCGTGCAGGAATGCGAGCGCGTCGAGGCGCTGCGCACGGGATTGGCCAAGTGCGGTGCGGCGGTGGTCGAGAGCGGCGACACGCTGGAAATCTCGCCCGGCGAGTTGCGCGGCGCGACGATCGAGACGCACGGCGATCATCGTATCGCGATGTGTTTTGCGACTCTGGGATTGAAAGTGCCGGGCATCCGCATCAAGAATCCCGCCTGCGTTCGCAAGACGTTCCCCACGTTTTTCCAAAAGCTCGCTGCGCCAACTCCCGTGGGGTTGGGGGCAACGCTGCTGGACGGACAGGGCATCACGCTGGAACCGGACCAGTTGGCGGCGGACTGATAGCAACCAAATTTATTCATGGGAGAACCAATCGTGATCGCGCTGGACGGAACCAGCGCCAGCGGAAAAAGCACCAACGCCAAGCTCGTCGCCAAGGCGCTGGGCTACGCCTACGTCGACACCGGCGCCATGTACCGCAGCCTCGCGTGGCATTGCCTCGAGAAGGGCGTGGCGCTCGACAACGAGAAGGCGATCGCGTCGCTGTGCCGCCGCTGGAAGGCCGAGCTGCGAAACGACGATGGGCACATTCGCCTGTACGTCGACGGCTACTTCCCGGAGAAGGAAATTCGCACTGCCGAGACGAGCGCCGCCGTGCCAACAGTCGCCGCCGTGCCGGGGGTGCGCAAGTGGATGAAGATCAAGCAGCGCGACTGCGCCCGGTTCGGCAACCTCGTGATGGAGGGCCGCGACATCGGCTCGAACATTTTTCCCGAGACGGACTTCAAGTATTACCTCAACGCCTCGCTGGATGAGCGGGCCAAGCGCCGGGCCGCCGATGGCGTGGACGAAAACCTCGCCGAGAGGGACAAGCGCGACAGCCAGCGCGCCGCCGCGCCGTTGATGATCGCGCTCGGCGCGCGTGTCATAGACAACTCGGCGATGACAGCCGAGGAGACCAGCACATTGATCATCAACGAGGTGCGCGAACGGCTGGAGGCGGCCGGGTGACTCCGCTCTACTGGCTAGCCTGGAGCACGTCCCGGATGCTGTTCCGCAACCTGTTCCGATGCCGGGTGTACCATCCCGAGCGCATGCCACTCACCGGCCCGGTGATCATTGCCTCCAACCACGAAAGCTACCTCGACCCGCCGTTTGTCGGCAGCAGTTTTCACCGCCCCATCAATTATCTCGCCCGGGAGAACCTTTTTTCCAACTGGCTTTCCGGCCCGTTCCTGAGCGGCCTCAACGCCGTGCCGGTGGATCGCGGCGGCGGCGGCGCCAAGGGCTTGAAAAGCATCCTCGAACGGCTGATGGACAACAACGCCATCATCATTTTCCCCGAGGGCACGCGGACGCGTGATGGCAAAATAAAATCCGCGCAGGCCGGCATCGGCCTGACCATCATCAAGTCCCGGGCACCGGTCGTGCCGGTGCGTCTCTGGACCTACAATGCCTGCGGTCGACATCGTCGCATGCCCAAATTGGTGCCGATCGCTGTGAAGTTTGGCCACCCAATCCACTTTCACTCGCTGCGCGAAAAAGCCGGAACCTGCCCGCGCCCGGAGTTGCGCAACCTTTACCAACAAGCCACCGACGAAACCATGGCTGCGATCGCTGCCATGCGCCCGGTCATGGATCGAGCATGACGCGCCTGGCCAAGCGGATCACTTGATTCCGGCCAGTCGGGCCTTCCAGATGTCGAACAGCTTGACCGTGGCGAACACATCGCGCAGGCAGTACTCGGCGATCTCCCCGTAGCGCTCCTCCTCCATCAACTGGTTCACATCCATGCCGGTGACGCCGTGCGACTTGGGTGAATCGACCCCAAAAATCCTGCAGTAAAAATCGAGGTTGAACCGGCGCGCCGCACCGCTCCGCCCGCTGACATTGTAGAAAGTCAACTGCTCGGCGAGGTCACAGTGCGGCTCGGTGGCAAACCGGTAGCCGAGCCAGTTTTTTTTGGTGATCGGCACGTCGAGTTGCGCCGAGCGAAGATAGAGAAACGGAACATCGAACTGCCGGCCGTTGAACGTCACCACCTTGTCGTAGTGCCCGGCCACCGCCCAGAATTGGTTCAGCAATTCCACCTCATCCATCACCGGCATGAAATCCACCCCGGTCACATCGCGCGTGTTCGATTCGAAGTCATCGGCGATGAAGATCACCTGGCCGCGCAGCGTCTCGGCGTTGATCATCGCGATGCAGACCACCTGAGCGGTGAACGGCCAAAGACTCATCATCCGGGTGAGTTCCTCCCGTTTGGCCTCCTGCTCCGCCTCCGTGGGCAGGTTGTTGGCGGGGCGCATCAGGTATTCCTGGGACGATTCGTCGAACGAATCGAGCGAAACAGCGGAAGTCTCAATGTCAAAAACCAGAGTTGCCATGGGCGGCATGATGTCAAAACTGGCCCCAAAAAAGAAGGATGGAGGTTCCGCGCTGGGCAGAACCTCCAAACCGAATTTTAACCATTAATGGTTATTTCTTACCTTTACGTTTTGCCTTTTTCTTGGCTTTGCGCTTGGGCGCTGCCTTCTTCTTAGCTGCCTTCTTCTTCACAGCTTTCTTCTTGGGCGCTGCCTTCTTCTTGGCTGCCTTCTTCTTCACAGCTTTCTTCTTGGGTGCTGCTTTTTTCTTGGCTGCCTTCTTCTTCACAGCCTTCCGCTTGGGTGCTGCTTTCTTCTTGGCGGCTTTTTTCTTTACGGCTTTGCGTTTCGGCGCTGCCTTCTTAGCGGCTTTCTTCTTCACAGCCTTCCGCTTGGGAGCTGCTTTCTTAGCCTTCTTCTTTGCTTTCTTTTTTGCGGCCATTGTTTGATGTCACCTCCTTATTTTTTGGATGTCTTCCACTATCAAAAGTGGATCCATTTGTCCTTAAGAAGCGTTCTCCGGAGAGAATCAACTTCTTGGGACAGTTACTTTACGTTCGGTTTTTTTTTTGGCAACAGAAAAAACAAAAAAAATGAAGTTTTTTTTAAGGCGTTTTGAGCCGAAAAATCGGCCCGCAAAAACCCGTTTGTTTTCTAACGCCTCGGCCAGTCGAGATGCCGGTGAAGAAAGTCGTATGTGCCTTTGCCGTTGATGGTGTGCGGACCGTCGAACCATTCTATCTCACAACGACCTTTCAACTTCAGTTTTCCTTGATAAAGATTTCGCACCTTCGCAAATTCCCATGCAACTGTTTCATCGGAGGCGACCCCATCGTAGTGGCCGCGCTCGACCATGAAAGGTCGCGGCGCGATGAGTCCGGCCATCTCTGCGTAATTAAATGTGCTGCCCAAATCCCACTCAAAAATCTCGTACTCACCGCTGTTCACGTAGCTGTGCGGATCACTCGTCGAGGCGTTCTTATCCACCCACTCATTGAAGTCCGCCGAGCAGATTGAGAGGCAGTAATCAGTCACCACCGGCGGCACGCGCATGGCGGTTTTTCCGCCGTAGCTCAGCCCGTAAAATGCGATCCGTTTTTTGTCCACATAAGGCAGGGTTTTGAGCCAGTTCACGATTTGCTGATGTTGCGGGATTATCACTGAAAAAAGGGACTTTTTGAGCGGATTGGCCTTCCGCTGGAGAGTGCGAAAACGATCCCGAAAGATGTACAGATTTTGCGGCGAAAATGTGATGAATCCGCGCTCCGCCAGCTTGGCAGCGAAGTCGTGATAAGCGCGATGATTGCCCTCGATAATATCCTGCGGGCGTCCCTCCAAACCGTGCTGACAGACAACCACCGGGCGTTGCTCGTTCGCCTTCAAGTCACGCGGCAAAATCAAAATCCCGTACGCGATGACATCCGGAAAAACATCGAGCACGACCTCGTGCCCCACCCACTTTTCCGACTCGTAACTTTTTCGGCTGCGCGCGTTGAACGGCAACACTTCGTTGTCGAACCGGCCGATCGCATCCTCATAAAATTGCGTTCGATATTTTTCGTTGCTCTCCTCGAACTTGGCCACCGACGAGGTGTCCGGCTTGTAAAATTGTTTGCGCACATACGGGCTCTCGCGCAGCACCCATTGCGTGTGCCGGTCGAGTTCGTGAACCTGTTCGGCGTGGCGCTTGGCCGCGCTGAAGCCGTTTCGCCGGTCCACGATGTTCGAGTCGCCCGCTTGGCCAATCTCGGCTCCCGGCTTGAGTAAGCCCAGAAATTGGCCAATCGCCCGGCCGCCGAGCGGCTCATCGGCGGCGACCAACCGGATACCCGGATTCGGCTTCAAGCCGTCGGTCAGTTTCTGTGCGCGGGCCACTTCGGCACGCACCGAGCCGAGCGCCGGTGACACCACCCGCGCCGGTGCGCCGCGCCCGCCGGGAATCGTTGCCTCCGGGCCTCGCGCGGCATCGACGATCAATGCGCGCGGCGCGATCAGCGACGCCAATTCGGCGTCCCCGAACTGCTCGAGCAAACCAAACACGTTGCGATCGATCGGTTCCTGCCAAATGTTTTGCCGCGAGTCGAAGTATCCGCTCACGCACGCGACATCGACTCGCGTATCAACCGCCGCGGCGTAGAGCGCTATCAAGCCGCCCTCGCCCCAGCCGATGATGCCAATCTGCGTGTCACTCCAACGCCTTGAGAACCAATCCACTACGGCCAACGACTGCTGCACTTCGTAACCGATGAGGTGACGTCCCATTTCAAATGCGGATCGATACAGATACTCGCGGTTCGAGAGCTTGGACATTTTTTCGGCGCGATTGATCAGCAGCGGCACGACCACCCGGCAGCCGCTCTCGGCCAAGCGCCGCGCGTACTGCTGCTTGGGCGGCAAACCCTCCGCAAGGCCGGAGATTTGCTCGGGGAGCTGGTTGCAATCGGGCAACGCGATGACGTTTGCCAAGGCGTCACGGCCGCGCGGCTCCAGCAACAGGCCGGTGCCGGTCACGTCGCCAAACACCGGCCAACTGACTGCGCGGACGGTGATGCGATCCGTCTGCCCGACGAGCGACGACTCGGCCGTGGTACTCCCGAGCGTCAACCCGTCAAACGCAACGCGCTGATCTCTCAGCCCGATGATGTGAGCCAGGCGCTGGCGGTTCTGCTCGACGGACTTGGCGTAGGCTGCATGGGAGGTGAAGTTGCGTTGCCAATATTTCTCGCGCCGGTCGACTGAGGCTGAAAGTTCGCGTAACAAAAACCGGTCGACACCGGCGACGAGGTGGGAGGCGATGTCGCCCTCGACTGTCAGCGGCTTGGTTTCGAGCGCCGGTTGCGCCTGGGCGGCTTGAATCGAAAGGAGTCCCGCGAAAAAGAGGGTGGCTGTTTTGGGATGAGAGCTTTTCATTGGCTTGATTGCTTGGCCAAGTCTAGGCCAATGCGCCAAGCGCTCAAGCCAAGAAAAACAGAGTGATGAGGTTGACGTACAGGGCTGCCAGCAGGTCGTCGATCGTGACGCCCCAGCCGCCGGGGAACGCTTGGCTTGGCCCGATTGGCCACGGCTTGGCGATGTCGAACAGTCGGAACAACAACACGATAACCACCGACCAATGCCAGATTGTTTCGCTGAAGAAATAGGTCCACTCCGGCATTGAGCCGTTGGCGAAATACAGCGACGAAACCCAGCCGGCGAAACAGAGCGGCACCGCGACGATCTCGTCGATGACCACCGAGCCGGGGTCGCGCAGCCCAAGGATCGTCTCCGCTCGGCCGCAAAACCAAACCGATGCCACGCTGAGAGCCACCAGCGACCCGACGAAAAATGCAAAGCTCCCCGGCAACAGCAGCAGGATGAACAGCGGCAAGCCAAGCAGCGTGCCGACCGTGCCCGGCGCCACCGGCGAGCGGCCGGTTCCCAGCCCCTGCGCGATGAGAAGAATGAGCCTGTCCACGGGTCAGCAGTCGTTGAGGTACACGTCGCGGTTTTTCCAGAGGTACAGGAACCCGGAGAGGGCTGTCAGCGCCACGGCAACCCACTTGGAAATCTCCGCCACCCACCAAGCCCATGCGTGGTCGGCGATCTCGAACGCAAACAGTTGGCCGACTTTTCCCCAGTCGGCGTGGCTGTGCGTGACGAGCAGCGCGATGATCGCCGTGATCTGAGAGATGGTCTTGTTTTTGCCCTGGCGTTCCGCCGCCAGGACGAGGTTTTTGCTGGCAGCCAACAGCCGCAGCCCGGTGATGGCCAGCTCGCGAGCCACGATCAAAATCACCATCCAAGCTGCCATCCACTCCAGCTCGATGAAGGCGATGAACGCCGAGCAGATCAGCACCTTGTCGGCCAGCGGATCCATCAGCTTGCCGAAGGCGGTGATCAGGTTGCGGCGGCGGGCGATGATGCCATCGAAGAGATCGGTCAGGCTCGCGGCGACAAAAAACACCAGCGCCACCGTGAAGTGAAACGGGAAGTCGATGAACAGCGCCAACAACAAAAACACGGTCAATGCCAACCGGCTGACGGTGAGTTTGTTCGGGAGGTTCATTGCGTGTCGCTTGGCCAAGCTGGGCTAAGCCGGCTCGGCGATCAAATCGTAATCGGTGTGGCCGGTGATTCGCACGTCGGCGAACTGGCCAAGCGGCAAGTCGCCGCGCACCAACACCCGGCCGTCGATGTCCGGCGCGTCGGCCTCACCACGCGCGATGAGGCACGGGCCAATGTCGATCACGCCGTTGCCCTCTCCCGTGCGGATATGGCCGTGCTCCCACGAACTCATCTTCACCTGCCGGAGTTCCTCGGCGTCGGCCTGCTTCTCGACGAGCACCCGCTTGGCTTGGCCAACCTGCGCCGCCGCAATCTCGCGGCTGATCCCGAGTTGCAACGCCATCGCGCGTTCACGACGCTCCTCCTTTTGCTCATCGGTCAACTGGCTCGCCATCGCGCCGGCCTTGGTGCCGTCCTCCTTCGAGTAGGTGAACACGCCCAGCCGCTCGAAGCGCACGTCGCGCATGAAGCCAAGCAGCGACTCGAAATATTCCTCCGTCTCGCCGGGAAAACCGACGATGAACGTCGTCCGCAACGCGATGCCGGGGATGCCTTCGCGGATGCGCCCAATCAGGTCGCGGATGTATTGCCCGCTGGTTTCGCGCCGCATGCGCTCGAGCATCGCGTCGTGAATGTGCTGCAACGGCATGTCGACGTACTTGGCCACTTTGTCGCACTCGGCGATCGCGGAGATGATCTCGTCCGTCCAGTGCGCCGGATGGGTGTAGAGGATGCGAATCCAGAATTCGCCGTCGATCCCGTTGAGTTCGCGGATCAAGCTCGCCAGCGTCGAGGCGTCTGCCGGCAATTCACTCGCCGCTGCGTTGAACCGCTCCGGCGACGAAATATTCGCCCGATGGCCGGGCCGCAGATCGAGCCCGTAATAGGTCGAGTCCTGCGAAATCAAGTTCAGCTCCTTCACGCCATCGGCGACGAGTTGCCGCGCTTCCTGCACGATGTCCGCCTGGCTGCGGCTGCGATGCGAGCCGCGCATCCGCGGGATGATGCAGAAACTGCACGGATGATTGCACCCCTCGGCAATCTTCACATACGCGAAATGATCCGGCGTCAGGCGCAGCCGGGGCGTCTCGAACGCCGGGATGTAATCCGGCCGCGAGTGGATCTCGATCAACGGCTCGCCCGGCAGCGTGGCGGTGAGTTCGGCGACTTGCCGCTTGGTCTCGTCGATGCCTTGTTTTTTCTCCGCTTGGCCAAGCCGCGATGCGCGATTGCCGACCGCCTGCCGCACGATGTCGCCGACCTGCTCGACCTGGTCGATACCCATGAACGCATCCACCTCCGGCATCAGCTTGGGCAGCTCCTTCCGATAACGCTGTGACAGACAGCCGGAGACGATCAGCGCCTGGCCGCTGTTGGCGTGCTCCCGAAACTCCGCCGACTCGAGGATCGTATCGACGCTTTCCTCCTGCGCAGCGTCGATGAACGAACAGGTGTTGATGATGAGAGCGTCGGCATCGGCATTTTCGTTGGTGATCTCGAAGCCCTCCTTCAGCAGCGAGCCCATCATCACCTCGGCATCGACGAGATTCTTGGCGCACCCCAGCGAGATCATCCCCACCTTCAGCGGCGTTTGTTGTTCGGTTTCACGACTCACCCGGCACCCAAGCTAAAGTCAACCCACGCCCAACTCAACCCTGCTCGCCGTTGGGCGCGAGGCAGTCTCGGAAAAACCCGAGCAGTTGCTCGTATGCAGCGGCGTGATCGGTGCGACCCCGGATGTATTCCCGGATGTCGCCGTCGAGCCGGTTGCCGTCGGCAAACCACTTCACCTGCCCAACGAACTCATCGATCGAATTGGCCAAGCGGCCGTTGCGGCCGTCCTCGATAATTTCGTTGTAGCCGGAGATGTCGAACGCCACCACCGGCAAGCCGAGACTGTTGGCCTCGCGCGGCGTGTAGGCGTACGTCTCGCCCCACTGGCTCGTGCTGACGAACAAATCCGCGATCGCGTAAGCCGCCGGCATGGCCAAGCGATCGACATGGCCGTGCGCGTGGACGTTCTCGTGCTGCCGCGCTGCTTCCAAAACCAAGCTGCTCAACTCGCCTTCGCCGCAAATGTGCCACTCGACCTTGGCTGCGTGCGATTCGTTCACGCGCTCGATGACCTCGAGCAGTTCCGCGACACCCTTTTGCCCCGTCAACCGGCCCGCCCAGAGTATGTTAAACTTTGCGGCGTCCACCGCGAACGGCGGCTTGGTTTGCGCGGCCTGTTCCGCGTAGCCGACGGCGTCGAACGGGTTCGGGATTTGCACCACCGGATGATCAGGGAACTGCCGCTCGATCGCCGCAGTGTCGCCGCCCGAGATCGTGTGAAACCCCGCCACCCCCTTGGCCAGGCGCGTGTACAGCTGCGAGGCGTAGAGCAGATTGTGCAGCCGACTGTGCAGCGTGCTCGCGCCGATGAAACGATGAGGACAGTGGCAACCAAACACCACCGGCGGCACGTTGCGATAGCCGACGCGCGCACGAAACAAAAACGCCTCGGTGATCTCGTTGCGGCTGTAAACCAGGTCGTATTGGCCAAGCGTCTCGCGCAGCTCGGCGAACGTGGCGCACTGCACGTATCGCGCCTGGCCAAGCCGCTGCTCGATCGCCCCGCGCGGTTCGCGAAAGATCGTGGCACGGTCGAACCGCCGAAAAAAATAGAGCGAGTGCAGCCGCCCGTAGCGGAGATTGAACGCCTCGTCCATCGTCACGCAATCGGCCTCCACGCCGGGAAGCGACGCGAGATGCGCCGCAGTCTGGATGCTGAAATGCTCCATCCCACCCGCCGTCTCGAGCTGCACAGTGTTGAAAATCGCGATCCGCATTAGCGCTTGGCTGCTCCCACGCCCACAGCGTCCACAGCCGACCCGCCGGTGGCAACCGCATTTTCCAGAATTGCCCCGCGCGGCTGGTTTTTTTATACAGCGAATCGAAACAGTCGCCGAGTGGCATTCCCTCTCCCCCGCGGGGGAGAGGGTCAGGGTGAGGGGGCAAACCGGCATCCTGTCTTTCCTGCCCATCCATGTTAATTTTCCGAATTGCCCCGCGCGGCACGTTCCCGTTTCATTGGGGCCGCGTGAAAATTGTCATCCTCGACGCCTACACCGCCAACCCCGGCGACCTCGACTGGGCCGGGTTCGCCGCGCTTGGCCAACTGCAAACGCACGACCGCACTCCCGCCGATCTTGTAGCCAAACGCGCCGCCGACGCCGAGATCGTGCTCACGAACAAAACCGTCCTGAGCGCCGAGTCGATCGGGCGCTTGGCCAAGCTGCGTTACATCGGCGTGCTGGCCACCGGCTACAACGTCGTCGACCTCGCCGCCGCCGGGGCGCGCGGTGTGCCGGTCACGAACATCCCGGCCTACTCGACGCCGGCGGTGGCGCAGATGGTTTTCGCGCATGTGCTGCACCTCACGCAGCACGTCGCGTCGCACGCGGAAAACGTCCGCAGCGGCGACTGGGCGAGTTGCCCCGATTTTTGTTTTTGGAACCAACCGCTGACCGAGTTGAGCGGCCGCACGTTTGGCATCATCGGCTTGGGCCGGATCGGCCGCGAAGTCGCCGGCATCGCCCGCGCGTTTGGCATGCGCGTGATCGCGCACAATCACCGCCCGCCCCGTGACCTGCCCGACGGCATCGAGATGGTCGGACTCGATGAACTGTTCGCCGAGAGCGATGTGCTCAGCCTCCACTGCCCGCTAACCGACGCAAACCATCACCTCGTCAACGCCGGGCGCTTGTCGCAAATGAAGCCCAGCGCGTTGCTCATCAACACCGCGCGTGGCCCGCTCGTCGATACGGCCGCCCTGGCCAAGGCGCTGCACAACGGCGAGATCGCCGGTGCCGGTTTGGACGTGATGGAGACCGAGCCGCCGCCAGCCGATCACCCACTCTACGCCGCATCGAACTGCCACATCACGCCGCACATCGGCTGGGCCACCCAAGCCGCCCGGCGCCGGTTGATCGACATCGCAGTGGAAAATGTGAAGGCGTTCCTCGACGGCCACCCGCGCAATGTCGTCAACGCCGACCAGTTGGTTTAACCAAGCGCGGCTTCACTGATCCACAACAGCGTGTCGGTGGGGGTGCGGTCGTGGAATGGGAGCAGATCGGTTGCGGCGAGGTGGATGCAGCCGCGCGACGCCGGTTGGCCAAGCGTTGACTCGTCGCCGACGCCGTGGATGTACACGTAGCGGGCGTGCGTATCGACGTTGCCGCCTTGGTTGAATCCCGGCTCCAAGCCATCAAGCCATAGAATCCGGTGCGCGATCGCGGCGTCCGGCTGCTCTGCGACGGTGCCGACGACTTCGCGGCTCTCGAACACCGAACCGGCAGGCAGGCCGCCCCCAATTTTTTCAGCGATGCGATGCAGGCCAAGCGGCGTTTTGTTCGTGTCCTCCGCCTGGCCGACACCGTAGCGCGAGGTGGAAATGATCAGGCGCCGCTCCTCGGCATACTCCCATCCGGCGACTTGCCGGAACTCGGCCATGCGCTGATCGGCGACGCTGGCCCAAAGCAGCGTCGGCGTCGGCTCGATGCCGTGCCGCTCGCATGCCTCCCGGATCGGCTGGAGCGCGGCGGCACTCATTCGAGCGACTTGAGCAGCACTTTTGATTTGCGGCCGCTCTCCTCCGCCGCCGCCTGGCGCGCCTTGGGCAGGTCGTCGAGTGTGCCCTCGGTGAAGCCAGCCTTGGACTGAAACCACTTGAACGTCTGCGTCGAGAGCACGAACAGCCTGGCCAAGTCCTTGTCGCGGCCAAGTTTCTCTGCGTACTCGACGAGCTTACGGCCGATGCCCTGGTTTTCATGCGCGGCGCTGACGCACACCGCGCCCAGCTCGGCGGCGTTGGCCTCGGAGAAAACTGTCAGCGAAAAACAGCCGACCGGGTTGCCATCAATCTCGAACAGGTGATACTCGCCGACGTTGGCCTCGAGGTCGGCCAAGCTGCGATCCATCAGCTCCTCCGACTCAATGGCGCTCTTCGTCAGCGCGAGGATGCTGCCGAGGTCGGACTTTTTCGCCGGGCGAATCTGCCGGTACTCGTTGGCATACACGAGCGTGCCGATGCCGGTGTTGGAGAACACCTCGGCGAGCAGGCCCTCGTGCACGCTGCCGTTGATGAGGTGCACGCGCGGGATGCCAGCCTGGCACGCGGCAGC
>Ga0208879_1000436_pt1 | contig 43203 bp, 48 predicted proteins | sample Knorr_S15_td_Bot_FD_185605 | JGI IMG/M metagenome (GOLD analysis project Ga0208879, IMG submission 185605) | Marine microbial communities from Southern Atlantic Ocean transect - Knorr_S15_td_Bottom_ad_5009_LV_A (SPAdes) (version 2) | ecosystem: Environmental > Aquatic > Marine > Oceanic | place... | reverse complement strand
GTGGCTCTCAGGAGTTTTTGAAGGTGTTAGAATTAGGATGGTAGCGAATAAATAATTAATCCAATTAAAAAAATTAATAGTAGAAGTTGAGCAGCAAACTTAGTTATTATTTTTATTGATTTTTTACGCATTAATTTACTTCTTTATAATTCTGGATTGCGAGGCGGCTTCGCCTCTCGGTCTCCACCGCCTCTAATGTAATAATATCTGATTCGTGCTAAAAAATATAGACACTCTTTTCTGTGCCATTAACCATGCATCCCGAAACCAGAGGTGGGATACATGAAAAAAAAATTTAAATTATTTTTTTAATGGTTCGTTTCTAGCTCTTAAAAAAACTAAAGCTAAACATCCAGTTTTAGTGTAGGAAGAATGAGAAGATTCAGGTTCGAAGGTAATAAACTCTCCTTTTTTAAAAATTGTGTTGTCAGAATCGATTAATTCACCATCTAACATTAAAAATTCTTCATAGTTGGCATGTTTATGAGGCAAACTTTTTGCACCAGGTTCCATTTTTAAAATGTAACTTCCTTGGCCAGTTTCTTTATTATAAGAAATTTTGTGCCAATTCATTCCAGGAATTGGAGCACCATAATTATCAAATGGTTCAAATTGTACATTTAAAGGATTAGTTATTTTTCTTTTACTCATGTTTATTTATTATTATAGATTCCATTTTAGACATTTCAATAAAACCTTAATTTTCTTTGACACGCCCATAAATTTCAAGTTTAATAATTCTTTGACAATTTAAATAAACATATAAAGAGGAGAAATAATGAAAATAACAAAAACAGCAATTGTTGCTGGAATACTTTCCTTATTTGTTAGTTTCTCAAGCTTTGCTGAAAAAGTAAAAATAGGCGATCCAGGTTGGACTGGAGCAACAGCTATAGCCAATTAAAATCTATAGTTAATTCTCAAATCAATATTACAGTCTTCGTAGCCTTGGTTAATTGTGTCGATATAACTCTTGGGCGGATCTTTAAAAATATATTTCTTCATAATATAAAACATAATCTTTTTTCCTCCTAAATAGAAATATTGCTTTTTATAAATATTGGGAAATTGCTCATAATTATCTAATATTTTTTCATGTTCTTTTGTGATTTCCCATATCGCCCCAGCTACTTTAGATCCTCTTTTTTTTATTATATTTGCATAGCCAAATTTATTTGATTTATTTGGATGACAAAATATCAATTTGTAATTTTTAAGAAGAAAAGCTTTTAAATATCTTGATCCAAAACATCTAATATTCATTTGATAATGACTAAGATTACTTCCGTATGAAAAATATAAAATTTTACTCATTAATAATTATTTGAATATTTTTTTGATTTACAAAATCTAATATTTGAGCATTACATATATCAATCTTAGATTGCTCTATAGATCTTATAACAATAGCAACTCCTAATTTGCCTGCTCTAAAAAAGGGGTAACTACCTATTTCAACATCTTTATTTTTATCTTGAACGGAAGTTAATGATTTTGCAATTTCACTTTCAACTGTTCTAAGATTAATTGTGTGACTTATAATTGGTTTTCCTCCAGAAATTTCATTATTTAAAGCTCCTAACATCGATTGTAAAATGGAAGGAACTCCTGGTAAGCAAAATACATTTTCCATAATAAAACCTGGAGCACCACTTGTTGGATTTAATATCAATTTTGCATTAACTGGCATCCAAGCCATTTTTTTTCTTCCTTCGTTAAATTCACTTTTTTTATAGTAATCCTCTAATATCTTATAAGCTTCTTTATGTATTCCATATTTTACACCAAAAGCTTTTGATATTGACTGAGCCGTTATATCGTCATGTGTTGGACCAATCCCGCCAGTTGTAAAAACATAGCTATATTTTTTTCTTAATTTATTAATTGTACTTACAATTATTGCTTCAACGTCTGGTATTACTCTTACTTCCTGAACTCTCACTCCAAGTTGGTTAAGCCATGTTGCAATTGTACTTGTGTTTATATCTTTTGTCCTTCCAGATAGAATTTCATTGCCAATTATAATAATTGCAGAACTAACTTGTATGTTTTTAGTCATTTATAAATATATATTATTCAAATATGAAATTTAGCAAGAGATTAATAAAAGGCAAACTCATCAAAAGATATAAAAGGTTTTTTGCTGATATAAATATAAAAAACGAGATAATTACTGCTCACTGTCCTAATACCGGTTCCATGATGGGTCTATTAGATCAAAATAATGTAGTGTGGATATCAAAAAATAATGATCCAAAAAGAAAGTTAAAATACACATTAGAAATAATTAAAGCAAAAGATAATCTAGTTGGTGTTAACACGCATTTAGCGAATAAAATAGTGTATGAAGGTCTTTCAAACAACTTGATTAATGAATTTATGAATTCTGACAGTATTAAACCGGAAGTTTATTATAACAAAAATACAAGGTTTGATTTTTTAGTTAATAAAAACGATCAAAAACACTATATTGAAGTTAAAAACGTTACTTTATTTAGAACAAATAATATTTCAGAATTTCCAGATGCTGTCACATCTAGAGGATCTAAACATTTAAAAACTCTAGTTGATGCAATTAAAAAAGGTTACAAAACATGCATTTTATTTTTAGTGCAAATACAAAACATGGAAAATTTTCAAATAGCAAAAGATATAGATAAGAACTATTATAAAAATTATTTACTTGCAAAAAAAAGTGGGGTTCAATTTCTTGCCTATAGATGTAATATTGACACAAATAGTATTACAATAGAAAAAAAATTAAATATTATAAATGAATAGTTATTTAGAAAAATTTGAGAAAATGAGAATTGCTGGCAATCTTGCAGCTAGAACTTTGGATATGTTAACTGAACATATTAAATCGGGAATCTCAACTAAATATATAGATAAACTCGGATACGAGTTTATTAGAGATAACGGTGGATACTCAGCTCCTTTATTCTATAGAGGTTATAATAAATCATTATGTACATCTTTAAATCATGTTGTTTGTCATGGAATTCCATCTGATAGAATTTTGAATGAAGGTGATGCTTTAAATATAGATGTAACAGCTATAGTAGATGGTCATTATGGAGATACCAGTAGAATGTTTTGTGTTGGCAAAACATCGGTTAAAACAAATAATTTAATTAATGCAACATATGAAGCTATGATGAAAGCTATAAAAATTTTAAAACCAGGAATTAAACTTGGAGACATTGGGTATGAAATACAATCTTATGTGGAAGAAAAAGGTTTTTCAGTTGTAAGAGATTTTTGTGGACATGGCATTAGTACAGTTTTTCATGAAACGCCAAACGTACTTCATTATGGAAAAAAAAATACAGGAATTGAACTTAAACCGGGAATGACATTTACAATAGAACCGATGATTAACGCAGGAAAATATGATGTAAAATTACTTGGTGATGGCTGGACTGCAGTAACTAAAGACAAATCTTTATCAGCGCAATTTGAACATACGATAGGAATTACAGAAAATGCTTATGAAATCTTTACAGAATCTGTTAAAGGTTATAAGAGACCCCCATATAATTAATGATATCACGTTATTCTAGAAAAGAACTTACTCAGATTTGGTCGGAGGAGAATAAATATAAAATTTGGCTGAATATAGAAATTGCTGCAGCTAAAGCAATGGAAAAATATAAAATTATACCTAAAGGAGTATCATCGATAGTTAAAACGAAAGCAAAAATAAAAGTTAAAAGAATTCATGAAATAGAAGCTAAGGTAAAACATGATGTTATAGCTTTCTTAACCTCGATTACGGAACAGGCAGGAATTAATGCAAGATATTTACATCAGGGAATGACATCTTCTGATGTTTTAGATACAACTTTCAACATTCAACTTGTTCAATCTGGAAATATTTTACTTAAAGATATAAATACAATTTTATCAATTTTAAAAAGACAAGCCAAAAAATATAAATTAACTCCGTGCATTGGAAGAAGCCACGGAATTCATGCCGAGCCAATTACATTTGGTTTAAAATTAGCTTCTTTTTATGAAGAATTTAAAAGAAATAAAAGAAGATTGCTAAGTGCGATTTATGAGATATCAACTTGTGCGATTTCTGGTTCTGTTGGAACATTTGCAAATATTGACCCTAGAATAGAAAGGTTTGTGGCAAAGAAATTAAAGTTAAGACCTGAGCCAATTTCAACACAAATTATTCCAAGAGATAGACATGCTTACTATTTTTCAGTTTTAGGGATTGTTGCTGGATCAATTGAAAGAATCGCAAATGAAATAAGGCATCTTCAAAGAACTGAAGTATATGAAATACAAGAATACTTTTCTAAAAATCAAAAAGGTTCTTCAGCAATGCCACATAAAAAAAATCCAATATTAAGTGAAAATCTTACAGGATTAGCAAGAATGATTAGAAGTTATGTTGTCCCTGCCCTAGAAAATATAGCTTTATGGCATGAAAGAGATATTTCTCACTCAAGTGTTGAAAGAAACATAGGCCCAGATGCAAACATAACTTTGGATTTTGCTCTCCATAGACTTGCGAATATTCTAAATAATATGGTTGTTTATCCAAAAAAAATGTTATCAAACTTAAACATAACTAAAGGATTAATTTTTTCTGAGGAAGTAATGCTTGAATTAACAAAATCAGGAATCCCAAGAGAAAAAGCATATAGAATTGTTCAAAAACACGCCAAACAAAGTTTTTCAAGAAATATTGATTTAATTGAATTAATAAAAAAAGACAAATTAATAAATAGCAAAATTTCTATTAGTAAAATGAAAAATATATTTAATTACTCTAAACATTTTAAATATGTAAACTATATTTTTAGAAGAGTTTTTTAAATAATGAAAAAAGGTAAAAAATTATACGAAGGCAAAGCAAAAATTCTATACGCAGGTCCTGAGAAAGGAACTGCAATTCAGCATTTCAAGGATGATGCAACTGCTTTCAACAATTTAAAAAAATCCATTATAGAAGGTAAAGGTGTTTTAAATAATAGAATATCAGAACATATTCTATCTAGTTTAAACAAAATAGGCATTGAAACTCATTTAATTAAAAGGATTAATATGAGAGAACAATTAATCAAATTAGCTGAAATTATCCCTGTTGAATTCGTTATAAGAAACATAGCAGCTGGCTCATTAACTAAAAGACTTGGTATAGAAGAAGGAACTATTTTAGAAAGACCATTGTTAGAATATTATTATAAAAGCGATGCCTTAGGAGACCCTTTAATAGCGCAAGAACATATGTATGCTTTTGATTACGTTAGTGTAATGGAATTAGATAAGATTAAAGATTCTTGTTTTAGAATAAATGATTTTTTGCAAGGAATGTTCAGTGGAGTAGGAATAAAATTAGTAGATTTTAAATTAGAATTTGGAAGAATAAGAAGAGAAAATGAATCCTTAGAAAAAATCATAGTTGCTGATGAAATTAGCCCTGATACTTGTAGATTGTGGGACGCAACAACAGAAAAAAAACTAGATAAAGATATATTCAGAAATAATTTAGGGGATTTAATTCAAGGTTATCAAGATGTCGCTAGAAGATTAGGGATTTTGCATGAACAATCCAATATTAGTCCAATAAAATTCACTAAACCAACCGCTTTAAAATTTAAAAAAAATAAATGAAAGTTAAAGTTATAGTAACGCCTAAAAATGGCGTTTTGGACCCTCAAGGTAAAGTGATTCAACAAACTTTAAATGGAATGGGTTTTTCTAGTGTTAATAAAGTTCGACAAGGGAAATATTTTGATATTGAAATAAATGAAAAAGATGAAGCTAAAACAAAAGCTAGAGTTGAAGATATGTGTAAAAAACTTTTAGCAAACTTAGTTATAGAAGATTATCAAATTATCTAATTAATTAATGAAATCATCAGTAATAATTTTTCCAGGTTCAAACTGTGATAGAGATATGGATGTTGCTCTTAAAAAATTCGGTTTCAAAAATCAAATGGTTTGGCATAATGACCCAAATCTTCCAAAAAGTGATCTAATTATTCTGCCTGGGGGATTTTCATATGGTGACTATCTACGGTGTGGAAGTATAGCTGCAAAATCAAAAATAATTAAATCTGTTGTCGATTTTGCTAATTCTGGAGGATTAGTTGTTGGTGTTTGTAATGGTTTTCAAATTTTGATTGAAACTGGTCTTCTTCCTGGCGCTTTATTGAGAAACAAATACTTAGAGTTTATTTGTAAAAATGTATTTATAAAAATTAATAATTCTGAAAATAAATATTTCAAAAATATTAAAAAAAATATTCTCAAACTTCATATAGCACACAACGAAGGTAATTATTTTTGTTCTCCTGATGAATTAAAATTTATTGAGGATAATAATCAAATTGCTGTAAATTATTGTAATAAAAACGGCGATATCTCAGAAGAAGACAATCCAAACGGCTCAATAGATAATATTGCTGGAATATTTAACAAAAGCAAAAATATACTTGGAATGATGCCCCATCCAGAAAGAATGATTGATTCTTATTTATCAGGAGAAGATGGATCGATTTTTTTTGAAAATTTAATTGGAAATTTAAAATAATGAAAATAAACGAAAAAATTGCAATCGAACACGGTCTAAAAAAAGAAGAATTTAACAAAATACGTGAGTTATTAAAAAGAGTTCCTAACATTACTGAACTTGGAATTTTTTCAGCAATGTGGAATGAGCATTGTTCTTATAAATCATCAAGATTTCACTTAAAAAAAATGCACACAAAAGGAAAAAGAGTTATCCAAGGACCTGGTGAGAATGCTGGTGTTATTGATATCGATGATGAAGATGCAATTGTTTTTAAAATTGAAAGTCATAATCACCCTTCTTTTATTGAGCCTTATCAAGGTGCTGCAACGGGTGTAGGTGGTATAATGAGAGATGTTTTTACAATGGGCGCTCGACCTATTGCTAATATAAATTCTATTCATTTTGGTTCACCTCAACATAAAAAAACTAGAAATTTATTGAGAGGAGTAGTTCAAGGTATTGGTGGATATGGAAATTGTATAGGTGTACCTACAATTGCTGGTCAGACTTGCTTTGATGAATCTTACAATGGAAATATTTTAGTTAATGCAATGACTTTAGGTTTAGTTAATAAAAATAATATTTTTTATTCTAAAGCCGCTGGAATTGGAAAACCTGTAATTTATGTGGGTTCAAAAACTGGTCGTGATGGCATACATGGCGCAAGCATGGCTTCAGCTATTTTTGATGAAAAAATTGAAGAAAAAAAACCAACAGTACAGGTTGGAGATCCATTTACTGAAAAACTATTGATGGAAGCATGTTTGGAATTGATGTCTGATAAATCAATTATTTCTATTCAAGATATGGGTGCAGCAGGCTTAACTTCATCTAGTGTAGAAATGGCTTCAAAAGGAAAACTTGGTATCGAATTAAACTTAAATAAAGTTCCTTGTAGAGAAGAAAAAATGACTCCTTACGAAATAATGCTATCCGAAAGCCAAGAACGAATGTTGATTATACTTGAAAATGGTAAAGAAGAAAAAGCAAAAAAAATATTTGATAAATGGAACTTAGATTTTGCTGTAATTGGAAAAACTACAGAAAGTAAAAAAATTGAAATTTTTTTTGATGAAAAAAAAGTTGTAGATATACCAATTAATTTTTTAGCAGAAAATGCTCCAATTTATGATCGAAAATGGAAAAAAACAAAACTTCCTCAAAAAATAAAATTTAATGACGATGATTTAAAAAAATTAAAAATTACTGAAGTTTTAAAAAAAGTATTATCCAACCCAAATATCTGTGACAAAGAATGTATTTGGCAACAATATGATCATACAGTTATGGGAGATACAATTCAAAAACCTGGAGGAGACTCTGGAGTGGTAAGAGTTCATGGAACTAATAAAGCGGTAGCTGCTTCTGTGGATTCATCTGCTGTATATTGTTATGCACATCCTTTAACTGGAGGAAAACAAATAGTTTGTGAAAGCTGGAGAAATTTAATTTCAGTAGGAGCAAAACCCCTAGCTATTACTAATTGTTTAAACTTTGGTAACCCTGAAAATGAAAGAAATATGGGAGAATTTGTAGAATGTGTTCAAGGAATTTCTGAAGCAAGCAAATATTTAGATTTTCCGGTAGTTTCGGGTAACGTTTCTTTCTACAACGAAACAAAAAACAAAGGAATAAAACCTACTCCATCTATTGGAGGTGTTGGGCTAATCAAGAACTACAAAAAAATGGTCACTATGGATCTAAAAAAAGTAGATAATTTAGTGATTGTAATTGGAAAAACTGAAGGTCATTTAGATCAAAGTATTTTTGCAAGAAGTATATTGTCTGAAAAAAAAGGCCCCCCTCCTGAAATTAATTTATTTAATGAAAAGAATAACGGAGAAACGATATTAAAATTAATTGAAGAGAGATTAATTGAATCCGCTCATGATATTTCTTTGGGAGGAATTATTATAGCTTTAGCAAGAATGTGTATTAAAGGAAATAAAGGCGTCAAATTAAATAAACTAAAAAGTTTAATTAATAAATTTCAATATTTCTTTGGTGAGGATCAGGGACGTTATATTATTGAAATAACTAAAGATAATTTGAAAAAAGTTAAGGAAATATTAAACAATAATTCAGTTCATTATGACGAACTAGCAATTGTTGTTGAAAAAGATATAATAATAGATGAGGAACCAATTCTATCAGTTGACGAATTGATGCTTTCTAATAAAAAATGGTTAAAGGAGTATATGGTTCAATAATGGCGATGGATTTAAAAGAAATTGAAAAACTAATAAAAGAAGCATTACCTGATGCTTTTGTTGACATTCAAGATTTAGCTGGAGATGGTAATCATTATTCAGCAACTGTTACTTCATCTCAATTTTCAGGAAAAAGTAAAATAGAACAACATAAAATGGTATATAATTCATTAAAAGGAAAAATGGGAAACGAATTACATGCTTTAGCAATTAAAACCAAGGAGTAAAAATGGATCAACAATTAAAAGATTTAATCAGTAGTCAAATAGAAAATAATGAAGTTTGCCTTTTTATGAAAGGTACTCCAGATGCACCTCAATGTGGTTTTTCCATGGCTATATCTAATATGTTAAAAATTTTAAATGTAAACTTTAAAGGCATTAATGTTTTAGAAAATGAAAATTTAAGACAGGGAATAAAAGAATTTAGTGACTGGCCAACTATTCCACAACTATACATCAAAAAAGAATTTGTAGGTGGTAGCGATATTGTAAAAGAAATGTATGAGAATGGTGAACTTATAAAATTACTTGAAAGTAAAAATATTAATTTTAATAAAAAGAATTAATTATCTAGAATAATACTCAATTACTAAAGTTGGCTCCATAACGATTGGATAAGGTACTTCTTCAAATTTTGGAGTTCTTACAAATTTCACTTTTTTATTTTTTTCATCCAATTGCAAATATTCTGGGACTTCTCTCTCTTTATTTGCGAGAGCTATATCGATTAAAGCCAATTGTTTAGATTTGTCTCTGATCTCAATATTATCTTCTTCTTTAACTTGATAACTTGAGATATTAACTTTTTTACCATTAACTCTAACATGGCCATGATTAATTAACTGTCTTGACGAGAAAATTGTATTTGAAAGTTTTGCCCTATAAATAACTGCATCTAATCGTCTCTCTAATAACCCTATCAAATTTTCAGCGGTATCCCCTTTTTTCATAATAGCTTTTTTATAAAGATTTCTAAATTGTCTTTCATTTATATTGCCATAATAAGATTTTAATTTTTGTTTTGCTTGAAGCTGAATTCCATAATTAGAAGGTTTTTTCTTTGAAGCTGATTGTCCATGTTGACCTGGAGGATAAGCTCTTGTATTGAAAGGACTTTTGGGTCTTCCCCATAAATTTACACGTAATCTTCTATCTACTTTATGTTTAGAGTTTAATCTTTTTGTCATTTAGTACGTCGCTTTATAAACTTAAGCATGATTTTGTCAATGAAGGTTTTTTTTAGAAAGACTCGCAAATACACTTGATAAAATACGCGTTTCCTTTTCAGATAGTTCCATTTTGTAAAAAATACTTCTCAAATTTTCCAGCATTATTGGTTTCTTTTCAATAGGCTTAAAAAAGTTTATCTTTTCAAGATTTTTAATACAAAAATTAGCCATTGAGAGAATGTCTTTTTTACTAGCAGATTTAATTTTTTTTGACTTTGAATATTTTGATTTTTTTAATTTGATTAAATTAGCAACAAATTGAGCAATAATGATAACGCTATGAGATAAATTTAAAGATTTGAATTCAGGATTTGTCGGAATTTGCACTGAACAATTAGCATAGCTAATTTCATTATTTGATAGACCCGAAGCTTCAGAACCAAATAAAAATCCAATTTTTTTACTAAAATCAATTTTATTTAAGTCATTTAATCTAATATGTTTTAAATTTTTATTTCTAAATCTTGAAGTTGTAGCTATCAAATAATCAAATTTGTTAACAACAGATTCTAAGTCTTCATAAACCTTACTATTTCTAATAATCTCTTTTGCTCCAACTGAAGTTGCCAATATTTTATCATTAGGAAAAATAGGCTTTGGATTAACTATGATTAATTTCTTAAAATTAAAATTTTTCATAGCTCTAGCACAACTTCCAATATTTTCTGATAATTGTGGTTTATGAAGCACAAATGAAACATTAAAAAATGACATTAATTGCTAGCAGGAGCATTATCTTTAAACAATTTATAATCTAAACTATCAACAAGAGCTTTAAATGATGCTTCGATAATGTTTGGAGATACACCAATAGTAAACCAATTTTTTCCTTTTGAGTCTGTACTTTCGATTGAAACTCTAGTTACGGCCGCTGTTCCTGTGTTTAATATCCTAACTTTATAATCAACTAACTTTAAATCTTTTAAGTATTGAGAATATTTAGCAAGTTTATCTACATTATTTCTGATTGCATTATCTAGTGCATGTACAGGACCATTGCCTTCTCCTTCACACAAAATAATTTTTTTATCTACTTCTAGCTGTGCTTTTGCAGAAGAAATTATATTTCCCAACTTATCTTTTTTTACACTAACATCATATTCTTTAATTGAAATATACCTTGGTATTTCTCCCATTAATCTTCTAGCCAATAACTCAAATGATGCATCAGCACCATCATAACTATAACCAATGAATTCTCTGTCTTTTACTTCGTCAAGAAGTTTTTTTATTTTTGGATCGTCTTCTTTAAATTCTACGCCAATTGACTTTAGTCTTGATATAATATTTGATTTTCCTGATTGGTCCGAAACCACAATATTTCTTACATTGCCAACTAATTCCGGTTCAATATGTTCATAAGTTTTTGGATCCTTTTGAACTGCTGAAACATGTAGGCCTCCTTTATGAGAAAATGCGGCCGCTCCTACGTAAGGTAAATGCTGATTTGGTTTTCTATTTAATATCTCATCTAACAATCTTGATGATTGAGTTATTTTACTAATATTTTCAGATTTAATATTTGTTGAAAAATTATTACTGAAATATTCTTTTAGATGAATTGTGGGTATAATAGACATCAAGTTTGCATTACCACACCTTTCACCAAGTCCATTAATTGTTCCCTGTACTTGTCTAACTCCTGCGGATACTGCAACTAAAGAATTTGCAACTGCATTACCAGTATCATTATGAGCATGAATTCCAAGATTTTTACCTGGAATGTGTTTTGTTACTTCTCTTATAATTTTTTCAACTTCATTAGGTAGAGTTCCTCCATTAGTGTCGCAAAGAACAATCCATCTTGCTCCATTATCATATGCTGATTTGACACAAGATATCGCGTAATCTTTATTATTTTTAAAACCATCAAAAAAATGTTCAGCATCAAACATAAATTCTTTATTTTCTTTTACAAAATGCTTAGTGCTCTCAATAATATTTTCTAAGTTTTCCTCTTTCGAAATTCCTAAAGCTACATCAACATGGAAATCCCAAGTTTTTCCAACAAGACATATAGCTGAAGCCTTGCTATTAAGTAGAGCTGATAAACCAGGATCATTCGCAGCACTTCTTCCAGATCTTTTAGTCATTCCAAATGCAGTTAATTTGGAATTGTTGTATTTAATATTCCTTTGAAAAAATTCTGTGTCAGTTGGATTTGCACCAGGCCATCCACCTTCAATATAATCAACTCCCAATTTATCAAGTTCTTCAGCAATTTTTATTTTATCATCAATTGAGAAATCAACTCCTTGTGTTTGAGCACCATCTCTTAAAGTTGTATCAAATATGTATAGTTTTTCTTTATTCATTTTAATTTCCAAGAAGTTTTATCATCTTTATCTTCAATTAATACACCTTTGTCTAATAACTCATTTCTTATTTTGTCCGCTAGTTTGTAATTTTTTGTATCTCTTGCTTTATTTCTTTCATCAATTTTAGCTAATATTTCCTGCTCTGATATTGCTGATTTACTTTTTTTAAATTCTATCCATTTATTTTTAGTATCCTTAAGTAAACCAACAAAATTACAAGCTGAGGTAAAAATTTCTTTATCTTTTAAGTCACCTTTTTGAGATTTTTCAAACAATTTATGTAAGTTGGCAATATAACCTGGCGTATTTAAATCATCATACAAAGGATTCAAATATTCATCAGGAATTAACACTTGTTTTCTTAATTCTACGTAACTTTCATACCATTTATTTAAAGTATTCTGACATTGATTAATTAAATTATCATTCCAATCTAATGGTTGTCTATAATGCGCGTTCATTAAAGCCAATCTTAAAACTTGACCGTTAATTCGTTTTTTGAATTCATTTATTTTTAAAATATTCCCTTGAGATTTTGCCATTTTTTCATTGGATATCGTAATAAAACCATTATGTACCCAATAATTTGCAAATGCTTCATTTTCATTTGCACATCTTGATTGGGCAATTTCATTCTCATGGTGTGGAAAAATTAAATCTCTGCCTCCCCCATGAATATCAAATTTATCTCCCAGATATTTTTTTGACATTACCGAGCATTCTAAATGCCATCCTGGTCTACCCTTTCCCCAAGGAGATTCCCAATAAGGTTCTTTATCTTTTGATGGTTTCCATAAAACAAAATCTTCAGGATTTTTTTTATTCTTAGATACTTCAACTCTTGATACAGTAATTAATTCTTCTAGGTTTTTATTAGACAATTTTCCGTAATCTTTAAATTTTCTAACCTCAAAATATACATGCTGATTATTAAAGTAAGCATATCCATTTCGGAGTAGTTGATTAATCATTTCAATCATTGAAGAAATGTTTTCTGTAGCTTTAGGTTCAAAGTTAGGATTTTCGCAATTTAGATAAGCACAGTCATCATGAAAATTTTTTGTAATTTTATTTGTCAATTCTTCTGTAGATATATGCTTTTCATTAGATGATTGAATAATTTTATCGTCTATATCAGTAATGTTCCTTACATAAGTAACTGTTTTGTCTCCAAACTTACATTTTAAAACTCTAAATAAAATATCAAAAACAACGAGTGGTCTTGCGTTACCAATATGAGAATCGTCATAGACAGTGGGTCCACAGACATACATACCAACTTTATTTTTATTTATTGGTATAAATCTTTCTTTTTTGTTTCCAAGACTATTTGATAAAAAAATATCTTTATTCATAAATATTAGAAATATACATTTTATTTAGATTTGTGAATCTAATTAGTTTGGAATTTTACAAACTGGAATTGGTCCCATTTTATGTAAATTTAATTTTCTTTTTTCAAGATATTTTGATCTATTCGATGAATTGGGATTTGTCATCGCCTCTTCAAGTTCTTGATAAGTTAAACCTAATTGACCAACATCTGTTCTTCCATCATCCCACAATCCATCGGTTGGTTGAGCAGTAATTATTTCATCCAATATTCCAAGTTCTTTTCCTAGCTCCCAAACCTCTGTCTTTGTGCAGTCCGCAATTGGTGAAATATCAACTCCACCATCACCATATTTTGTATAAAAACCTACACCAAAATCCTCAACCTTATTTCCTGTACCTACTACAATTCCATTATTTGCTGCTGCAATTTGATAAAGAGTTGTCATTCTTATTCTCGCCCTTGAATTAGCTAAACCATGTTTACTATCAAAATCTGATAACTTTAATTGAAATGATTTAAATACTTCATCAAGTTCTATTGTACAAGATTCAACATTTTTAAATTTATCTTTTAACCATTTTTTGTGCTTTAAACTTAAATCATGTTGTGAAGCAATTTGTTTAATTGGCATTAATACAACAATAGTTTTTAAACTTGTCATTGCGCATAATGTGCTTGTTACAGAAGAATCAATTCCTCCAGATATACCGATAACTAAAGATTGTGCTTTCTTCGGCATTGAATTTACATAATTTAATATCCAATCTTTAATAAACATAACTTTTTTACTTACTTCCATAAATCAAATATACGTTATTGGGTTTCTTTTATAAACGCTTAAGATGCCGCTCTAATTCCACTTCTTGCGTAATTGGAATTTTTTTTAATCTCATCAGAAATTAAAAATGCAAGTTCCAAAGCTTGGTCTGCATTTAATCTTGGATCACAATGAGTGCGGTATCTGCTGGATAAATCTTGATCAGAAATTTTTTGAGTACCACCTGTACACTCTGTAACATTTTGACCTGTCATCTCAATGTGTAGGCCTCCAGCAAATGATCCTTCGCTTTGATGAACAGCAAACACATTTTTAACTTCATTTAAAATATTGTTAAAAGGTCTTGTTTTAAATCCTGTAGCAGATTTAATTGTATTACCGTGCATAGGGTCACATGACCAAACAACATTTAGGCCTTCTTTTTTAATGCGTCTTATTAGTTTCGGTAAAAATTTATCTACCTTGTTGTGACCAAATCTTGAGATTAATGTAATTTTACCTTTTTTATTTTTTGGATTTATTACATTGATAATTTTTGCCATCTCATCTGGTTTTGATGTTGGTCCACATTTAATTCCAATTGGATTTTCAATGCCTCTACAAAATTCAACATGACCTCCATCTAATTGTCTCGTTCTGTCACCTATCCATACAAAATGTGCTGAAGTATCATGACATTCTCCTGTTGTTGAATCTATTCTTGTCATGCTTTCTTCAAAAGGTAACAACAATGCTTCATGTGAAGTCCAAAAATTTACTGTCTTTAATCTTCTGTTGAAATCAGAATTAATTCCACATGCTTCCATAAACGCTAATGCATCAGCAATTTTATCTTCTAATTCCTTAAATTTTTTATGTTGTGGACTTTTTTTAATATATCCTAAGTTCCATAAATGAACATTTTTTAAATCCGCATAACCTCCATGTGCAAAAGCTCTCAATAAATTTAATGTAGATGCTGCTTGCGAGTATGCTTTGAACAATCTTTTAGGATCAGGTTTTCTTGCTTTTTCACTAAATTCAATTCCATTGATGTTGTCACCTAAATAGCTTGGTAATTCTTTATCTCCTTGCTTCTCTGTAGAAGAAGTTCTCGGTTTAGAAAATTGACCTGCAATTCTTCCAATTTTAACTACAGGCAAAGAAGCTGAATATGTCAAAATCAAAGATATTTGCAAAATTAATTTAAATGCATCTCTAATATTGTCAGGATTAAACTCTGCAAAACTTTCTGCACAATCACCTCCTTGTAATAAGAAAGCTTTCCTATCTACAACATTTGCAAGTTGATCTTTTAAGTGTCTTGTTTCTCCAGCAAACACTAATGGAGGAAAAGTTTTAATTTTATTAAGAACCATATTTAGTTCTTTTTCATCCTCATATTTTGGAATGTGTTTTACTGGATAATTTCTCCAGCTATTTATTTTCCATTTTTTCATATTTCAACTCAAAGGTGTTCTATCAAAGTTTGATATTTATTCAACAGTGACCGATTTTGCTAAATTTCTTGGCTTATCGATATCATAGCCTTTTTTAAGTGCAGAATAATAGGCCAATTTCTGAAGGGGTATTGTCATTAAAAAGGGTAACAAATCTTCAGAAGTGTTTTCGACTTCAATTTTTTCCCAAATATTTTCTGAATAAACTTCGTCTTTACTTTTATTTGTAATTAACAAAACTTTAGCTCCTCTTGCTATAACTTCTTGCATATTTGAAATTGTTTTTTTGTAGTATTTGTCTCTTGGGGCCAATACTACAACTGGCATTCCTTCTTCAATTAATGCTAGTGGACCATGTTTCATTTCACCAGCAGGATAACCTTCTGCATGAACATAAGCTAATTCTTTTAGTTTCAATGCTCCTTCTAAAGCTATTGGGAACGAATACCCTCTTCCTAAAAACATTGATCCTTTAATATCAATAAATGAACTACATACTGATTGAATTTTACTTTCTGTTTGTAAAGAACTTTTTACTAATTTTGATAATGAAAAAAGAGATTTAATTTTTTCTAAATATGTTTCTTTTTTGATATCTTTTCTAATTTGAGCCAATTTTAAGCATAAAATATACAGAACTAACATTTGGCCTAAAAAAGATTTGGTAGAAGCTACACCAATTTCAGGTCCGCAATGAATTGGGAGCACAAATTTTGACTCTCTTGCTATTGAACTCTCAACGACATTTACAACGCTACATGTTTTCATGTTATTTTTATTGCATACATCTAATGCCGCAAAAGTATCTGCGGTCTCGCCTGATTGGGAAACAAAAATATAAAGTGTTTTATCTTTAAACCTATTATTACGATATCTAAACTCAGATGCAATGTCTGCACTTACATCTAATGTGGTTAATTGTTCAAACCAATATTTGGCCATTATGCAAGAATGATAGGCAGTTCCACAACCAATTAATACTATTGAAGAAATTTCATCAGGTTTCCAAGGAAAATTAAAAATATTTATATCACTATTAATTTTGTCAATATATTCATTTATGCAGTTTTTAATTGTTGTTGGTTGTTCTTCAATTTCTTTAGCCATAAAATGTTTATAGTCACCTTTTTCATAATTTTGTTCATTAGAAGAAAGCTCTAAAATTTTTTTGTTAACTTTGTTTCCTTTTTCATCAAAAAACTCAACTTCGTCTTTTTTAAGAATACAAAATTCACCATCGTTTAAGTAAGAAATTTTATTTGTCATAGATTTTAACGCATAAGAGTCTGATCCAAGATAATTTTCATTTGGACCATAACCAACTGCAAGAGGAGAGCCTCTTCTTGCGCCAACAATTAAATCAGGCTGATCTTTAAATATTATTCCCAGTGCAAAACTTCCATGAAGTTTTTTTAGCATTTTTAAAATTGATTTTTTCAAATCATTCTTTTTTAAATATTCAGTAATTAAATGTACAATCACTTCAGTATCAGTTTGTGATTTAAATTTATGACTCTTTTTAATTAATAATTTTTTTAATATTGTAGAATTTTCTATAATACCATTATGCACAACCGAAACGTTTTCTGAAGAATGTGGATGAGCGTTAATTGAACTTGGCGCTCCATGTGTCGCCCATCTAACGTGCCCAATGCCAACAGTTCCATGTAAATTAATTTTAGATAAATTTTTTTCTAAGGCATCAACTCTTCCTTCGCATTTAATCTCATTAATATGTCCTTCATTTAATGTAGCTATCCCAGCAGAATCATATCCGCGATATTCTAATTTTTTTAAAGAATTTATAATTGAAGAGGTAACTTCTTTATTGCTTGTTATTCCAACTATTCCACACATTATTTTTTTCTTTTATAATTTTTAATTTCAATTTGATCAGATCTTGTCAAAGCCAATGATTTTTTATTAACATTTTTTATTATCACGGATCCTGCGCCAACTGTGCTTTTTTCGTTAATAGTAACAGGAGCTATTAATGAAGAATTTGAACCTATAAAAACATTGTCTTTAATTATTGTTTTATTTTTTTTTACACCATCATAGTTGCATGTAATAGTGCCAGCGCCAATATTCACATTTTTACCTAAAGTTGCATCACCTATATATGAAAGATGATTTACTTTCGAATTTTTTTCAATTGTACTTTTTTTAACTTCAACAAAATTCCCAATTCTAGATCCTGACCTTAGTATCGTTCCTGGTCTTAATCTAGCATAAGGACCTATGTTAACATTGTTTTCTATTCTTACATTTTCTAAATGTGAAAATGAAAATATTTTTACATTATTTTGTATTTTCACCTTTTTTCTAATAACTACGTATGGATCTATAGATACATTTTTTCCAATCTTTGTATCTTTTGAGAAAAAAACTGTATCAGGTGCAACCATCTTGACTCCTTGTTTAATAAATTTTTTTCTTAAATTTTCTTGTAAATTCATTTGTTTCATTTATTAAAATTCTTTATAGTTTAGTGAACATGTTCTTTAATTCACAAATTGTTTCTTAATAATACTTTTTAAAATGACTCAAAAACTTACAATATTATTTGATCTTGACGGAACTTTGGTAGACACCGCTCCAGATCTTATGACCGCCCATAACCATGTTATGAAAAAATTTGGATATGACACAAAAAGCATTGATGAAATAAGGAATTATGTTGGTAACGGTGCCGCAGTAATGATTGGAAGATCTGTTTGGGGAACTGCAAGTAAAGAATTATCAAAAATTACTGATGAAAAAGTCAAAAATGAAATGGTTAAAGAGTTTCTTAATTTTTATGGAAAAAACATTGTCGTAAAAAGTAAACTTATAAATGGAGTTTATGAATTTTTAAAATGGGCAAAGTCAAATAATATTTCCATGGCCGTATGTACAAACAAACAAGAACATTTATCTGTAGATTTATTAAAGAAAATAAGAATTTATGATTTCTTTGAATATGTTGCAGGTAGAAATACCTTTGAATATTGTAAGCCAGATCCAAGACATCTAACAAGCTCAATAGAAATAATGAATGGAGATATAAAAAAAAGTTTAATGATTGGAGACAGTGAAAACGATGCTGAAGCAGCAAAATCAGCTGGGATTCCTATGATACTTTTAGAAGATGGTTATACTGAAAAAAAAAAAGAACAAATTCATCATGATCATTTAATAAAAGATTTTATTGGTATTGAAAAAATAGTTTCTTCATATTTGAATGATTGACCAAAGTCTTTTTCTTGCGTTAATTAGTTTTTACTTTGTCATGTATGTAACTCCTGGACCAAATAATGCTATGGTTCTTTCATCAGGAATAAAATTCGGTTTTTTAAAAACTATTCCTCATATGTCAGGAATTACTATTGGCCACATTTTACAAACAGTTTTGGTTTGTCTTGGTCTAGGAAAAATCTTCCAAATGTTTCCAGAAATTCAAAACATCCTTAAAATAATATGTGCAATATATCTATTGTATCTTGGATATAAAATTATTGGATCATTCAGCAATTTTAAAGAAGACAGTTCAGAGCCTTTAAAATTTTATGAAGCGGCATTATTTCAATTAGTAAATCCAAAAGCTTGGACCATTTCAACTATGGTTGCTTCTGGGTTTTTACCAAAAGATGAAAAATTAATTATTGCGATTCTTTTTATTTCAATAACTGCTTTAGTTATTTGTCCATTATCTATTTCTGTTTGGGCTGCATTTGGTTCAGGAATTAGAAATTTGGTGAAGAATAATAAAAAAAAAGCTTTTGTGGAGTATTTTTTAGCAATATTGCTTTTAATTACAGCCATTTTGATTGTAATTGAAAAATAATTTATTATTACTGATAAAAAAAATTTAAGGAGAAATTTTGATTTTACATAAAGTTAAGGTCTACCCTTCCAAGATTACTTTACCAAAAGAAAAACAATTTGCTTGGAAAATTGCTGAAATAGCAAATGATAATTCAAAATTAAACAAAGATGCTATTGAAATGGCTATCAATAGAATTATAGATAATGCATCCGTAGCCATAGCTTCTTTAAATAGAAAGTCAGTAATTTCCTCGAGGGAGATGGCTTTAAGTCATCCAAAAAAAAATGGAGCTACTATATTTGGAATTAATTCAAAATTAAAATTTAATTGCGAATGGGCAGCGTGGACTAATAGTACAGCTGTAAGAGAACTTGATTTTCATGATACTTTTCTTGCTGCTGATTATAGCCATCCTGGAGATAATATTCCTCCACTTATAGCTGTGGCTCAACAAAAGAAAAAAAGTGGTTTAGATCTTTTAAGAGGAATCATTACCGCATATGAAGTTCAGGTAAATCTGGTCAAAGGAATCTGTCTTCACAAACATAAAATAGATCACATTGCTCATCTTGGACCAAGTGTTGCAGCTGGTTTAGGTGCAATGTTAAAATTAAATACCAACACAATCTATCAAGCGATCCAGCAAGCACTCCATACAACAATTTCAACCAGACAATCTAGAAAAGGTGAAATTTCAAGCTGGAAAGCATACGCTCCAGCACATGCAGGTAAATTAGCTATAGAAGCTGTGGATCGAGTTATGAGGGGGGAAGGTGCACCTAGCCCTATATACGAAGGCGAAGATAGTGTGATTGCAAGAATTCTTGGTGGTAAAAAAGCTTTATATAAAGTTCCATTACCAAAAAAAAATCATGAAAAAAAAGCAATTCTAGAAACTTATACAAAAGAATACTCTGCAGAGTATCAAGCTCAAGCATTGATAGATATTGCTAAAAAGCTAAATAAAAAAATTAATAATTTAAATGAAATTAAAAAAATAGATATTTTTACCAGTCATCATACACATTATGTAATCGGTACAGGTGCAAATGATCCACAAAAAATGAATCCGAATGCTAGCAGAGAAACTTTAGATCACTCAATAATGTATATTTTTGCTGTAGCTCTTGAGGATGGGGATTTGCATCATATAAAATCATATACTAAATCAAGAGCAAAACAAAAAAGTACAATAAGAATATGGCATTCAATTAAAACACATGAAGATAAAAAATGGACTAAAAAATACCACGACCCAAAACCAAAAAATAAATCATTTGGAGCAAAGACAGTAGTTACTTTAAAAAACGGAAGAAAAATTATAGAAAGTTTAAATAGAGCTGACTCTCATCCATACGGTGCAAGACCTTTTAAAAGAGATAATTACATAAATAAATTTCTCGTTTTAACAAAAAATATAATTTCAAAAAAAGAAAGTGATCGTTTTTTAATAACTGTTCAAAAACTTATGAAATTAAAAGTTGGACAACTTGATAAGTTAAATATTATAATTAAAAAAACAAAATTAAAAAGAAATTATAAAAAAGGAATTTTCTAATGCATTTTGTCAAAAATAGTCCAGAAGAAAAAAGGAAAGATTTTGATAAAAAACTTAAATCAAAAAAAATTTTGAGATTTCCTGGGGCTTACAATCCACTGACAGCAAAATTAATTGAAGAAATAGGTTATGATGGTGTGTATGTGTCCGGTGGAGTAATGTCTAATGATTTAGGTTACCCAGATATTGGTTTAACAACTCTTAAAGATGTAAGCTACAGATCAAATCAGATTTCTAGAGTAATTAATCTACCAACAATTGTTGATATTGATACCGGATTTAAATCTTGTAAAGAAACAATTCAAACTTTTGAGAATTGTGGAATAGCAGCAGTTCATATTGAAGATCAGGTTGAACAAAAAAGATGCGGTCACTTAGATAATAAAGAACTTATCTCAAAAGAAGAAATGGTTAAAAAAATTAAAGAATGTTTAAGTTCTAGAAAAGATCAAAATTTTAAAATAATTGCTAGATCAGATGCTAAAGACGTTGAAGGAATAGATAAAATGATTGATAGATGTAAATCCTATGTTGAAGCAGGAGCAGAAATAATATTTCCTGAAGCTCTTAAAGATGAAAAAGAATTTGAAATTGTTAGAAAATCTCTGGACTGTTATTTATTGGCTAATATGACTGAATTCGGTAAATCAAAAATATTAAATTACAAGGAATTAGAAAATCTTGGATATAATATTGTTATTTATCCTGTCACTACTCAGAGATTAGCTATGAAAAGTGTTGAAGATGGTTTGCGTGTCATTTATGAAGATGGACATCAGAATAACATTATTGATAAAATGCAGACCAGAAAAAGATTGTATGATTTGGTCGAATATGAAAAATACAATACATTGGACGAGAGAGTGTACAATTTTAGCTCCGAGGGACACGAATAATGCATAATGAAATAAAAAAAGGATTATTGGGGATTGTTGTTGATGAAACAACAATATCTCAAGTAATGCCTGAAATAAATTCTCTGACTTATAGAGGTTATACAGTACAAGAACTTTGCGACAAATGCAGCTTTGAGGAAGTAGCCTATTTAATTATAAACGGAAAGCTTCCTAACAAAAAACAATTAAAAAAATTTATTAAAGAAGAAAGATCGAATAGAAAACTTTCCAATCAAATATTAAAAGATATTGAAAAAATGCCCAAAAAAGCACATCCAATGGACGTTGTAAGAACTGCAGTGAGTTTGATGGCTCTGGAGGATAAAGAGACAATGAACAACTCTCTTGAAGCGAATATGAGAAAGGCTATGAGAATATTTTCGAAAACACCTGTTGCTGTAGCTGCTTTCTTTAGAGTAAGAAAGGGTAAAAAGATAATAACTCCTAAGAAAAATTTGTCTTTTTCAGAAAATTTTTTTCATATGTGTTTTGGCAGTGTACCAAATAAAGAAATAGTAAAAGCATTTGATGTTTCTTTGATTTTATATGCTGAACATAGTTTTAATGTTTCAACATTCACCGCAAGAACAATCACAAGTAGCTTATCGGACATTCATGGAGCAATAACAGGTGCAATAGCCAGTTTAAAGGGGCCATTACACGGTGGAGCTAATGAGGAAGTTATGCGTATGATGAATAAGATTAAAAAGCCTGAAAACGCTCTGAAATGGATAAACAATGCTCTTGATAAAAAAGAAGTAATAATGGGCTTTGGCCACAGAGTTTATAAAAAAGGAGATTCAAGAGTACCAACTATGGAAAAATATTTTAATAAAGTTGTTAAAATAAAAAAGGATAAAAAATTTCAAAAGATTTACGATGTGGTTAAAAATGTAATGATTGAAAGAAAAAATATTCACCCAAATGTTGATTATCCTACTGGACCAACTTATCATTTAATGGGATTTGATATTGATTTTTTTACACCAATTTTTGTTATTTCAAGAATTACTGGGTGGTCAGCTCACATTATGGAACAACATGCTGCTAATAAATTAATAAGACCTCTTTCTAAATACAGTGGAGAGAAACATCGAAGAGTGATGCTTTTAAATCAAAGATAATTCAATTTTAAGAAAAAGCTTCTGCCCAAGTTCCTTCTGTTGCTGCCTTAGAATATTCTGTTGCACGACCTTCAAAAAAATTCATATGCTCTACTGCATTTAACATTGTATCCAACCATGTTAACGGATTTTTTTCTATTTGATAAATTGGTTTCAATCCCAATTGAATCAATCTTCTATTTCCAATCCATCTAATATAATCTTTTATCTCCTGTGAAGTTAATCCTTGTATAGGTCCCATTTTAAATGCAAGGTCAATGAAGGCATCTTCGTGAGAAACTATTGTTCTACATGCTTCATAGATTTCTTTTTTTAGTTGAGAGGTCCACACTTCTGGTTTCTCTTCTATAAATTCTCTGAACAACCTTATCATTGAATTACAATGCAAAGTTTCGTCTCTTACTGACCAAGTAACAATCTGACCCATTCCTTTCATTTTATTGTGTCTTGGAAAATTTAATAAAATTGCAAAACTTGCAAAGAGTTGAAGACCTTCAGTGAAAGCGCTGAATACAGCAATTGTTTTTGCTATATTGTGATCTGATTTAACATCAAATCCTTGCATGTAATCATATTTATCTTTCATTTCTTTATAATTTAAGAATGCAGAATATTCGGATTCTGGCATTCCAATTGTATCTAAAAGATGAGAGTAAGCTGCAATGTGAACCGTTTCCATAGAAGCGAAAGCAGACATCATCATTAATACCTCTGTTGGTTTAAAGACATTCATATAATGTCTAATGTAACAGTTGCTGACTTCAACATCAGCTTGAGTAAAAAATCTAAAAATTTGCATTAGTAAATTTTTCTCTTCCGGCGTTAAATTTTTTTGCCAATCTCTAACATCGTCTCCTAAAGGAACTTCTTCAGGTAGCCAGTGAATTCTTTGCTGAGTTAACCAAGCATCATAACACCAAGGATACCTAAAAGGCTTATAAACAGGATTACCTACTAATAAGCCCATTTTTTTTGTTTTTTGTTTTTCCCCCTTTTTTTTTAAGTTTTCTACTGACATGATAAACATTCCTCGTATTCTATCTCATCCGATTTTTCAGTTTTTGATTTATATACATTTAATTTTACATCTGTTGATGATCCATTGTTAATGTTCTCTGCTCTTTGAATAGATTTTGACCTGCAATAATAAAGGCTTTTAAGGCCTTTTTTCCAAGCTTGAAAATGGATTTGGTGAAGTTCTTTTTTATGTACATCTGCAGGGATAAAAATATTTATTGATTGAGCTTGAGATATATTGGGTGTTCTATCGGCACCTAATTCAACTATCCATTGTTGATTAATTTCAAAGGCTGTTTTAAATACATTTTTTTCTTTTTGGGTTAAAAAATCTAAATGTGAAACCGAACCTTGGTTTGTTGTAATACCGGACCATGTTTCATCATCATTTTTATTATATTTTTCTAATATTTGTTGAAGATATTTATTTCTAACATTAAATGATCCTGAAAGTGTTTTATGAGTAAAACTATTTGCAGCTATAGGCTCAATACCAGGGGATGTTCCGCCACATATAATTGATATAGATGCTGTTGGTGCTATTGCAGTTTTATTCGAAAATCTTTCATTAATCCCGTAATCTGCAGCATCTGGACATGGCCCTCTTTCTTCAGCTAAATCTTTTGATGCTTGATCAACTTCTTCTTGAATATGTTCAAATATTTTTTTATTCCAAACTTTACTCATTACTGACTCGATTGGAATCATTTTTTGTTGAAAATAAGAATGAAGTCCCATTACACCTAAGCCAACACTTCTTTCTCTTAAAGCTGAATATGCTGCATCACTAAATTCTTCAGGAGCTTTCTCAATAAAATCAGTTAGTACATTATCTAAAAATTTCATTATATCTTTGATAAAGTTTTTGTCATTTTTCCATTCATCATACTTTTCTAAATTCAATGATGATAAACAACAAACTGCTGTTCTATTTTTTCCTTCTTTATCAATTCCTGTGGGTAAAGTAATTTCACTACATAGATTAGAAGTTTTGACTGTTAATCCAGCTAACTTATGATGTTGCGGTATAAGTCTGTTAACAGTATCTATAAAAATAATATATGGTTCACCAGTCTCGATTCTAGCAGTTAATAATCTTATCCATAAATTCCTAGCTGATACCGTTGATTGAACTGTTTCGTCTTTTGGACTTTTTAGAGCCCATTGTTCATCTAATTCAACTGCTCTCATAAATGCATCTGAAACTAAAACACCGTGATGCAGATTTAATGCTTTTCTGTTAGGGTCACCACCAGTTGGCCTTCTCATTTCTATGAACTCTTCAATTTCAGGGTGCTCTATGGGTAAATAACAAGCGGCAGATCCTCTTCTTAGAGAGCCTTGGCTGATTGCCATAGTTAAAGAGTCCATAACCTTTATAAAAGGAATAATTCCTGAAGTTTTTCCAACTCTTCCAATTGTTTCTCCAATTGATCTTAAGTTTCCCCAATAACTTCCAATGCCCCCACCTTTTGCAGCAAGCCAAACATTTTCACTCCATAGATCTAAAATTCCTGAAAGGCTATCTCCTGCTTCATTTAAAAAACACGAAATCGGTAATCCTCTTTTTGTTCCTCCATTTGATAGAATGGGTGTAGCTGGCATGAACCATAAATCACTTATGTAGTTATATAATCTTTGAGCATGTAGATTATCGTCAGCATAATGACTAGCAACTCTTGCAAAAAGATCTTGGAAAGATTCGTTAAATCCTAGATATCTGTCACTTAGTGTTGCTTTTCCAAATTCAGTAAGATTGTTATCTCTAGACCTATGTATTTTAATTGTTATACCTTTTGAATTTTGAAATAGCTCAGCTTCATTATTTAGAGAGAATAGATCTGCCCTCTTTTCTAAGTTGTTATGTGCAATATTTGGTGAAAATTCGGAGACAGCTTTCTTGATGGCTTGAGACAGTACTTTATTCATTTAACCCCATTATACTTTTGTGTAAAACAACTAGATGTTGTATGCAGAACACCTTGATATACCATATAAAATAGAAATCAATAGAACATTTATAGAACATAAAAAACATTTATCAATAAAAAAAATAAAAAAACTATACATATATCAACATGCAAAATTCCATAAAAATTGATCCTTTAGGCTTCAGGGAATATGACGCTCGTTGGTTGTACCCCGAAAACATAAACTCTGAAGGAATTAAATTGGTGGGCAAAGGTTTTGGAACTCAAGTAGTTAACAAAATAAAAAACCCAAGAATTACAATAGGTCATGATTATAGATCTTATAGTGAAGAAGTTAAAAAAAATTTTATAGAAGGGTTAATTTCTACCGGGTGTCATGTTGAAGATATTGGATTATGTCTATCACCTACCATATATTTTTCACAATTCGATTTAAATTCAGATGCAGTAGCTATGATTACCGCAAGTCATAATGAAAATGGTTGGACTGGAATTAAGATGGGAATTGAAAAAGGCCTTACACATTGTTTTGAAGAAATGAAAGAGTTAAAAGATTTAGTAATAAATAAAAAATTTAAAATAGGCAAAGGTAGTTACACACAAATAAAAAATTACAGTAAAAAATATATTGACCATTTATCTCAAAATAAAATTAATAAAAAAATTAAAGCTGTTGCTGCATGTGGTAATGGTACTGCAGGAATATTTGCCCCTCAAATTTTAAGAGCGATAGGATGTGAAGTAATTGAGCTAGATTGTAATTTAGATTACACTTTTCCAAAATATAATCCAAATCCGGAAGATATGGAAATGCTTCGTGCTATTTCAAAATGTGTAAAAGAAAACAATGCAGATATCGGATTTGGCTTTGATGGTGATGGTGATAGAGTTGGAGTAATAGATAACAAAGGTAATGAAATTTTTTCTGATAAAATTGGTTTGTTAATTGCCAGAAACATTTCAACAAAACATCCAAATTCTAAATTTATAGTTGATGTTAAATCAACAAGTTTATTTGCTAAAGATGAGATTTTAAAAAATAATAAATGTAAAACAATTTACTGGAAAACAGGTCATTCTTACATAAAAAGAAAAGTTAATGAAGAAAAAGCAATTGCAGGATTTGAAAAAAGTGGACATTTTTTCTTCAATCAACCTCTTGGCTATGGATATGATGATGGAATTAATTCAGCCATTCAAGTTTGTCATCTAATAGATTCTCAAAATAAAAAAATGGATCAGTTAATAAATGATTTACCAAAAACTTTTCAAAGTCCAACTATGAGTCCTTTTTGTAAGGATGATGAAAAATATATAGTAATCGATAAATTAGTTTCAAAGTTTAAATCACTAAAAGAAAGAAACGAAAAAATAGATGGTATACCAATTATAGATATACTAACAGTTAATGGAATTCGATTCACACTTGAAGATGGTTCCTGGGGGTTAATTAGAGCTTCTTCAAACAAACCTTCATTAGTAGTCGTAACTGAAAGCCCTACATCAGATGATAGAAAAAAACAAATTTTCTATTTCATAGATAAATTGTTAAATGAAACAGGAAAAGTTGGTAAATACGACCAAAAAATTTAGAGTTGAAAATAATCGTATAATAATTTACTTGCTACAATAACTAAAAAAATTCCAAATAATTTACTTATCTTTTTTTTTTCAATTTTATGTACTGTGCTTGCGCCAACTTTGGCCATAATGGTTGTAATTGGAATAAAGATCAAAAATGCTGGAATATTAATAAATCCAATGCTTAAAGGAAGATTTGCCTTTAGCAAAAATCCTAAAATTAAAAATCCAAGCGCTCCAAAAAAAGCAATAAAAAAGCCTATAGCTGCAGCACTTCCAATGGCTCGATTTATTGAGTAACCAAAATATTTTAAAATTGGCACATTCATTATTGCTCCTCCTATTCCCATAGGAGCAGAAATAAATCCCACAGCAAATCCAAAAATCATTTTGGTCAAAAAGCTTATTTTAAGATTAATTTGAGTTTCTTTTTCTTTAATAAACAACAAATATATCGCAAGTAAACAAATTACAGTTATAAAAAATAAAATCAGAGATTTAGTATCTAGAGATGCAGCAAAAATTGCTCCAAATATCACACCTATAATTACATGAATTCCATAGTTTTTAACAATATCAACATCCACTGCATTAAATTTATGATGAGTGAGTACTGACGCTATTGAAGTTGGGACAATTATTGCAAAAGAAGTCCCTACAGCCAAATGCATAATATAAGACTGATCAAAATCTAGAGAGCTGAAAATATAAAATAAAAATGGTACTGTAATTAATCCACCACCAATACCAAAAAGTCCAGCAAAAAAACCAACTGGAATGGCTGTAAGTGCCATTATCAAAATAAAATAACTATAATCGCTAGATAAAATTGTATTAATCAATTTGTCCTGTTGGATGATCTATTCGATCTATTTTAATTTTATCCATAATATGATCAATTTTTTTTACATCAGCATCTCTGACACACATATTTTCACTTAAATATCTTTTCCAAAAATTTGAACCAGTTTGTCCATAAAATAAACCTAAAGTGTGTCGCATTATTTGATTCATTCTAGTTCCTTTTTTTATTTCTTCTTTTACATAAGGAATTAATTTTTCTATTACTTCCTGTCTTGTAGGCACATTTTCGTTTTTAAATATTTCTTTTTCAACATCTGCCAAAAAATAAGGTGAACGATAAGCAGCTCTACCTATCATTGTTCCATCTACTTTGGTTAAGTGTTCTTTTATTTGTTCTACTGATGTTATTCCTCCATTAATAATTATTTCTTCACCTTTAAAATCTTCTTTTAATTTGTAAACAACATCATATTTTAAGGGTGGAATATTTAAATTTTGTTTTGGAGTAAATTTTTGTAAAATTGCCTTTCTTGCGTGAACAATAAAAGTTTTTATACCTATTTTTTTTAATGTATTTATAAAATTGAATAAATTCTCATAATCCTCCACATCATCGTAGCCTATTCTTGTTTTTACAGTAACTGGTAGCTTAGTTGCTGATTGCATATTACTCAAACAATCTGCCACTATGTTTGGTTCTTTCATCAAACAAGCTCCAAATTTATTTTTTTGAACTTTTTTACTAGGACATCCTAGATTCAAATTGATTTCATCGTAGCCAAAATCTTCTCCCAATTTTGCAGCATTTGCTAGCAATTTCGGTGAAGACCCTCCCAGCTGTAAAGCTAAAGGTTTTTCATTTATATTAAATGCTAATAGTTTTTTTTTATCTCCTCTGTCTATTGCTTCAGAAACAATCATTTCAGTGTAGAGAAGAGTATTTTTACTGATTAATCTTAAAAAATATCTTTCATGACGATCTGTACAATCCATCATGGGAGCGACTGATACTTTTCTTTGCATAATATAAGATTATTATATTATTTTATTAAGTATTTGTAGACTCGTTATCTGCTTCTTCAGAACTTGTTATTTCTTTTTCTTTAAGGTTATCTAAAGAAACTTCCTCATCTTGATTTTCTGATGATTCTTCTGTGGGTGTGGTAGCTATTGATTGGTCTTCGCTCGAATTTTCTAACTCGGTAAGATCTTTTTGTGATACTTGAATTTTTTCAGGAATTCTTCTAGCTCTCTTTGAGGGTAAAATTGGAACACCACTTTTTGAAATTTCACCTTTATAAAGATCTTCAAAATTGTCACCAATTTCAACATCGTCTTCTAATGTGTCGTCAATTTGTTCTACATGTCTTCTAAGCTTATATACCGCGCTTTCTTTTAGATCTGAAACTTTAATTTTTTCATCTGCAATTTCTCTTAATGCGATAACTGTATTTTTGTCATTATCTCTATTTAAAGTGGGCTCTATTCCTGAATTAAGCTGAGCAGCTCTTTCTTTTGCAACCAATACTAATTCATATGGACTATCAACTTTATCGATACAATCTTCAACAGTAACTCTTGCCATGCGGGTTGTTTATAGTCAGGTTTGTAAAAAATCAAGTTTTATTTTGTAAAACAGGTTTGTAAGTTTTTTGAAATATAAGGACAATGACTATTGATATTGCGGTATAAATTGAACAAAAAATAGCAATATTCTCAATTGAATATCCTAAATCAATTAATATTCCAAAAACTGCAGCGGCCAAAGCCGTAGAAAACACCATTAAAGCTCCAGTTAATGCTCTTATTGATCCTAAATAATTAACACCATAAATTTCAGCCCAGAATGAAGACATTAAAACATTTGTTAGTCCGTTTGAAATACCCATAAACCCCATAAAAACGAAGGCTGTATAAGAATGATCAAAAATCGCCAATACAATTAAACTTATTAATAACGGAACATTAAGTAGTGGAAAAATTTTTCTGCTAGTAAATTTATCAACCAAAAATCCCGAAAAAAATAAAGTTGCTACAGTAAATATTGAATAAATCATAAACGATTGTGCCATAGCGAATTTTCCCCAATCTTTAGATTCGATAATAAATGTTTGATTAATAACTATACCAGTAATTATAAATGAAGATGCAAGCATAGCAGGCAAAATAGTATAAAACTTTAAATCTTTTAATACTTCACTTCTAGTCCAGCTTTTTATTGAATCGACAACTTTGTTATCATTGTCTCCATTTTTTTTTTCTCTGGAAAATATACTAATCTCTTTGACTGTAAGATAAGCAAAGATTGGTAATAGTAATATAATTATAATCGAAAATCCTTGCCATAAATTTCTCCAATATATAAATGTTAAAAGATAAACTATAATTATTGGTAATAAAAATTCTCCAAAGGACATTCCAACCCAAATATAGCTTAATGCTTTACCTCTGCTCTGATTAAAAAATCTAGTAGTCGATACTGATGCGGTATGAGCCATCAATCCTTGACCTGATAATCTTAGAAAAAATATACCCATAGCCAATAAAATTATTCCATTAACAAACGAAAAAAAAAGGGCTGCAAAGCTTAAAAAAACAACAACTAGTAAAGAATAATTAACTAACTTTAAATCATCAATTTTTTTTCCCACCCATATTAGCGCCAAACTACTACATAAAGTAGCAATTCCATAAATAGATCCAAACTCGGCGTTAGAAATATTTAATTCTTGTCTAATATTAGAATTAAATAAACCTATAAAAAAACTCTGGCCTATACTGGAAAAAAAAGTAAAAACAAACCCAAAAATTATTATTTTGAAATTAGATCTAACTATATCTATAATCATATTATGATTTATAAAGTTTCTTTTATTGGTCTTGGTGTCATGGGATATCCAATGGCTGGATATATATCAAAAGCTGGACACAATGTAACTGTATTTAACAGAACAACATCAAAAGCAGATAAATGGCTTAAAGAGTATAAAGGCTCTAAAGCTGAAACTCCTGCAAAAGCTGCGGATGGAGCTGATTTTGTATTTACATGCGTTGGAAATGATAACGATCTAAAAGAAGTTACTTTTGGAGACAGTGGAATTTTTAAATCAATAAAAAAAGGATCCGTATATATTGATAACACTACAGCCTCAGCAACAATTGCAAAAGAATTTTACGAATATTCTATGAAAAATAGTTTTGGTTTTTTAGATGCCCCAGTTTCAGGAGGACAAGCTGGTGCAGAAAATGGTGCCCTAACTGTAATGATTGGAGGAGATCAAGAAAGTTTCGATAAAGCAAAAGATGTAATCGATTGTTATAGCAAAAAAATGAAACTACTTGGTAAAGCAGGAAATGGACAGCTAGCTAAAATGGTAAATCAAATATGTATAGCGGGTCTTGTTCAAGGACTTTCAGAAGGAATTAATTTTGGAATAAAAGCGGGTTTAAATATGGAAGATGTCATAGAAGTAATATCAAAAGGAGCAGCACAATCTTGGCAAATGGATAATAGATATAAAACAATGATAGATGATAAATTTGAATTTGGTTTTGCTGTGGACTGGATGAGAAAAGATTTAAAAATTGCATTAGATGAAGCAAAGAAAAATAATTCCTTATTGCCTATTACTGAAATAGTGGATCAATACTATGGTGATGTTCAAAAGTTAGGTGGCAACAGATGGGATACAACAAGTTTAATTAGAAGATTAAGAAAGAATATTGGTTAGAATATAGACTTAGAGTATTTTTTCCAGTTTTCTTGATACCGAATTGCATTTTCCTTAATAGCTTTAACTTCCTCATCTGTGACTTTTCTACTAACTCTTCCTGGCGAACCAACTACAAGAGAATTATCAGGAATTTCTTTATTTTCAGTTATTAAAGATTTTGCACCTATTACACAATTTTTTCCAATTTTGGCATTGTTTAAGATTACAGCGCCTATTCCAATTAAACTATTATCTCCAATTGTACATCCATGGAGCATTACCAAATGGCCAACTGTTACATTTTTTCCTACCTTTAAGGGATAACCTGGATCAGTGTGCAAAACACTTCCGTCTTGAACATTGGATCCTTCACCTATATGAATATTTTCAATATCTCCTCTTAAAGTGGCATTAAACCATATGCTGGTGTTTTTTTCTAAAGTAACATCACCAATTATAACTGCATTTGGTGCTGTCCAATTTTCGCCAAAATTTTTTGGTTTTTTATCTTTTAAATCGTACAACATAATTTATATAATCTTTTAACATGACACTTTTAAAAACACCAATCTGTGAATTTGGCAAAAAAGCGGAAGACTTTAAACTAAAATCTACTGACAACAAAGTTATAGATTTAAATGATGTAAAAGGAAAAAATGGAACTTTAATAATGTTTATATGTAATCATTGTCCTTATGTTGTCGCTACTATTGAAGATATAGTTAAAACAACTAACGAGTTAAAAAATAATGATATTAACTCAATTGCAATTATGTCAAATGATGCAACAGAACATCCAGAAGATTCTTTTGAAAATATGATTGAATTTTCTAAAAAATATAATTTTAATTTTCCGTACGTTATTGATGAAGATCAATCAGTAGCAAAAAAATATGATGCCGTTTGTACACCTGACTTTTTTGGATTTAACTCAAATTTGGAACTTCAATACAGAGGAAGAATTTATGAAATTAACAATCGAGTAAGAGTTAAAGACAGTAAAAATGAACTTTTAGAGTCCATGATTAATGTTGCTAAAACTAATAAAGGACCTGAAATACAATCTCCGAGTATGGGATGCAGTATAAAGTGGTTTAAATAAATCAGTGCATTTAATTGTCACAAGATCTTTTCCTCCTGAAGTAGGAGGTATGCAAAATTTAATGTGGGGTCTGGCAAATTCTATTTCAAAATATTACTTAACAAAAGTATTTGCTGACTATCAAAAAAATCACCAAGAATTTGATGGTAAAGTTTCATTTTCAATTGAAAGAATTGGTGGAGTAAAATTATTAAGAAAATATAGAAAAGCATATTTAATAAATGATTTTATTAAAAAAAATAAAAAAATTGAATGTATAATTGCTGATCACTGGAAAAGTTTAGAGTTAATAAAATCAGACAAAAAAAAAATTTGTTTAATTCATTCAAAAGAAATTAATCATAACAAAAGAAGTAGATTAAATAATAGAGTTTTAAATGTATTAAACAATGTTGATCATATTATTTCGAATTCAGAATATACAAAAAATCTAGCAATACAAAATGGTGTGAATTCTGAAAAAATTATTGTAATAAATCCTGGAGTTTATCCCGCTAAATTAATCGATAAAAAAATTTTAGACAAAGCAGATAATTTGCTTAAAAATAACAAACCAAGATTAATCACTGTTTCAAGATTAGATAAACGAAAAAATCACGAAAAAATTATTATGGCTTTAAGAAATTTAAAACAAATTTATCCTGATATAATTTATACTTGTATTGGTTATGGTGAAGAGGAAGAGAATATTAAAAAGTTAATTAAAGAATTAAATTTAGAAGAACAAGTTTTATTTTTAAGAAACATTTCTCAAGATTTAAAAAATGCATTAGTTGCTAAATCAAACATATTTGTCATGCCTTCTATTGTTTATAAAAAATCAGTTGAAGGATTTGGTATTGCTTACATTGAAGCAGCTCAATATGGAATACCTTCTATTGGAGGTAAAGATGGTGGCGCTGCAGATGCAATTATTCATGATAAAACTGGTATAATTGTTGATGGAAATAATTTAGATGATGTTTATTCCAGTAATAGTTGATTTGTTAACAGAAAATAAATTTATTGAATTTGGTAAAGCGGCAAAAGAGAATTCTAATAATTTTCATTGGGATAAGGTAATCCAAAAATATATAAAAATTCTTAATTAATAATATTAGTTCGTTTTTTAAAACTTTTATAAGCTTGCCAACTTACAATAGTTACAGTTAAGATTAATATAATTGTTGTTAAAGTTCTATCCCATAAGAATTCAAAAGAACCATTACTTATTATTAAAGATCTTCTTAAATTTTCTTCCATCAAACCCCCAAGCACAAATGCAAGAATGAGAGGGGGCATTGGAAATTTGTAAAGCCTTAAAAAAGTTGCAACGACAGCAATTCCAATCATTAAAAAGATATCAAAATTATTAAATGACATTAAATAAATACCTGTCACTGAAAAAAACAAAATTAAAGGAATTAAAAAGTTTTTAGGTACAGCTAGTATTCGAGCAATGTAAGGTATTAATGGAAGATTTAATATTAATAATATGACCATTCCTATGTACATAGACATAATGACTGACCAAAAAATCTCTGGATGGGTCATATAAAGTCTTGGACCTGGCTGAATACCAAAACCTAAAAGGGCACCTAACATTACTGCTGTCGTTCCACTTCCTGGAATTCCTAAAGTTAATAATGGCACAAATGCTCCTGAACATGCTGCGTTATTTGCTGTTTCTGGGGCCGCTAAACCATGAACACTTCCCTTGCCAAATTTTTTTTTTTCTTCTTCATTGACAAAATTTCTTTCCATTCCGTAAGCTAGGAAAGATGCAATTGTGGCTCCTGCACCCGGCAAAACACCTACTAAAAAACCAATAACAGATGAACGAGGAATTGTTTTTAACATTTTATTTCTCTCTTCTTTGTCTAATCTAATCGAGCCTAATTTAGAAAAAGAAATTTGTTGAGTAGCTCTACTTGGATCTTTTCTCTTAAGAATAATTGTTAATGCTTCACTCATTGCAAATGTTGCCATAACAACCAAAACAAAACTAATTCCATCCAACAAATTAATATTTCCAAATGTGAATCTTGTAATATCCGATAATGAATCTTGTCCTACTGATGCTAACATTAGTCCTAGAACAACCATCATCATCGCTTTTAAAAATTGCCCTTTTGCAGAAAAAGCCGAAACTGCAGTTAATCCTAGAACCATTAAAGCAAAATAATCTGGAGATCTAAAAGCTAAACTGACTTTAGATAAACTTGGCGCAGCAAATAATAAAAAAATTGTTGCAATGGTACCACCTGCAAATGAACTATAAGCTGCTATTGCTAAAGCTTTTCCTGCTTTTCCCTGTTGAGCCATTGGATAGCCATCAAATGCTGTTGCGACAGTTCCTGGAACTCCAGGTGCGTTAATTAAAATTGAAGAAGTTGAACCACCAAAAACTGCGCCATAATAAACTCCTGCCATAAGAATTAATCCTGTAGCTGGTTCAAATCCATAAGTAATAGGTATCATTAAAGCTATCGCCGTCATTGGTCCAAGACCAGGGAGCATTCCAATAATAGTTCCAAAAAAACAACCCATCATCACCATTGAAAGATTTTTTAAGCTTAAAGCTGTTTCTAAACCGATTAGTATTCCTTCAATCATCCTATAATTCCTAACATTTTAAGAAATGGATCTCTTAGATAAATGTCCAATATTCCATGTAATAAAAACATAAAAAGTGCAACAAATGGAAATGATAAAATAAACATCCATATCCATCTTCTTTCTCCTAAAAAATAATATGACAAAAATAAAAATAATGATGTTGAAAGAAAGAAACCTGCTTTTAAAATTATAAACCCATAAATAATAGTAATAAGCACTAAAAATAAAGTACTCTTGTAGTCTAATACTTTATGATTAACTTCTATTGAAGTTCTTTCTGGCAAAATTATATATAAAGCAGAAAGAAACATTCCTAAATAACCCAAATAAATTGGAAATGTTTTTGCATTAAAAGGTGCATCCTCATCAAATGAAAATACTCGAATCTGATGAGCGCTATAAAGATAAAAAGCCGATAAAACAAAAAAGAGCAGCGAGATTATTTTTACTGTGCTTATTCTCACTGCTCTTGCTAATTAATAATCCAATTGGATTAAATAACTCCTAAACTTTTCATAAGAGCTGTCATTTCTACTGTTTGTTTTTCTAAAAACGAAACAAACTTATCACCTGGATTATAAATATTTACCCAAGCATTTCTTTTTCTAACAACTTCCCATTCAGGTGTTTTTTGAACATCGCCTAACATTTTAGCAATTTCATTTTTCATGCTGTCGCTCATCCCTGGAGGTCCAAAAAATCCTCTCCAGTTAACGAACTGCACATCAAATCCTTGCTCTTTTAATGTTGGAACATCAGGTGCATCTGCAACTCTTTCAGGAGCCGTGATGCCAATAATATTTACTTGGTCTCTTGCACCCATAACTTCACCTAATCCTGTTGAAAGTATTTGAGTTTCACCAGAAAGAAGTCCTGCTAAAGCTTTTCCTCCAGCATCATATGGAACATAAACAACTTTATTTGGATCTGCTCCAGCTACTTTAAAAGCTAACGCACCAATTAAGTGGTCCATGCTACCTCTTACAGATCCGCCTGCCATTTTAATAGAGTTTGGATCTTTTTTGTAAGCAGCAACAACATCTGCAAATGTTTTGTAAGGTGAGTTTTTTGCAACAGCAATCGCGCCATAATCACCAATCACTCCAGCTATTGGAACAACGTCTTTATAAGAAAGCACACTGTCACCGGCTACATAACCTTTGTGTCTTGTAATTGATCTTAGAACTAAAGGTGTTGACTGAACTAAAATTGTATTAGCTGGTTTTGTGTTTATCATAAATGCTAAAGCTTTTCCACCGCCACCACCTGACATATTTTCAAATGATGCACTCTTTAACATTCCAGATTTTATTAAGGCTTCCCCAGTGCCTCTTGCAGTTCCATCCCAACCACCTCCAGCACCACCGCCAATGATAAAGTGTATTTTTTCAATTGCAAATGAGCCAGTTGTAAAAGACACTAATAAGATTGAAGCAAAAAGTGCTGAGATAATAGTTTTAATAAATTTAAACATTATTTCCTCTCTTTTTAATTAATTTACAAGATGTATTAAATTGGAGATATTGATAAGTGTCAAGAAAGTCTTATTTAAGAAACTATGCAAAATTCAAGCTTTCCAGTAAATATTAAAAATTTAAAAGTACTCTTTTCTAAAAATTTTTTATTAGTAATTTTAATTTCAATCCCAAGTGCAATTGTTGCTGACTATTTTAGAATCCCTCTAGCCTGGATGCTTGGACCTATGCTTGTAATTTCGGTTGCAGCATTGATGGGTTTAAAGGTAGTAATGCCAAAACTCGCTTTAAGCTCAATATTAATAATTTTAGGTCTACATATAGGTAACTACATTGATCAAAATTTAATTAGTCAGATGATTAATTGGATATGGACTACAATAATTATGTTTTTTTATATACTTTTTAGCATAATTATAGTTTCAAAATATCTTCAAAAGTTTTCAGGGTATAATCAAAAAACTTCGATTTTTTCAGCATCACCTGGAGCACTAGGACCATTAATGATTTTAGCAGAATATGAAAAATCAGACTTATCTCAAGTAGCAACTGCTCATTTAATTAGGTTGATACTTATTATAACAGTTTTTCCTTTTATTATTGTTAATTTGGCACCAACAGAAGCGCATGAATTTGAAAAATTTGATTATCTTGGTCAAAATCATTTTGATCTTATAATTTTATTAGTTGCATCTATAATTTTAATCTTAATCTTTGATAAAATAAAAATTCCCGCAGCTTTGTTATCAGGTACTTTAGTTGCAAGTGGTGTTTTACAAATTACAGAAGTGGCTTCTTATAAATTACCAGATGAGAGTATTAATTTTTGTTTGTTGATTCTTGGAGCATCTGTCGGATGTAGATTTGTTGAAAAAACTTTAACGGAAGTAGTAAGAAATACCTTAAATAGCATAGTTGCCACAATCCTTCTCGTAATATTAGGATTAATTGCAGCAGCAATTGCGACATTCTTTGTAGAAAATGATTTTTTAACTTTAATTTTGTCTTTTTGTCCAGGTGGAATTTATGAAGTTTCGGTAATTGCCATAGCATTTGATCTAGATCCAAACTTTGTTGCATTTCATCATATTATTAGATTGCTAATAATTTTGTTTATAATCCCAGTAATATTAAGGATAATTGATAAATCTAATTTAAAAAATTAGTTAATTTTTCAAATACTTCAATTTCTGAAAGTTTATTTAAATCACTTACTTGCATTACTTTAAAGTTTTCACGTTCAATACTTACTTTGTGAGCAGTAGTATGAGAGCCAAATAATGTTAAACCTTTTGCATTTAAGTGTGCAGCCATATGTGCTGGGCCTGTGTCGTTTGCAATTACAAAAGAACTATCTTTAATTAAAGATGATAATTGTGAAATATCGATAGCTTTGCCATCATCTAATATACAGATCGCATTAATTGCTTTAGCATCATTCATTTCATTAAGACATGGTGCAACTATAATTTTAAATTGGTCTTGGTATTTATTTTTAATTAAATCAATGAGTTCATTGTAATAAGGCCATTTTTTATGTGCTAAATGCGGTGAGCAAAAAGGAAATAAAACAATATATTTGTCTAATTTATATTCATCTTTAATATTATTAATATCAGAACAAGCCCAAGAAAAATCTGGGAACATCGTATGTTTTGTTGTAAGTCCAGATGTTTTTAATTGATGATCAAATCGATCAAGCACAGGATTTTCATCAAATACTTCTTTCGTCTTATCGTTTGGTAAAGTTGTTTCTGAACTAGACCATTTATTTAAATTTGAATTAGGAAATAAAATTCTTTGATAAAATTTTGTTCTAGAGGAATTTTGAAGATCGTATACCTTTTGGATATCTAATTTTTTAACGCTCCTCATTAAAGAATACAAATAAATCAGATTAAACCTGGATAATCTTTTGTCTAAAATTACATCAGTAATGAAGGGGTTTTTTTTAAATAAGTCAAAGTAGGACTTTGTTGTTAGTAAGTATATTTTATTATTTTTGTGATTTTCAAAAATATCTTGAATTGCACCACTTGCTTGCGCTATATCACCTAAAGAACCATGTTTAATAATTAATATATTAGACATATTTGAAACAACTTATCACACTATAAGTTTTTATGAATAAAATTCTAGTTGAAGTATCTGTTGGTGAACTTTTAGATAAAATTTCTATTTTAGAAATCAAAATAGAAAAAATTAAAGATCCTGAAAAACTTAAATTCATTAATGATGAATATAATGTTCTAAAAGATCAATTAAATAAAAATGTTAAATCTGATGATGAGCTAGACAAGCTTTTCCAATCTTTAAAAAAAATAAATGCAAAACTATGGGTTATTGAAGATGATAAAAGGTTGTGTGAAAAAAATTCAGACTTTGGTGAAAAATTTACCAAACTTTCAAGAGATGTTCATTTTCTAAATGATGATAGAGCTAAGATTAAGTTAGAAATCAACAATCATACTGGATCAAAAATAAAGGAAATTAAAGAATATACTAACTACTAATTTAGACTTGGAATTATCTTTCTAAGTTGCATTGAAAGATTTGGCCTTATATCAGCATATACAATTCCAATTCCTGATTTTTTGAGTTTTAATATTTTTCCATCGGGTGAAATGATTGTAGAATGGCCAAATGTTTCTCTTTTTTTAGTATTTTTTCCAGTTTGGTTTGGTGCAAAAATATAACAAAAGTTTTCAATAGCTCTTGCTTTAAGTAATTCAAGCCAGTGTTTTTGGCCTGTTATTTTTGTAAATGCTGATGGCACACTTATAAAATTCAATTTTTTCTTTGATAAATTTCTATATATTTCAGGAAATCTTAGATCAAAACAAATGGTAAGCCCTAGCCTTCCCCATGGAAGATTTACTGTCACAAGTTTATTGCCATGCTTAAATGTCTTGCTTTCTTGATGTTTTTCTTTATTTGGTAATTTTACATCAAACATTTTTATTTTATCATAATAAGCGGCTATATTTCCTTTGGGACCAATCATAATTGATCTATTTCTGTATTTATTTTTATCTTTAATTGCAATAGATCCTATCAATATCCATTTTTTATTTTTTTTTGATATTTTTTTGATTTCTTTAACAAGAGGGTCTTTGTTCATTGAGTAAGAATTCTTATAAAGTATTTTTTTATCGCTTGTAATAATTGATGTAGTTTCTGGAGTAATTATTAAGTCAGCTTTTTTCTTTATAGCTTGATTAATATAAAAAATAACCTGCTTAAAGTTTTTATTATAATTTTCACCACTGGACAGTTGAATACATGCTACTTTCATTGTGGATAACTAAATCTTTTCTCCAAATACTTTATAAAATTGTGGATTATAAAAGTCATTATTAAATATATACCACCAGCAACAATGAAAACTTCTACTGGTCTAAAAGTAGTTGATATAATATATTTTGCTACACCTGTAAGATCAAGCAAGGTAACAGTGCTAGCTAAAGAAGTTCCTTTTAACATCAATATCATTTCATTGCCATAAGCGGGCAATGACTGTCTTATAGCTATCGGTAATTTGATTTTAAAAAAAGTATGAACTTTGTTCAATCCCAGACCTTTGGCTGCCTCTAAAACTCCTTTATTAATTGTTTCAAAAGCAGATCTAAAAATTTCTGAAGAATATGCTCCAGTATTTAGAGTAAATGCAAGAATTGCACATGAATAAGGTTCTTTTAATACTATCCACAGAAATGATTCTCTTATCCATTCTACCTGACCAAGACCGAAATATATTATAAATATTTGAACTAATAGAGGTGTTCCTCTGAAAATATAAGAATAGTAATATGCAATATAATAAAAAAATTTATTTTTACCCGTTCTTAATATTGCAAAAAAAACACCCACAAAAATACCAAAAAACAATGATAACAAAGTTAATTCAATCGTTAGTTTTGTAGCATTAAGGAGCCTTGGCAAACTTTCTATCATTAAATCCATTTAGTACCCCTTGCTATAATGTTTTTCTAATTTGTTAAATAATTGCATGCTCACAAAAGTTAAAAATAAATACAAAACGGCTGCAAAAGAATAAAAGAAAAGAGGATCTCTTGTTGATCCAGCGGCAATATATGACATTCTCATAATTTCTACTAATCCAGTAACTGATATTAAAGATGTATCTTTTAGAGTAATTTGCCAAACATTGTTTATATTAGGCAATGCTAATCTCAACATTTGTGGAATAATTATTTTGTAATAATAAATTTTTTTTTTAAAACCCAAAACTTCAGAAGCCTCAAATTGACCTTTGTCAATAGATTGAATTGCCCCTCTAAAAACTTCTGTTGAATAAGCTCCAGATATGACTCCTATAGAGACTGCGCCAGTTATAAAAGCATTAATTTCAATATATCCATCATAACCAAATATTTTGGCTACATACATAACTGCGCCACTTCCTCCAAAAAAAAATAGATAAATTACTAAAAGTTCAGGCACTCCTCTAAAAACTGTTGTGTAAAAACTTCCAATTAAATTCAGCGCTTTAAACTTCGATAGCTTTAACGTTGCAAAAATTGCGGCTAAAAAAAAACCAATAAACATAGCTGCTGCAGCAACAGCTATGGTCATGAGAGTTGCAAAAAAAAGTTCGTCTCCCCAACCAGTATCTCCGTAAGCTAAAAGTCCCATAGATTTTAAGGCGAAAGAATTAAATATCTATCGCCTTAAAAATTAAATTATTACATTGAAGCATCAAAGCCAAACCACTTAATGGCTAATTCGCTTATTTTTCCATTTGCTCTTGCTGTATCAATAGCTTTATTGAAATCTTTTAAGAGTTGTGCATCTCTTTGACCGATAGCATCATCTCCAGCTTGTCTAATTCCAACACCAACACCACTACCGAAAGCACCACCTGAAAAAGTTGGTCCTACTAGTACAACAGGTTTACCAGATTTTTCTGCATAGTCAGTAAACGAAACTGCTGCAGCTAAAGCAGCATCACATCTACCTGCCGCTAAATCTAAGTTAACCTCATCTTGGGTTTTGTATGTTCTTACATTTATTTTTCCAACATCACCTGAATCTAAAAAATTTTGATGAATTGTTGCTGTTTGAACACAAACAGATTTTCCTGCAAGAACTCCTGTTAAAGTTTCTAAAGCACTTTTAACATCTGAACCACCTAAAGATAAATTTATACCTGATGGTGTATCCATGCCTTCTAAGTCAGATCCTTTCATTACCGCTAATTGTGCAACTTCGTCTGCATAACCTTGAGAGAAAGTAATCGTTTTTTGTCTTTCTGCTGTAATTGACATACCGGCCATGATTGCATCAAACTTTCTCATTAATAAAGCTGGAATCATACCATCCCAATCTTGCTCTACAATTGTACAATCATGCTCCATATAAATACAAAGCCAATTAGCAAGCTCAATTTCAAATCCAATTAATTTTCCAGATTCGTCTTTTGCATTCCACGGTGGGTAAGCACCCTCAGTTCCTATTTTTACTTTTTCAGCTAACACATTCGCCGTCAGCAATAGAGAAGCAAAAATAGTTAATATAGTTTTTTTAAACATGCTCATTATTACCTCCAAAAATTATTGAAAGTATTTCACAATTTTACGAATTTAAAAAGATATTTTTATCCTGAATGATTAACAGATGAATAAAAATTCCAAGAACAATCAAAACTTGGGATATAAACTCTATCAAGAGTAGCATTTCCAAAGTTTTTATTAAAAACATTTAGCCAGTTTTCTGTTTGTTTGGGTGTC
>Ga0208879_1000431_pt1 | contig 43266 bp, 41 predicted proteins | sample Knorr_S15_td_Bot_FD_185605 | JGI IMG/M metagenome (GOLD analysis project Ga0208879, IMG submission 185605) | Marine microbial communities from Southern Atlantic Ocean transect - Knorr_S15_td_Bottom_ad_5009_LV_A (SPAdes) (version 2) | ecosystem: Environmental > Aquatic > Marine > Oceanic | place... | reverse complement strand
AAGTTGAGCACCTTGGCCATGCGGCGACAATTGCATTACGATAGACAATCAAAGCTGGTAACCCAGATGAGCTAATGTGTCTCTTAAACTAGGAGGTGGTTAGTCCAAAATGGTTTGACGACGTACACACCGAGAAGAAAGAGTTGAATAAAGAACTGGATCGAATTCAGGATGATTTGAAGAAATTGAAAGACATGAGAAATTCCCATATTGACGGCAAGAATTAGGAAACTGAATACTTAGTCAGAGGCCTCCCAACAATCACTCATAGTTGTCAATACTCGGGCAGGCACAAAACAGGTTGCGATCTCCGTAAACATTATCGATCCGATTAACTGCAGGCCAGTATTTGCTGTCAGGGAATTCCCCAATTTTGCGTCCGGGGTAGGCGGCCTGGGATCTGGAGTAGGGCCGGTCCCAATTTTCATCCAGTATGTCCGCCAAGGTATGGGGCGCATTCTTCAGCGGGTTGTTTTCCGCGTCAATCGCACCTGCCTCGACCTGTGCGATCTCCTGACGAATCTGAATCATAGCATCGATGAATCGATCCAGTTCCACCTTGGATTCGCTCTCGGTTGGTTCGATCATGAGAGTGCCGGCAACAGGGAAGGACATGGTGGGTGCGTGAAAGCCAAAATCCATCAGGCGTTTGGCGATGTCTTCCTCGCTAATCCCGGATCTCTGCTTCAATGGACGAATATCGATAATACATTCATGGGCTACCATGCCATTGCGGCCGGTATAAAGCACAGGGTAATGAGGGGCCAGTTTCGTCGCCATATAATTGGCGCTGAGGATAGCCACTTCTGTCGCTCTGCGCAGTCCTTCAGCCCCCATCATGGCAATGTACATCCAGGAGATCGGCAAGATCCCGGAACTGCCCCAGGGCGCCGCCGATACCGCGGTATTAGCCGCCAGTGGTCCCGGCAGTTTCACCACCGAATGATTGGCCACAAAAGGGGCCAGGTGTGCCTTCACGCCGATAGGGCCCATGCCCGGACCGCCGCCACCGTGCGGTATGCAGAAAGTCTTGTGCAAATTTACGTGAGACACGTCGGCGCCAATATCGGCTGGTTTTGCCAATCCCACCTGGGCATTCAAATTGGCGCCATCCATGTAAACCTGACCACCGTTATCGTGCACGATCTGGCAAATTTCTTTCACGCCCTCCTCGTACACGCCGTGAGTAGACGGGTAGGTGATCATTAGCGCGGCTAAATCATCGGCGTGTTTTTCTGCCTTGCCTTTGAGATCTGCAATATCGATGTTGCCGTTGTCATCACAGGCGACAATCACGACTTTCATGCCGGTCATCTGGGCGCTGGCAGGATTGGTGCCGTGGGCTGAGCTGGGAATCAAACAAATATTGCGATCTGATTCGCCCTCGCTGGCCAGGTATTTTCTGATCGCCAGCAGACCGGCGTACTCGCCCTGGGCACCGGAATTCGGTTGCATACTCACGGCATCGAAACCGGTAATCTCTTCCAGCATCTGCTCCAGTTCGGTGATCATCTGTTGATAACCACGCATCTGCTCGACAGGTGTAAAGGGGTGCGGCTTGGCAAACTCTGGCCAGCTAATGGGAATCATCTCGGTTGCCGCGTTTAACTTCATGGTGCAGGAACCGAGGGGAATCATGGCATGAGTTAGAGAGATATCCTTATTCTCAAGACGCTTCAAATAGCGCATCATTTCAGTTTCACTATGATAGCGATTGAAAATAGGATGCTGCAAATAATCGCTGCGCCGTAAAAGAGTATCTGGGATAACTGGCGCCATAGAGCCGCTGGCAATTCGGGTATCGAAGTCCTTTACGGAAAGCTCTTCGCTGGCATTGCCAATGATGACTTGCCAAAGCTGCATGAGGTTCTCCGTACTCGTGCATTCATCCAGGCTGATGCCAATTTGTCCGTCCGGATCGAGTCGATCGAGGCGCAGATTAATTCCTGCAGCAGCGGCACGGGTCTCGATCGCTGCAGCTTGATCCACATCGACGGCTAGTGTCAGTGTGTCGAAATAGCTTTCATTCACTAGCTTGACGCCACACTGCTGCAGTCCGGCGGCAAGAATGGAGGTGAGACGATGAATCCGCTGGCCGATTTTTCTTAGGCCAATCGGGCCATGGTACATCGCATACAACGCGGCTATATTCGCTAGCAATACCTGGGAGGTGCAAATATTGCTATTGGCCTTCTCACGGCGGATATGCTGTTCGCGAGTTTGCAATGCCATGCGAAAAGCCTGTTTCCCCCGTGTATCTATGGAGACACCGATGATGCGACCGGGAACCGCGCGTTTGTACTCATCCCGGGTCGCAAAATAAGCGGCGTGGGGACCGCCAAATCCCATGGGAACGCCAAAGCGCTGACTACTCCCCATTACCACGTCTGCGCCCATTTCACCGGGTGGCTTCAATAGCGTCAGGCTCATGAGATCGGCTGCGACGACGGCAATAGCCTGGTGCTGGTGGAGCCGGTCTATCAATGGGGCCAGGTCTGTGACTTCGCCGACCATGGAAGGATACTGAAAAATTGCGCCGAACAGGTCCTCGGCAACTTCTGTGGTAAGCAGGCTATCGATATCGCCAATCAGCAGTTCGAAACCGAAGCATTCTGCCCGGGTCTTGAGTACGTCAATGGTTTGTGGAAAGCAGCACTGATCTACAAAGAATTTACTGGCACTGCGATTTTTACTAACGCGCCGGGCCAGGGCCATCGCTTCGGCGGCGGCGGTGGCCTCATCCAGAAGCGAGGCGTTGGCCAGATCCATGGCGGTGAGGTCCAGGGTCATCTGTTGATAGTTTAGCAGGCACTCGAGGCGGCCCTGGGAAATCTCCGGTTGATAAGGTGTGTAGGCGGTATACCAGCCGGGATTCTCCAGCACATTTCGTAAAATGACATTGGGGGTATGGGTGTCGTAGTAGCCCAGGCCAATATAGGACTGGTTAAGCGTGATCTTCGCGGCCATGGCTTTTAATCGGGAAAGCGCCGCGTATTCAGTTTGAGGCCCAGCCAGGGCCAGAGGCGATTTCAGGGCGATGGATTCAGGAACGGTGCGGGCGACTAATTGATCGAGAGAATCCAGCTGCAATGCTGCCAGCATTTGATCAATTTGCCCGGCGTCGGGACCGATGTGACGGTCGATAAATTCGCCCCGGTACTGAAGTGCTTCCAGCGTCGGTGCCGAATCATTGTCTGCTGTACTGTCTAAAGCCATTATTGAAGCCAGTTTGGAGCTTGGGTTGCATCGCTGTCTTTAAAGGAGTGGTGATTTCGGGAGCGCAGGTCTGCTGCTTGAAATTGCCGGATTTATCTTAAGCTATATTGTTTATACTCATGAGTGTGCCCGCCGATTATTCTGCGTCACAGTGTTCGATATAGGCGTCAGCATCCATGAGGTCGTCCAGTTCCGCCGCGTCGCTCATCTTCAGCTTGTAAAACCAACCTCCATCATAGGGAGCCAAATTGACCGTTTCTGCCGCGTCCAGCAACTCTTCGTTTATTTCCAGGATTTCACCCGAAACCGGGCTGTAAATATCGGAAGCCGCCTTTACGGATTCCACCACGGCCACTTCGTTTTTTGAATTCACAATGGTGCCCGCTTCTGGTAATTCGATGAATACGATATCGCCCAGGGCATTCTGGGCATGATCGCTGATGCCAACGGTAGCGATGCCATCGTCCTCGACGTGGACCCATTCATGGGTAGAGGCATATCTTAGATTATCAGGAACAGTACTCATTCAAACCCCCCTTGCTGTCGCCATCTCCGTAATGGCGAAACTTATTCGAACACTTTCTTGCCGAAACGGACAAAATTGGGTTTCACGATTCTCACTGGAGTCAACGTGCCCCTTATATCTGCCTGACAGGAATGGCTGTTAACCGGAATTCTAGCTAAAGCGATTGAATGCTTCAACGTGGGAGAAAACCCCCCGCTGGTGATAACGCCCTCGCCGTTATCGCAGAGTATTCGCTGTCCTTCTCTGAGCACACCACGTTGTTCCAGTACCAGGCCGACGAGTCTGGGCATCGAACCCGCCGCCTGCTCTGCCCGATGGCGGACGACAGCACTGCGACCGATAAAATCGCGATCCTCTGGCTGCCAGGCGATAGTCTGTTCCATATTAGCCGCCAATGGTGAAATCTCCTCATCCATATCATGTCCGTACAGATTCATGCCCGCTTCCAGTCGCAGGCTGTCCCGTGCACCTAGCCCAATCGGATGTACGCCGGCGGCCACTAATTTATCCCAGAACGCCGGGGCTTCCTTCTCAGGAAATATTAACTCCAGGCCTTTCTCGCCGGTGTACCCGGTGCGTGCGATAAACCAGTTGCCAAGCTCGACGCCGCGGAAATTTTCCAAGAGATTAATAGAGGCTGTTTTTACTGGATAAAGCTGCCCCTGGTCTATGACCGCGCAGACCTTATTGAGGGACTGAGGTCCATGCACGGCCAGAATTGCCAACTCTGGTTTTTCCACCAAAGCGACGTCAAAACCGGCACTATGGCTATTCATCCAGGCCAGGTCTTTACTGCGGGTCGCGCAATTAACGACTATTCTGTAGCCAAAACTCATGCGGTAGACAATCAGATCATCAATCACACCGCCGTTTTCGTTGAGCATCGCGCTATAGAGTGCGCGGCCCTCGGCATCGAGTTTTTCCACATCGTTAGCCAATAGCTTTCGCAGATACGCTTTTGCGTCGTCACCAGTGATATCCACCACGGTCATATGGGAGACATCAAAGACCCCGGCGGTGCTTCGCACGCGCTTGTGTTCTTCGATCTGGGAACCGTAATTAAGGGGCATGTCCCAGCCGGCGAAATCCACCATATTGGCGCCGGCATCAAGATGCTTTTGATAGAGGGGAGTGTGTTGGCCCAACGACTTACTGCTCTGACAATTGGCTAATTGAAAACAGGCACATTGTACAATTCCGTATTGAATTTTGATAGCGGCAGGCAGTGGGGAACGACACAAATGCGTGGCGGTGTACAAGCTTCACCGCGCCTCCGAAATTGAGGCCGGCGCCGCTCTGGCGGAACCGCCGTGTTCAGATCGGTGATGATATCAGGGTAGCCAGGCATAACTGAACTTGGCGAAGAATGTGCGATTGGTGGCTTCGATAGAGTCGTAGACGTCGTTCTCAATACCGGTGCCCGAATAGCCAATAAAGAAGCGGGTCGCTGACTTCAAACTCCTGCAGGGTATGATTGACATTAATCTGCAAACGCCTGCCCCATTGATAACTGATGAAGGCGCCAAATCGTCTAGATTTTCCGGGTCGGGTATTGGCAAAATCAACCACGTCTTCGATGCGGATGTTGCCACCCACCGACAGGTTTACCCTAGGGACGAACCAGAGGGAAAGCTGGTTGAACTGCTCTTCGAAATATTGACCATTCCAGTAGGTTTGGCCACCGCCGAACAGGCCATTCAGTGACGACTGCAGCGGGCCGCTCATATTGAGGAAAAATTCGGTCTCCTGTTCCAGCGCCGGTCTTTGTGATTGTATTCAATGGAGTGATGACGGTCGCTCAGCTGCGCCTGTTGACCATACTCCTGTTGTATCTGATCGGGATAGTCGGACTGCGAATACATGGTCTGGATTGAAACTGAGTCTCGAGCTGTCGGCCTCAGGACTGACCACCGTGTTGTCATAGGCATCGCCACTGCGATCAAGCTGGGAATGTGGGCCAGTGGTAGCGGAGTATGGACTCGAAGCAGCAGGGTGAACGCCTGCAGGCACTTCATTTTCTACTACTCGACGGTACGGCGCTGATCACTGGGTATCCCTTCCTATCCTGGTCGAGACACCGGACACAGTCATGATCGGCACGGCAGGGTGAATCTTTTTGTATTAGAGCCATAAATTGCAAAACAGCCCGGTTCTTCGCCGGCCCCCGGTTGCCAGGATCGTTTCCGAGCCTGGAGCGGATGCACCGACAAAAAAACAGGAAGCATCGCTGCTTCCTGTCTTCTGTCGATCTAGTTTGCTTGGTTGTTGATGCCCAGGCCTGACTACATCGAGGCGGCGGCCTCGAGGACATCGGTAAAGTCTGGTCGGTCCTGGTAACGTACTTCGGCAAATTTGTGCTTGATAATTCCATCTGGAGAAATCAAAAAGATGCCAGGGTAGGGGATTCCATAGACCCGATGACCCGGTTCATAATCCAGATTGCGAATACCGAAGGCATTCACGTGGGTCACATCTTCATCATGAAGCAGTGGAAATTGGGCATCCTGATCTTCCTGTACAGTTTTCAGGAGCTCAACGGAATCATAAGTAATGGCGGCAACATTGATGCCCATTGCCTCGAACTGGTCTGAGATATCTATCAGCTGCACGAGCTGAGCTTTACAGAAGGGTCACCAGTCAAAGGAGCGACTCAGCATAAATAGCAGCCCCTTTTCCCCTGTTAATTCGTCGAAAGTGCGTAAGTTACCATCCTGGTCCGGTGCCGAGATATCGGGGATCGATGCACCTACCGGGAACTCTGTTGCCCACATAAATTCCTGTGCCATCGAAACCTGGAATGCCCCCAGCAGAATCAAGGCAAGGAAAAACTTGCTCACTGACCCGGCATGCGTGCTGCGGTTTTGCTTCATGGGATATCACCTCCAGTCAATAATTTTTGTTAGCCACAAGCTCTATTTTCAAAGGCTTCCTCACAATAGAACCGACGTCGGGGGGTTTTATTGCATTTATCTTGGAATTGGCCATAACACGGTAAATGTCATTGTATCTCAGTGTCGCCAGCGTCACGCAGGCCTAGTTTATGCTGTCGAAATTGGTAAAAAATCTGCCGCTGCGGGGCAGGTAATTATTCTTGCTGTCCAAAGAGAAAACCACGGCGCTGGAGCGGCCAATGATCTCTGCGCGGGGAATGAAGCTGTAAACTCGGCTATCGGCGCTGTTATCTCGATTGTCGCCCAGCACGAAGTATTGATCTTGCGGCACGACGGTGGGGCCGTAGCTTCTACTGGAGCGACGGATGAAATGGCGGGACAGCCTGGCCTGGTGGGTCTTGCCCGGCAGATCCTCGAGAATGATGAGGGCGTAATCACTCCTCGACAGGACATGATAGTCGGTGGCCGTGCCGTTGATCACCAGCCCGTTATTCTGCATATAGATGGTATCGCCGGGAATGCCGATAATGCGTTTGACCAGGCGTTTATTGGCCTTCTTGGAGTCGATAATCACGACATCTCCGCGCCGGGGATCGGAAATTTCCGTCAACGAGATTTCCGTGAAGGGGATTTTGACGTCGTAGGCAAGCTTGTTGACCCAGACCTTGTCGCCATCAAGCAGCGTGGGTTGCATGGAAGCACCGGAGATGGAACTTAGGTCAGCGATTGCACTCTTGAAGAAGACGATACAGGCCAGGAGCAGGAAGAACTGTCGGTTCTCCTGCCAAAACACGCCTAAGTTTGTCCCTATTCTCTGGGAAATACTGTGTTTGTCTAAATTGCTCATAAGTTTCTGTTCGTGAATTACCTTTAAAGATCTACCGCTCTGAAACTATGTGTCTAGTCCTGTCCGTTTGGGGGCCAGTTTCGAAGCAGGCGGATCCACAACAGCGCCAAAATAGCTGCCCGACGTGCACATGTCAATTTATCCATTTATGGGCAGTAACTGCAAGCCGCAGGGCAGTGGATTGCGACTAGCCGCGCTGTACTACGGTGAGTCGTCCGTTGCAGAGGCTTTTGCGTGCCTGCTTGCAAATCTACGCAGCCTTTACTAACCTGTATGCTTGTACAGTATTTCTGATGGTTGCGGCTTCCCATGGATTCATCCCAATTTCACCCGGCTTGCCATAATTGGTTCAAGTCCAGGTTTGACCAACCTACTGCCGCTCAAGCCCAGGCATGGCCTGCGATCCGGGCTGGTCGACACACGCTCATCTGCGCCCCCACCGGTAGTGGTAAGACCCTGGCCGCATTCTACGCTGCCATCGATTCCCTGATCCGGGTCGGCGTCGATGGCCAATTGGGTGTGGGCGTCCAGGTGTTGTACATTTCGCCCCTGAAAGCACTGAGCAATGACATCCATAAAAATCTGGAATTGCCCCTGGATGGGATAGCAGAACAGCTACACCTCTGTGGGGAAGCTCCGGTAGATATCCGCATTGCCGTACGCACCGGCGACACGCCTGCCGCGGCACGGCAGAAAATGGCCAGAAATCCCCCCCACATCCTGGTGACGACGCCGGAGTCGCTTTACCTGCTACTGAGTAGTGCCAGTGGCAGAGCCATGTTGGCCAGTGTCAGCACCCTGATCATAGATGAGATCCACGCCATGTTGGGTGATAAACGTGGTTCCCACCTGTCCCTCTCTGTCGAACGTCTACAGCACCTGGTGCTGGCACACTCGGGGCAGACCTTGCAACGAATCGGCTTGTCGGCAACCCAGAAGCCTATCGAGATGGTGGCTCGTTACCTGGTGGGGAATCGCAATTACAACGAGGGCAACGTGGATTGTGAAATTGTCGATGTTGGCTTCCGGCGTCAAATCGATGTCAGTCTCGAAGTGCCGCGCTCACCCCTGTCGGCGCTGATGAGCAATGAAGTCTGGGATGAGTTATATCAGCGACTGGTGGACCTGATTAATACCCATGCCACCACATTAGTGTTTGTGAATACCAGGCGGCTCTCGGAGCGACTGGCTCTGGCTCTGGCCGAGCGCCTGGGAGAGAACGCAGTCTGTTCCCATCACGGTAGCATGAGCAAGGAGCATCGGCACCAGGCCGAACAGAGACTCAAAGCCGGTGAGTTGAAGGTGCTGGTCGCAACCGCATCCATGGAGTTGGGCATCGATGTGGGCGCGATCGACCTGGTGGTGCAGTTTTCCTCGCCGAAAAGCATTGCCTCCTTCATACAGCGAGTGGGTCGCAGCGGTCACACCATCGATGGCATTCCCAAGGGCATATTATTTCCCTTGACCCGGGATGACCTGGTTGAGGCGACAGCGTTGTTGCACAGCATAAAACAGGGCGAGCTGGATCGCATCGTCATGCCGGAAAAACCCATGGACATCCTGTCGCAGCAGATTGTTGCGGAACTGTCAACGCAATCTCTCACTGCGTCAGCGGAGCCTGATGGCTGGGATGTGAACGCATTGTTTGAGTTGTTCGCAAATGCCTATCCCTATCGCGATCTCGATCGGGAAGAATTCGACACTATCGTTAAGATGCTCGCCGTCGGCTACGCCAGCAGGCGGGGCAGACGTGGCACACTCTTGCACTACGATGCTATCAACAATCGTCTGCGCGCCCGGCGCGGTGCCAATCTAATTGCCCTGACTAACGGCGGCGCTATTCCGGATATGTTTGATTATCAGGTGGTACTGGATCCGGAAGATGTTGTGGTGGGCAGTCTCAACGAAGACTTTGCCCTCGAGGCCTTGCCAGGTGATGTGTTCGTGCTTGGCACCCACGCCTGGCAATTGCTGAGGATCGATGGCTTGAAGGTTCGGGTCCGGGACGCACAGGGCATGCATCCTACAATTCCTTTCTGGTTTGGTGAGGGGCTAGGACGCACACGGGAACTTTCAGAGTCCGTGTCTCGATTGCGCCAGTGTGTAGCCGATTTGCTGCTCGATGACTCAGCCAACGCAGCCGTGCAGTGGGTGGTGGATGCAGCAGATTTGCCACGTGATGCGGCAACTCAGTTGGTTGAGTATCTGCAGGCTGGCATGAATGCGCTCGGTGTGATGCCGAGCCGGGAAACCATCGTCATGGAAAGGTTTTTCGATGAGATTGGAGATATGCACGTGGTGATTCATTCGCCCTACGGTAGCCGCCTCAATCGAGCCTGGGGCCTGGCGCTGCGCAAGCGATTTTGCAGGTCGTTCAATTTTGAGCTGCAGGCGGCGGCCAACGAAGACAGTATCGTCATCTCCTTGGGTTCGGTGCACAGCTTCCCGCTTGCCGATGTGTACAAGTATTTGCAGAGTGAGACGGTGAGGGATGTGCTGGTACAGGCGCTTCTGGATGCACCTATGTTTGAAGTCAGGTGGCGCTGGAACGCTACCCGCTCGCTTGCCATCCAGCGTAATCGTAACGGCAAGCGGGTACCGCCACAGTTTCAACGCATGGATGCGGAAGATCTCATCGCCCATGTTTTCCCCGATCAGATTGCCTGCCAGGAAAATCTTGGCGGCAGACGCGAAGTGCCTGATCACCCCCTGGTCAATCAAACCATTCATGACTGTCTCACCGAAGCGATGGACATCGATGAATTGACTCAACTCATTACCCGCATCGAGCAGGACCAGTTGACCCTCATCGCCAAGGATCTGCGGGAACCATCACCCTTCGCCCAGGAAATTATTAATGCGCGACCCTATGCCTTTCTGGATGACGCGCCATTCGAAGAGCGTCGCACCAATGCTATTCGGAATCGCAGTTGGGCTGATCCGGCGGAAACCCCGGATCTCAGCCTGCTCGACGCCGGGGCTATCGAACGGGTTAAGGCGGAAGCCTGGCCCGGGGTTAGCAATTCGGAAGAGTTGCACGACGCAATATTGGGCCTGGCGTATGTCACCACCGCGGAATTTGCATCACACCAATACGCTCAATGGCAGCAGGCACTGATCGCCGCCGGGCGTATCGAACTGCTTGATCTGCCAGGGTTTCAACTCTGGATAGCCACGGAAAATTTGCCTGTTTTCATGGCGGTATACGAGGACATGCACAGCACGGTATACGACGCGGTTTACGAGCCGGTTTACGAGGACATGCACAGGGGCGTGCAAGCGCGCAGTTCCTTACCCGGGTTTCTGCGCGATCAGCACTGGGAGCGCTCTGACGCCTTGCGGGAAATCCTGCGGGGCAGGCTGGAAGGCATGGGTCCGGTTACGGTGGCGAAACTTAGCTCGGAGTTACACCTTGAGGAGTCCAGCATCGGTGCTGCATTGACCGCGTTGGAGGTTGAAGGTTACGCATTTCAGGGCCGGTTTTCACCGCCGACCTCTGCTGACGGGGAGGCGGTGGAATGGTGTGAGAGACGCCTGTTGCAGCGCATTCATCGTTACAGCATCGATGCCCATCGCAAGAGTATTACACCGGTGTCCTTACAAACCTACATCGAGTTTTTGTTCGATCGTCATCAATTGCTGCCGCTTACTCAGGATGAAATTTCGGCGCCCGCCTCACTGGATGGACAAACACAGCTGCAAAATACCCTGAGCCTGCTAGACGGCATCCCAGCACCGGCTGCCAGCTGGGAGGCAGATCTTTATCCTGTACGCATCAAGGACTATGACCCCAGTTGGCTGGATGCCATGTGTATTAGTGGCAGGGTGGCCTGGGGGCGTTATACCTTGCCGGCGGCTTCGCTGCGGGAATCGAAGTCGAACAGCAGGAAATCGCCTGGTCCGATCAAGACCACGCCGATCACCGTGGTGTTACGGCAAAACCTGGATATTTGGCAGGCCCTGGCCAATTCGCAATTGCCGGAGGAGACACAACTTCAATACAGCGCGTCGGCCAGCCGCATCGAATCGGACCTGGAACAGCACGGGGCAAGCTTCTTCGATCAGATTCAGAGTCGAACCGGCCTGCTAAAAACCCAGCTCGAGGAAGGCTTGGCGGAATTGGTGGCAGGCGGTCGTTTGAGCAGCGACAGCTTTACCGGCCTGCGCGCCTTGCTGACCCCCGGCAGCAGGAAGCGAGGTAGCCATCGACGGCGGGGTCGCAAGGCGATGTTCGGTGTCGAAGATGCCGGCAGGTGGAGCCTGTTGGACACCTTCTCCCAAGCGGCCAAACCAGCCGAGCAGGCTTCCCGCTATTGGAATGTGCTGGATGAAGAACAACTGCAGCGGCTGGCGGGCGTCTACCTGTTGCGCTGGGGTGTGCTGTTTAGAAATCTGCTGGACAGAGAGTCTAAGGCGCCACCTTGGCGCGTGTTACTTGCCACCCTGAGAAAAATGGAATTGCGTGGCACCATTAGAGGAGGCAGGTTCATCTCGGGCGTGAGCGGGGAGCAATTCGCTTTCTCCGAGACCGTCGACGCCCTGCGACAATTCAGGAAGGGGCAGGAAAAGCGCGCAGATCAAACCTGGATCTGCATCGCCGCCACCGATCCCCTGAATCTGATCAACCTGAGTTTGCCCAAGCGCAAACTCCCCCGCCTGGGCAAAAATCGGGTGTTATATCGAAACGGAATTGCCGTCGCCGTGCTGGAATCCGGGGATGTTCATTTTTTGACCGAGGTAGATCCGGACCGGCGTTGGTTGCTACAGCAGATGTTGTTAAAGCGGAAATTTCCTACACGGTTGCGAAGCTATTTGGGCAAATAGAAAGAAAACATGAAAACATAGACACACACAGTAAAAAGGCACTTAAAAAAATATTATTCTTGAATTTGCATTACTGTGAATAAGTAAAAACCACTCTTCTTTCTATTGAATCACTCAGGCTTTATGTAACTTTAAGAACTGAAAACACAGTCCGGCAAGAAGCTGTTTTGTATCTTCAGTTTTCGTCGATTTTTTTAAAGGTATTTAGGAAGTGTTGCAGGCAGGCGTTTTTCTACCGAAGCGTTGATAAAAATGCTGTTCGGTTTGTTCATGAATGGCTGCCGCCAAATCAAAGCGCGATGCTACTCGCTCCTGAATGCTGGTGTAGTCAGACACTTCTGGCGTATTGGCCATGGCTGCTCTGATTGGATTCAAGTCCACATAGACCATGCAGGACAGTAGGGCTTTTTCAGAGCGTAGCGCCTGAGATTTGAACCTTGCTTCCCAGAAGTGCCCAGTGCATTTGTCTTCTTTCATTGGCTTTGCGGGCAATTGGTTCATTTAGACATTTCATGAACCAGCTTAAATCCCCTAATCGTTGCCGATAAATTTTGATGCAGCTATTCACGGTCTCTAGTTCTGCTGGCTGCAGTGTAGCGCCTGCGATGAACCTCTGGATCAGCAGAGGGCCTTTATAGAGTGATGTCCAACGCTCAAGGACTTCTGCGGATGTCCATTGCTCACTTTGTTCAGGGCAGAGCTTTAAGACGATATGAAAGTGGTTAGACATGACCGCATAGGAATAGATATCGACAGCAAAAAGGGAGGCAATGAGGCGTATTCTGTTGACTATCCATTGTCTACGGTACTCATAGTCTTTGCCGCTGTGTGTATCAATGCCACAGAGAAACGTTCGCCTCACACAACGGGAGACGACATGGTAGTAAGGGGTGTCCTCAAGGCAGACGAGTTCTTTTCTGGGGCGTGGCATCGTCGAGTCCTTTTAACGATTGGTGAGATGTCGAGGTCCTACCATTAGCATAGTACAGATCAGTAATTTTTCAAATGTGCTGTGTGTGTCCCCCTTTTCGCTGTCCTTTTCGAGCCGGAAATGAAAATCCCGTTATCGTGCAAGACGATAACGGGATCTCATACGTTTCGGGAGCTACGGGACTGTTGCTTGGTTCGGAATTCTCCGAAAGTCCTCTCCAATCACCCATTTAACCTGGTTAAAGCTGATCGTTCAGGCTAGATCGAGTAACTGGAGGCTCCCTTAATAGATTGACTATTGATGGGATCACCTCCTTTTAATGCCAGGGTAGTCATGATCGCCAGGTGACTCCCCCTGTTAGAGCCGCCGGCAAAACGCTGCCGATTTTATAACCCACATGCAACCCACTGTAAAGTAGTCATCGCAGATTACGTCCTCGCGATTACCTTGCGCCTGCAATTCCGAAAATCAACAGGCTTTGACCACAAATTTCTCAATATTTGTGGGATACATCCCTACATGTGTGGCCTGTCACAGAATTTGGAAATTTACATGCCTATACTGGGCTACACACTAGTGAGGCAAGACAGCAATATGATCAATAGAAGAGGACATAGACGGGTAGAAGTTGATTTCTGGGCCAGTCTCAAGCACCCCTTGTTGGGGCTGGTGACAGGAGTGGTGCAGGATATGTCTATAAGCGGCGTCGCCTTGAAGCTGGACGAAGACATGAAATTTTTCGTGATGATGGAACTCGATGTGCGTTTACACGGCGAAGGTTGGGACGATTCGATGCCTTCACTACCGGTTCAGGTGGTGAGAGTTCGGCAGCGCGAAATTGCCTTGCGGTTTCTCGATAGTTGCGAAGACATCTGGACGCCGGATGATGATGACGAAGTTTCTGTGATTCTGGCTCATGGCGAACAGCCCAAGGAAGCGGAAGAAATCGAGGTCGTGTTTTAGTCACATTAAAGGCTAGCAACAACACAGGATTGCGGTAAAGTCAAAAATTCTGGCCTATAAGGAGAAAGTGAGTACTTACTTTTTACTCACTGGAACGATAGGAAGAAGCGTAAAGACAGGAATAAAACCAGTACAATTAACCCCATGTGGGCGACGAAACGAATAGGGCTCTCGGCAAAATTGGTCCTGCGTGCACTCGGCTCCCGGCTTAGTCGAAATCTCTCGTATTCCTCCCGGGCTCGCCCTGCCCTGTCCCGCTGGTATGCATCCAACAATTCTTGAGCCTGGTTCTGTTGCGCGTCCTTTTTTAGCCACAGCGCCGGTAACGAGATACCCCAATTACCACCCAGGGTCTCGTAATATTCGATCTCGTTCCGCTCGAGTAGCTCCCGCACTTCTTGGGCTTCATCGTCCGGCACATCACGAAGTTTGAATAAAATTTTAGACACGGCGGTAGTCCCTGCTCCTATAGCCGCTGTTACAACAACTAATGGCATGCTACCTTTATCGCGGAACTGTGTAAATTGGCCCACGGGGACAGCAATGAAAATAACTGAAATTCGCAACCATGCGTGGTGCGCCGCACTCAGGCAGGCTCCAAAAGACCTGGCACTGTTACTGGCGATGGGTCTCGGCTTATTCAATGGGGCTTGGGCCGATACCTCGGTGTGGGTAATCACATCGGGTAACAATACGGTTTATCTCGGCGGCACCGTACACCTGCTTCGACCCACGGATTACCCCTTGCCGGAGGAATATGAGCAGGCTTACCAGGCATCCTCTGAAATTTATTTCGAGACTGATATTAGCGCCATGACCGATTTTTCGGTGCAGGCACAGATGCTGCAGCAGTTAAGCTATGACGGCGACCGCACATTGAAAACAGTGCTCAATACCGAGGCATACACAGCATTGTCTGCGTACGCAGACAAGCTTGGATTGCCGTTAATGATGCTGGAAAAATTCAAACCGGGCATGGTCGTTAGCACCCTACAGCTATTGGAATTTCAGAAAATGGGTTTCACACCACAGGGTGTGGATAATTATTTCAATACGAAAGCCATAGGGGATGCGAAGACACTGGGCCAATTGGAAACCATCGAGCAGCAAATTGGCTTCCTGGCGGCAATGGGTGAAGGCAATGAGAGTGAGTTCATCCTGTTGTCTTTGCGCGATCTGGAGGAAACAGAAGCGGTCATGGAAGAAATGATCAGGGCCTGGCGCGAGGGTGACAACGACAAACTGGCTGAGATGTTTATTGCCGATATGCAGGAAGAGGCGCCGGAACTCTACGACTCCCTGCTGTTACAGCGCAACCTGAACTGGGTTCCCCAGATTGAGTCAATGTTACGGGATGCCGATACCGAATTCGTGCTGGTGGGGGCAGCCCATCTGGTGGGAGACCAGGGCCTGCTGGATTTGCTCTCTCGCAAAGGCTTTCAGGTAAAACAACTGTAGCCCGGATATTACACCAGTACGCTTGAAAATTCGGGTTTCGTGCCTGTCCAATAGCCCATACAAAACAGAGAGAGATTCTATCTCTGAATGCGCCTTGTATTCATTCCGGGTTGATTAGGTGGTTTTATGGCTCAAGACAATTTGACGTGGTCCGCTGGTGGAGGTCTGACCACTCACACCGGATGGGATTTGCTGAACCTTGCCTCCGGCCTTAAGGAAGGCGTCGACATGTTTTGCCAGGTTCTCGCGATTACTAACCGCCGCCATTTTCTTCGATCTGTTCGCCATAACACTACTTTCTCAATCCGCCAAGAGGCCGGCATTATACACGAAACCACGACTTCCGGCCAATGGGCGGACTGCGGACTGGTCTATGAATCCTCCTGTCAGAATTCCGTAGTGACAACATCGGTAACTACCGCAATGCGGATTTGCCAATGTCCGGGACCATTGGCCCCGGGAAATGTTGGTCTCTAGCTCAGACGACGGGGCGTGGAACCCAAGCGTTTACGAGGCCGTGTGTAGTAGTCCGAATAGTAGTCTTCCGGTAGGTCTCCAGTCATTTCGTCCATCGATGTCTTATAGATAACCTTCATTTTCGCGAGTAACTCCAGATCGAGATGGCAACCATAGTTACGAATAGTTTCTATGTCTTCCAGCTGTTTTCGTGAAATACCCAGTAAGCGGGCACCTTCGTTCATGGAGTAACCGGCATTCAATCGTAGCTGCCGGATATTCCTCTTTACAGCGACTGCAATTGGAGAAAATTTTGAGAATTGAGCTTGGTTCATAATAGGTTCCAGGGAAATGCTTGCCGAGGTCAGCCTCCTGCACCCACTTCCCACCTTCTGTAATCAAAATTGCTAAATCATGTTCAGGCCGTCCCTTTTGCATGAAGTGTGGTTAAAATTAAGCTAACACAGCAAATTCGACATGGTAATAATTACTTGAAATTAGTGGGTTTTTGTAAAAAATAGTCAATAGGTTTTCAAAATTTCAAAGCAGAAACCCGTTGCCGGGTCAAGAACCGTGGGCAAGGACCCCCGCTGTGTCCTCTATTCAATTTCGAAACCGGGCCCTCGTTTCGAATTGGAGATGTGTCGGACCGTCCGCCGCGGGAGCGATGGCATGGGATACAATTTAAACAGTGTCTTCGGAGCGACAAAAATCAATCCCTCTCGGCAATAGATTGCTTCCTTGAGCGGGGCATCTGTTAGGGCACCTCTGAATCATACAGTGATGCTCAGGCTTTCAGGCGGGTCTGCAATCAAGGCAGGGTTGCACAGGATTGTAGACCACCTTTCAAGCAGCCCTAACGCCGAGTGCAGACCCGCCTGAAAGCCCCGAAGGGCGAGCCCTGAAGCATTCATTTGCGGCGTTACACTTCTTGCCAAGGGCTACAGCCGTCGCCTACATGGATGTAGGTGAGGGGCGTGAGCAGGGAGCGGAAGCTTTGCCGGCGAAGTGTGCCTTGCAACTAAATGCTTCAGGACTCGCTGAGACATTACTGTATTATTCAGAGGTGCCCTAACATTGGCGGCACTGAAGGAGGCATTGATGTCTGATAAAGATGAGGCGGATTCCGAGGCCGCTGCTGACGGGCAATCAACCGCGGCCAGATTGAACCCACCGGAGCCAATTGTCGCCAGCTCAATTACCACCAACAAGGTGGTCAGTTTTCATTACCGGCTCAGTGATGTCGATGCAGACGGCAATCGTGGCAAGCCCATGGAGGAGTCTTTCGGCGGGGAGCCCTTGTACTACCTGCATGGCTTTCACAACGTAATTGTTGGTCTGGAAAGAGCATTGGAAGGTAAGATCGAAGGTGATGCAATCGATATTGTATTGCAGGCCGATGACGCCTATGGCAGGCGTCAAGCAGATGCAGTGCGGCGAGTTCCGATCAAGCATCTGCACTTGCCCAAGGGCAAGAAGCGTCTGTTACCGGGAATGATTGCCGCAGTGCAAACGAAGGCAGGGACGCAACGAGTTCTCATTGTCAAGGTGGGTAAATTTAATGTGGACGTAGATTTCAATCATCCCTATGCTGGGAAAACACTGCATTATGAGGTTGAGGTAGTTGGGGTGAGGGACGGGACTGCAGAAGAAATTGCCCATGGTCATGTTCACGGCCCGGGCGGTCGTCACCGGTAGCAGATGGTTTTTCGAGCGCCTGTTAGGCGCTAGCAGTTTGTGAACTTGTCGCCGCATCCAGCACCAGAGGAATGACCTTCCGGTTCACTACGACTTCGAAGTAAGTCTCGTCACTGTCTGGGTCATCCAGCATCTGCGAGTCGCGCCAGATGCCTACTTTGCCTTCCCGGATGACCAGATCTTTCTTGCGCCCATCGATGTCGGGATACTGTCCAACATGGAACAAATATTCTTTCCCATTAATTTTCATGCGAAAGCTTTTAAGTGGAATCTCGCTCCGCAGCTTACTGAAGGCGACGTCATCGATGAGGATTCCATTGACGTTATATCGAACATAGTGCTGGCCCTTCTCGCCCTTGCTGGTCTCGCCTTCGGCGATACGCAACACGTCGATATTAAAGAGACTTTTCTTGATCGCCGCTCGAAGATTCCATGAGCAGGAAGACATCCGGTCAGCAAGACCAATTGCGCCAGAAATCATAATTGGTTTTTCTTCGTCATACAGGTAACGTGGGGCCTCGTTGGAATAGCAGATGCCAACTCCAAGTTCGAGCAGAGGCAAGCCCATCTGCTGCGAGTACCGATTATTGGATCCAGTAATCTTCAGCATGTCTCTGGCATAGCCACAGGATCTGGCGACAGAAAACCATTGCTGCGGCGTATGCTCATATTCAAGAAAACTGAGAATAATCGCATCTCCTTCGATGAATACCTTATTGGCGCCGTAGGTCTCAAGAATTTTATTGATTGGTTTGAAGAACCGCGTACTGAAATAAGATGCAGGATTTAAACCCTTGGCCTGTAACTCGTCGGTGACGGTGGTTGAACCACGGACGTCGGCTTTTAGGATCGCGTGGTGGCAGATGCGCTCGTCATCCTCTTCTATCTCAGAACTTGTGGGCAACAAGTAAAGCGTATCTGCCGATTTTGAAAGCTAAATTTCATCTTCATCCGTGAGTAGCACAAATCGATTGAACGCGCGATGGGTAAATCTGAAATATTTCAGGTTCTGTCGATAACGACTGAAGTCGCTGAGCAACTTCATCGAATCGCTCATGTCAGCCTTGTGAACCTTATCGCTGATATTGTTTTTGAGTGACTCCAGAGACTTAATCTGCTCACTGTTTAGCTTGCCGCCACCGGTAATACTGTCCTGAAGTTTACCACTTGTGATGTGGCCACTGAGGAACTGGCAGACAATCTTAAGATCGACAAGTTCCATGATCAGGGGATTAAGCGATCTGCGCATGTAGTGAGACGAGAGTAATTGCGCCAGTACCTTTCTCGAACGCAATAATTTGGAGAAAGCGGCTAGTGTCCTTTTGAGTTTCTTTATTTCACTGCGACTACGCCACCAGTTTCTGAATCCCAATGCATTTCGATTTTCCGACAAATCCAGCGTCAGCTTCTCTATGACAAAAAGCAAGGCAATGTTGGATGGTTGATCGAACCAGTAGAAGTCTTCAAATAACTGGGCTCTGGTATCTTCCGCCGGCCCAAGGAAGCGTTGAACTTAAAAAAGACCGCCGAGATCATCGTGTATTTCCACAGCCTCGACTTTCTGATCCTCCTTGATTGATTTCGTCTCAATCTGTTTAAGACGCCGATTAATGGGCGCTTCTACCTGGCTGTTCAAATCTATGAACCCGGAATCTTCACTATTCCAGCTCCAGGCGCTGTACTCGTTGAGAAGTAGCGGCAGCGCGCTCAACTGCGATGTATAAAGCAGGGGATTAATTATCGCCTCAACACAAAAATCATATTCTTCACCAAGGAACTGATCGCGAATAGAACTCAGTTGCCTATCCTCGACCCGCTGCAATTGGCTGAAAATTTGTCGATTCACCTGGTAAAGAATCGAATCGTAATTTTTCTTCAGCCAGAACAGGCGCTGATCGGTTGCGAGGGCTTCTGAGGAACCCCGGTTACGATGTTCGGTAAGTCGGGAAGTGACACTCTTGATCTCATCGTCGAGCCGGAATCTGGAAGTTTTGAGGATGTGTTTTATGGGAGCAAATTGTAAAAATGAAATTTCATCGGCGCTGAGATCTGTCTTGACGCGGTGAATCAACACCGTCATCAGGTCAAGATATCGTTCACGAATTTTTTCGAAGCCTCGGGAATTATCCCAGTGCTTGGGCTTGGGAACAGCAATCTGTGATACCAGCAGTGTTACCAGTTTTTTTATATCGGAGGAAAATTATTTGCTGAGCTTAATATCGATGTGATAGTTGTCTATGCCCCGGGATAGCTTATCTATCGATATATGGATCGACCGCTTCTGTTCGATAGCCTCAATCTTACTTTGAGTGACGTTAGAATTCATCGCAACTTGTTCTATTTTACTATGTCCGGTCTCTTCCGGTTCAAAGCAACGGTGTGAGGGTATCGATCAACATGATCAACTTCGCCGTACTTTTTCTCGGGTTTCCTAAATGCATCACATGGAATGTACTTAAAAAACAGCCATTTGTCGCGTTTGCCGGTGGTCGCGATTGGACCATGGGCAAAAATCGTTGGCTACAAGATATTTTCGGCAGCAATCCCGAAATGCTGTAGTGACAGCTTAGCCTTTGCTCCCGGACCAGTACTGGGCGAAGGCGCTTAGTAGTTGCGTCGATTTGCGTCGGTAGCACCATAGGTAAACCGGCTTCAGCAGTTTTCGAATGCCCTTGAGTTCAATCTCCAACTCCAGCAGTAGTGCCAGCGTCGCTACGGCGGTCTCGGGCTCGAGGCGAAGACTATAGGCTAGCCGCATCTTCGGCGATTGCACGATAAAATCGATCCGCTGCGGAGGCTCCCAGTAGGAAATTTTCCAGGTCTTGTTTGAGGGATTCCTGGAATTGCCGGAAACGACCAGCACGGTGCTGCCACGCCCTGGGCCGCCGCCGTCGGTACGAGACGCACTGAGAATATTGGGCTGCCATTTCTGCCAGTTCTGGAAATCTGTCAGGAGCTGCCAGGCGCGCTGAGCTTGATCCGCGACGGTCAGATTTTTATTGGACCCCGAAGCCAGCCAAATTTGCTGACTTATCTTAAGATTTGCTTGAGTTGTGGTCGCTATCTTTCAATTCCAGTCGCTCCAGTCAGGCAGCCATCGCGCATGCCTTCTAATTGTCGCCTTGATTTTGCCTGCTTACTCCTTGTTCGATTCGATGTTGTGTTATGGTTTGGCACAGGTACAGGCCCGCTACGGGCTTCGCCTGCGTATGCCAGCAAAGGGCAATGACGCAGGAGCGCATCGACGCACAGTAAAAATACCAAACAAAAGAGAGATAATCATGGATCTTGAAGATAAAAGTCGAAGAGAAGTTCTCAAGGGCGCACTCGGCACCGGCCTGCTTGCCGCGAGTGCCGCTACCGTTCCCAGTCTGGTGCTGCCTGTGCTGGCCCAGGGTGAGAGACTGGTTCCGTTCACAGATGTGCCCGACACTTTTCAAGTCGGGCCGGTTCGGCCCGGGGCCACCCATTATCTCGATACCCGGGAGATCACTTCCTATTTCACCGACAATGATGATTTCTATCTGGTACAGCATTATGGCCAACCGGAAATCGATAATGATTCCTGGCGCCTCAAGGTCACCGGCCTGGTGGACAATGCACTGGAATTCTCACTGCAAGACCTGATGGGCGGAGATGTCAGTGAACAGCAGGTTGGCTTCGAGTGTGGTGGCAATGGTCGGCGCCTGTTTCAGGGGCTCATCGGCAATGCGCGGTGGCGCGGAGTTTCCCTGGCAAATATTCTGGAACAGGCCGGTATTCAGGCCGGCGCAAAGGAAATCGTTTTCTTTGGTGCCGACACCGCGATGGAAGAAATTCGCGGTCGTGAAGTTGAAAAAGCCTTTGCTCGCAGTCTTTCCGTAGAAGATGCCATGCGCCCCGAAAATATGCTGGCGTTTGAAATGAATGGCGAAGCCCTGCCACATTACCATGGTAAACCCGTCAGGTTGCTGGTACCCGGTTGGTATGGGGTTGCCAACGTGAAATGGTTGACCCAGATTCATGTTCAAAATACTCGTTACATGGGACGCTTCATGGGTCGGGATTACGTGACCTTGAAGAAAGAAATTGTGGGTGGTGAGGAGAGGTGGGTAGAAAATTCCGTCACCATGATGAACTTGAAATCGTCGATTATTCGGGTAACCGAAATGGCTGGCCGCTACCGCATTCAGGGATTTGTATTGAACGACGGCACGCCGCTTCGCAGTATTGAGGTGAAGGTGGACGATGGACCCTGGGAACGCGCAGAGATTAATCCGCGCTCAACCAAGTATTCCTGGAAATTGTTTAACTACGAGTGGACTAACGCCACGCCGGGAGAACATACTCTGATATCCCGGGTGACCGACATCAACGGCAATGTCCAACTGACGCCGGAACAGATGCCGGAGAAGGTCAGCTTTTGGGAAGATTTCGTTCAGTTCGAAAGAACTATACGAATTTAAAACTGCACTGCGCAATCTCGTTGTAAACAACTCGTCCTGCCCTAGATAGCTACCCGGGGGTTCATTAGCACGGACATCGACGAAGAAGAATTGACCAGCGGTTTTATCCTCACTCGCCAGTGGATTGAATCGGACCACGGACTGGAACTGATTTTCTGGTTGGCATCGGAGCGGGGGCCGTTTCGCTTCCGACTCACCGGTCAGGAGGCGATCTGCTTTTTTCCCAGGCGGCAGCAACAACAAGTACGAGATCTTCTTTCCGGGCAGGCTAATCAGGGCAACTGGCGCATCGGCGCTACCCAGCTAAAAAACTTCGAACATGAAGACATGTCTGCGCTGTACTTCAAGAGCCAGCGCCAGCTATTTGACTGTCGAGAGAGACTCGGAAACTCTGGTATTGCCATAGTCGAGTCCGACCTCAAGCCTACCGATCGCTTTCTAATGGAGCGCTTCATTACTGGTGGAGTTCGGATATCTGGCGCCTCCTCGGCGGTGGACGGGTTTCGGGATGTGGAAGGAGGCCGGCTCGCCGCAATTGATTATCGCCCGCAACTCAGAACCGTCTCGATAGATATCGAGACAGACTACACAGCCAGTGAACTCTACTCGATTGCTGTGTACTCGTCAGATGAGTCCAGCGTACTGATGCTAAGGCCTGAAACTTCGGGACCCACGGACTCGGAGCCCCTGGCTGAGTTGGATCTAATTTTCTACGCCAGCGAAGCGGATTTACTGCGCGCATTTCTGCAAAAGATTCGTCAACTGGATCCTGATGTCATCATAGGTTGGAACGTGGTGAACTTCGATCTTCGTTGTCTGCAAAACTTTTGCGAGCGCAGGAATATTGTGTTCAGCCTGGGTCGCAATAGCGAAGCGGTAATTTGGCGAAAAGCCAGGGAAGGGAACGATCGCTACTACGCCCTGGTGCCGGGCCGAGTCATCCTGGATGGCATCGAGCTGATGCGCACGGCCACGTACCAATTCGAGAACTTTTCTCTCGAGCATGTGTCCAGACAGTTACTCCATCGCGGCAAGTTGGTTGAAGATGTGGATCAGAGGGGTGCGGAGATAACACAGCTTTTTAATGAGGATAAACCGGCCCTGGCCCGCTACAACCTCGAAGACTGTCGGCTGGTGTGGGACATCTTCGATAAAGAGAACTTACTGGCATTTGCCATCGAGAGAGCATTGTTGACCGGCCTCGAACTGGATCGGTACGGCGGGTCGGTCGCAGCCTTCGATTTTCTCTATCTGCCACAGCTCCATCGCAAGGGTTTTGTTGCACCTTCGCTGGATCGATTGGATGCGGTCAATACCAGCCCCGGTGGTTACGTTATGGATTCGGTACCGGGAATTCACGAACATGTCATCGTGCTGGATTTCAAGAGTCTGTATCCGAGTATTATTCGTACGTTTCATGTCGATCCACTCGCCTTGGTAGTGGGCCTGCGAGAGGCCAATCCGATTCGGGGCTATGACGGCGGGTGTTTTTCCCGTAGCGACTACATTCTTCCTGATCTCATCGAGAAACTGTGGGCAGCGCGGGACCAGGCGAAGGCGAAGAATAACGCAGCACTTTCCCAGGCCATCAAGATCATTATGAATTCATTTTATGGTGTGTTGGGGACTCTGGGCTGCCGGTTTTTTGATTCGAGACTGGTAAGTTCAATCACCAGGAGAGGACATGAAATAATCATTGAAAGCAAAAAGTTTATCGAGGCCAGGGGCTACAAGGTAATTTACGGCGATACGGATTCTGTGTTCGTTCTGCTGGGCGCTATTGCGGCCGATGATGTAGCCGTAATCGGCTCCACCCTGGCTGCGCAACTCAATCGATGGTGGAGAGATAAGTTGCAGAAAGAGTATGATATCGATAGTTATCTGGAGATACAATTAGAAACCCATTTCAGCAAATTTCTGATGCCAACTGTGAGGGGCTCCGATGTGGGCACCAAGAAACGCTACGCAGGCCTTATTCGCGGTAGCGGGGATGAGAATGATTTTCACATAATGTTCAAAGGACTGGAGTCGGTGAGAAGTGATTGGTCACCATTGGCCAGACAGTTCCAGAAAATTTTGTACGAGAGAATATTCCTCGATAAACCCTTCGAGGACTACGTTAAACAAACAGTAAACGCATTACTGGACGGCAAGTTCGAGGCCGAGCTGGTGTTGAGGAAGAGACTCCGGCGCAAGTTGAGCGACTATGTAAAAAATGTACCACCCCATGTACAGGCCGCGAGAAAAGCGGAATCCATCCGCAGGCAGCGAAATCTTCCCAGCATGTACGAATCGGGTGGCTGGATAGAGTATGTGATGACGGTCAATGGACCAGAACCACGGCATTTTCGCGAATCTGCAATTGACTACGATTTTTATATTGAGAAACAACTCGGGCCAATCGCAGACGCTATTCTCGTATTTAAGGCGTCGTCGCTGCATGAAATTATGAGCACCCAGATAGGGCTTTTTGGGGGAGCCTCTGATTAGGGCATCACTGCATTGTTCAGACCTGCCTTAAGTATTCGATATCTCGGAATGCCAGAGATAATGAAACTTTAATCAGCGGCTCCTAGGGGAAATACTATGACGACAAATCTTGTGTTAACCGTTATTGGCGACGACAAACCTGGCCTGGTTGAAGCCCTGTCCCAGGCCATAGCCAACAATTCCGGCAACTGGCTGGAGAGTAGCATGTCGCACTTGGCGGGCAAATTCGCCGGCATCCTGAGAGTCAGTGTCGCCGACGCCGAAGCCGACAAGCTAATTGCAGCACTTCAGGGTTTGTCCCCGGATCTAAAATTGCTTATTGAAAGAGCCGCTGCCGGTGGGGCCGCTGAATCCTTCTTGACCGTGACCTTGAATCTCGTGGCCAACGATCGTCCTGGTATTATTCAGGAGATTTCTCGCGCCCTCGCTGGCTTGTCGGTCAATGTCGAGAAACTGAGTACTCGATGTGTGTCTGCGCCCATGTCCGGAGAGACTCTTTTTAAAGCAGAAGCCTTGCTGCAGGTACCGGCAGACCTCGAGTTGCAAAAATTGCAGCTTGAGTTGGAACATTTGGCAGATGATTTGATAGTCGAAATTCAATCGGCTTGATTCACATCTCTCGCGTCAGGCCGAATTTGGTCTGTTCCAGATGATCGATCATATTGCTCAGTAGATTGATGCACTCCACGATCTCGAATTCCGATTGTAAGGCGGCGGCAGGATCCTGCGGTGGTACCAAAGTGCTGTACAACAGCACCAGGCATTCTTTGCTGGCATCAAAATTTTGATAGAACAGCTCTTCGAAGTCTGCCGAAAGCTTCACCAGTATCGAATCCAGGGTTGCACCGGCACTGGTTCTGGTCTCCAGCAACAGTCGTTCGACACCGAATAGTTGGGCAGAGATCGCATTCTGGGTTGAATGGCTATAGGGAGACTGGATACTGTCAGAGTAGTCACCATTTAAGAGCGGGTAGAGTGAGGAGACCAGCATCTCTTCCGTTAGCATGGTGGTACTCGCCTCCACCAACAGGGACAGTATTTCATTACTTTGCAGTGAATCCACTCTTTCCCGAAATGATACGCTGCCGTTCGCCCACAGTCGTTGCAGGGAACGGAAATCATCGACGAGTGCTTGGCTGCCGATGCGTAAATATTCCCGGCGCCTGTTATTGCTGAGTTGGGAAGTCGTGAGGCCGCTTTCTTGTTGCAAGGCAGACAGCACGGAACTTGAATCGTAGTCGGATGGAGGTCGAAGTCGACCCATCTCCTTGTTTTCCCCCCACAACAGAAATTCAAGCACATGAAATCCAAGTGCAGCCTCTGCCAGGTCGAAAGTCCCATGTTGTTCCTGCAAGCCTGGGCCGTCTATGGTCACGGTGATGTCATGGACGATGCCGCTGACCGGATAACCCTCCACATAGTCGATATAGCCGGGAAGGATAGGCCAGTGATTGAGTCGATACTGAATCTGAAATAAGGCGAGACTTTCCGGTTCCGGCAGCGCTAATCCCGCGAAGTAACGATGCAGGGCAGTAAGTTCATAGGTGCTATGGGCATTCAGCCAGGCAATGCGTACGGCAGTCATGGTCTCGGTATTGGGGGCTGCGAGAAAATCATCTATCAGCAGCCCCAGGCCCATTAAGTTGGAATCGACTTCATCGAAATCGATTTCAATTTGTAGCAGATAGACATCGACAAGTTCACGTAATCGCATCGCCAGTTGCGGATTTGCATCGATGGACGGCATCAGGGCGATTATCACTGTCTCTTCTTCGAGTGGGGTTCCGGGTTCTTCGCTCTCGCCGCAGCCGGTCAGGGCGAGACAGCACGCCATGACGCACAAGTATCGACTAAACCCTGGCCAACAATTATGGGTTGCACTAAGCATTGCTGTGATGACTATCCCCGTAAACTGATTATGTCCCAGTGCCTTTCGACCGCGGCGGATCGCAGCTGTTCGTCTGGATCCACCGCCACTGGGACCTTTACCCGGTTCAGTAATTGCAGATCATTAACAGAATCGGTGTAGAAGATACTGTTGGATAGTGAAAGCTGACCCTGGGGCTGCTGATGCGCCAGCAACCACTGTTCCAGCTTTGCAACCTTTCCCGCTCGATAACAGGGTGTGCCGGCAATATTTCCGGTAAGGCAATCATCTTCAATTTCGAGTTCGGTCGCTATGATCTGATCAACTCCGAAGATAGCTGCGATCGGTGTGGTGATGAACGCATTGGTGGCGGTGATTATCAGACAGCAGTCACCGGCATCCTGGTGCTGTTTCACCAGGGCAAGCGCTTTATCAAGTACCATGGGGGCCACCGTTTCACGCATGAACACAGCGTGAAGCGCCTCTCTCTCGTCAGCCGACAGTTGCAGAATAGGGGTCAGGGTGAATTTTACGTAGCCGTGAATGTCCAGCTTCCCTTCCCGGTATTGTCGATAGTAGCTATCATTTTCTGCCCGGTGAGCGTCTGCATCGACGAGATTCCTGGAGATGAGAAATTCTCCCCAAGCGTGATCGCTATCCCCATCTAGCAGGGTGTTGTCTAAATCGAATAGTGCCAATCGCCTCGACATCCGAACTTCCTGTATGTAAAAACCGGCTCGAAAGTGGTCATTATACCCGCTGTCATTGGGTTGCAGCACCCTAATTGCGGCCATTCACCTGCTCCATAATCCATTCATAAATCACCTAAACCATTGATAAATAGAATAAATATTAAAAGGGGCTCTCATCTTGGCATTGATCAGCCACACAGGACTGTGAAACAATGAGCCTTTGGTTTTGTCTAAGGTTGGGGAACAGTGATCGATTCCAGGGGCTTCCGCTCAAATGTTGCGATTGTGATTTGCAATAGTTTGGGACATTTGCTGTGGGCCAAACGGATTGGTCAGGGCGCGTGGCAGTTTCCACAGGGTGGAATCAAAGCCAGCGAATCTCCGGAAGATGCGTTATTCCGGGAGCTCGATGAAGAGGTTGGATTGAGTGCAAGGGACGTGAAAATCCTGCACCAGACCGATGAATGGTTACATTACCGTCTGCCAGAAAATTTTATTCGGCATAATACCGATCCGCTTTGCATCGGCCAGAAACAGAAATGGTTTCTATTAAGCCTCGAAAGCGATGACGACAAGGTGGAGTTGAGTAAAACCACAAATCCTGAATTTGATGATTGGCGTTGGGTAAATTACTGGTACCCCATTCATCAGGTAATTGAATTTAAAAGAGATGTTTATCGAAAGGCGTTGCAGGAACTGTTAAGCCCTCTCAACAGCTACATCAGACAACAATAATAACAACAGGACAATCCCGAAGAGCAAGCGAAGATGTGCCGTCAGGTGACTCTCAACAACTGAGAGTAATTGCCGGTGCGGTCTTCGATTCGATGGGAACAACCGGGAGTAAGTATGCTGGACCAACTGCGGAGCATCGTTCAAAAAGTCAATTCGGCAAAAGATCTGCAGTCGGCACTGAATATCATTGTGAGTCGGGTGCGCGAAGCATTGGACACACAGGTTTGCTCGGTTTTTCTGTTTGATGCGGATATCAATAGTCATGTCTTGATGGCATCGCAGGGTCTAAATGCAAAGGCAGTGGGGCATGTCAGCCTCGCCGTCGGCGAAGGCCTGGTGGGCCTGGTTGCAAAGCATGCCGAACCCATTAATCTGGAAGACGCTCCGCTACATCCCAGCTACCACTACCTAAAGGAAACCGGCGAAGAAGTATTTCACTCCTTCCTGGGTGTGCCCATCATCCATCACCGCGCGGTCCTCGGTGTGCTGATCGTTCAACACGAAGAGCGTCGCCGTTTCGACGAAGCCGAAGAGGCTTTTCTTATAACACTCTCGGCTCAGCTAGCCGGGGTCATTGCCCATGCCGAAGCCACCGGGGCTATAGAAGGCATCAGTCCCTCCGGCCACAAGACATCTGACACCGTGTTTCGGGGTGTCTCTGGTTCTTCAGGAGTAGCGATTGGCCAGGTGGTGGTGGTGTTTCCCCCCGCCGATCTCAGCCAGATTCCAAATCGTCAAGCCAAGAATATCGACAAGGAAATCGAGTTTTTTAACAGCTGTCTAAACAGCGTTAGAGAAGACATGCGGGTTCTCCATGACAAACTTGCCGGCCATGTGGCTGAAGAGGAGCTGCAGTTGTTCGATGTCTATTTGCGAATGCTGGATGATAAGGCGCTGGGCAATGAAGTCGTCGAAAGAATCAAGATGGGCGTTTGGGCGCAGGGCGCGCTCGCCTACGTGGCGAATGAACATGTCCGAAATTTTGAAGAAATGAATGATCCTTACTTGAGCGAACGTGCTATCGATATTAAGGACCTGTGCAGTCGCGTATTGTTCTATCTGCAGGACAAGGAGCAGGTGGAAACTGAATACCATGATAATACTATTCTGGTCAGCGATGAGTTAACGCCGGCGATGTTGGTCGAAGTGCCGAAGGACAAACTGAAAGGCCTGATCTCAATTAAAGGATCGGGCAACTCACATGTAGCCATTCTCGCTCGGACCATGGGTATTCCAACCGTCATGGGGGCAGTCGATCTTCCCTATAACAAATTAGATGGCAGGGAAATTATCGTCGATGGCTATCAGGGCGAGGTAATCGCCAATCCGTCCGATGAGCTACGAACTCGATTTCGGGAGACTATAAAGGAGCAAGATCAATTAACCGAAGGGCTGGAAGGGCTCAAGGGTCTGCCGTGTGAGACCACCGACCGGCATCGAGTTCACCTCTGGGTGAACACGGGGCTGATGGCAGATGTCATGCATTCTCTCGATCAGGGAGCGGAGGGGATCGGCCTGTTTAGAACAGAAATACCCTTCCTGCTCAGTGAACGATTTCCCAGCGAATTGGAGCAATGCAAAATTTATCGTGACCAGCTGGAAGCCTTTGCGCCAATGCTCGTTACCATGAGAACCCTCGATATCGGGGGAGACAAGTCCCTGTCCTATTTCCCTATCGAAGAGGAAAACCCTTTCCTGGGTTGGCGTGGGATTCGTGTGACTCTCGATCATCCGGAGATTTTCACCGCCCAAATACGCGCGATGCTGCGGGCCAGTATCGGTCTGGAAAACTTGCAAATCATGTTGCCTATGGTGAGCAATGTCGGCGAGGTTACTGCGGCGCTACAATTGATAAAGAAATCCCACCGCGAATTACTGCAGGAAGGACTGGATGTCAAATTTCCACCTATAGGTGTCATGATCGAATTGCCGGCGGCAGTCTATCAAACCCGAGCCCTGGCAAAGCTGGTGGATTTTGTCTCCGTCGGCAGCAATGACCTGACCCAGTACATACTGGCTGTTGACCGTAACAATCCCAGGGTCGCCGATCTTTATACGGCGTTTCATCCGGCTGTCCTCAGCGCCCTGCAGCAGGTCGTTCTCGAGGCCAGTGCCGAAGGCATACCAGTGAGCATTTGCGGAGAGATGGCAGGAGACCCCGGTGCCGCGGTGTTGTTGGTAGCGATGGGTTTCGATGTATTGTCGATGAACGCTGGCGCGCTCTTGAAAGTAAAATCGGTAATTCGGAGCATCAGCCTGGAGGCGGCTCAGGACTTACTGGACCAGGTTATGCATCTCGACGATGCACAATCGATTCGAACTGCTGTGGACCTTGCGCTCTACAATGCTGGCGTCGATCGATTGTTACGTTCGTCGAGAACTAACTAGGCATCCTTCGCCTCGGCTGTTGTAGACAATATTCCAGTGATGTTTAGGGTAATTGCCCTGAATCTGGAAATGAGCCAGGGCCAACGGTTGCTGGTGACAGCTTCAATCTCTAAATAATTGAGAAAGAGCAGCAGTAGTAGATTCGGGTTGGCGCAACTCGGCTACGCAGCAGCGCTTGATTCGATTCCACATCAGCGATCGAAGAATTCGACTTCGCCTGTTTCAAGAAAATACTCTGCACCCACGATCAGTAACTTATTCTGTTTGATCAAGGCTTCGAGAATTTCCGAGCCCTGTTGGAGCTTGTTCACTGATGCCTTTATGTTGCAGCGCACAGCCTGATTCAGGAGTTTCGGCGCAATCCCGCATGTATTGTCTTCTGAATCGAGCTCGTTATGGAATTCCACCAGAGACTCCACGGCAGGGCGAATTCTGTCCACAATCGCATGCAAATTCGGCGAACGGTTGTCCATATCTTGCTGAAGTTGTTCCAGCGTAGCCTCGACCGCGCCGCACATCGAGTGTCCGAGCACCACAACCAAGTGTGTGCCAAATTTTTCAGCGGCAAATTCAATACTGCCAATTTGGGATGGTGCAACGATATTTCCGGCCACCCGAATAACAAAAAGATCACCCAGGCCCTGGCCAAAAACCAGCTCCGCAGGGACTCTTGAATCAGAGCAGCCGAGAATGATGGCAAAAGGTGATTGTGCTTGAACTAACTGGTATCGACTAATAGAGTCAACATCCACGTCAGCGTGATCATGTGACCGGAAACGAAGATTACCTTCTTTCAATCTTTGTAAGGCTTTTTCCGCACTTATCATGGGCTATTCATAGATAAGCAACGTCGATCGCCCAGTGGAATCATCATCACAAGAGCTTGGCAGTACCATTTCTTCAATGGCTTCGTAATCGCCTTCATTTGTCATGAGTCTCTCCCGATCCTAAACAAAGCGATATGATGAGGGGCGATCACGCCCTATGAATCTAGAGGACAAATTGTAAGCGATGCTTGATTTTTATACTACTTAATCAGGGCTCGCTGCAGGCCCTTTCCCCCTCAATAATACGCTGGGTAGAGGAGTAAATATTGACCTGAAGTAGAGGCGAAGAAGTTCAGGAATCCAGGTCTTTCATTGCGGCGGCAAGGCTGAGCTCCCCCAGGTTCTCCAGCTGGTCTGCAACATCGGTGCGTTCTTGCTGTTGCCGATTCTGACTGAGCTTATACTTACATTGAATCTGCTCAATCTCGATCTCCAGGCCGACGATGCCCTGTAGTTGCCTGATATCATAATTTGTTTGCCACGGAGAATCGAATCCAGACTCGTTGATGCGGGTTAATTCTTCGACGATCTGCCTCAGGCGTTCGCTGTCATGAAGGCATTGGACATGTCCATAAACATGCACTGCCTGATAGTTCCATGTGGGCACGCCGGGCTGGCTGTACCAGGAAGGACTGACATAGGAGTGGGGTCCTTGAAATACCACCAGAACCAGCTGATCTTCCAGTTGCGACCACTGCGGATTGGCCCTGGCCAGGTGTCCCAGTAACTTTTTGCCGTCATCGCTTAACAGCAATGGCAGATGGGACGCAAAAATCTGGCCATCGACATGGGATGTTAGTTGACCAAATGAATGCATGCGTATGAATTCTAGCTTTTCATTCTCATCGCTTACGGAGAAATGTCGAGGTATGAACATCGGCGTCCCTTATGTTGACTTACTCGGTAACTCCCGGCGCAGCACCGAGCGTTCAGTGGGTGAGCTCAAACTGGTAGAAATGGGCAGAGGTCCGATGACCCGACTCGTCGTAGTTTTGTTCACTAAACCGACACATGTTTTCTTTCTGCTCATGGCTGCCCAGGATAATCGCGGTTGAACACCGGGTTCCATATTGCCGTTCCGGGTTTTGGATAAAGGCGGAGGACAGTCTGCGTTCCAGCTCTATCGGAATCCCGGTGTCGGGAAGATCTGCATCTTTAGCTCGGGTCCGATTGCCCATCATCGAGATCAATTGGTCAGTTGCCAGCTCCGCATCGCAATCCAGCAGCAGCTTCAATTGCTGGCGACCGTGCTCGATCTTTGGCCAGGGCGAATTGAGCTGACCGTTTGAGAGCCCATAGATACCAGGTTCCAGCTGACGCAATTTGGCTTCGAGGTTGTTTACGTAAAACATCTCATTGCCATCGCCAATCAGCAGGTTATAGCCGGCGTACTGGTTGAAATGGCTGCTCAGGGACTGACAATACGCTGCCGGCGTCTCGGCGCCAGCAAGAAAATTGAGGGTGAGTTCGCCGCGGGATATCGGTTTTTGCTCTGCTTGCGACGGATCACGAATATTGGTTACGGCAGCAAAGCGACCGGAGGTGGTCAGGCCGAGCCAGGTGCCGCCGGCTACCAAATCCTTGCCCGCACACACGGGATGATAGGCGTCATTATCTGTCCAGAAATCGGCATCCCGGGTGGGTCGGCTGAAGAATTCATCCCGGTTTGCAGCGACTACCAGTGAATAACGCGAGTCTGCCTGATAAGCAAATATGATAAGACACATTCGACAAATGTTACCGTTTATTGGTGGCTGTTGAACAGCGCTGTGGAATAGATTCTTTAATCCATGGGTACGGGCCTTAATGTCGGAACAACTGGCCGATGCCATTGCAATGGAAAATTGCTGCCCATAGTTCCGCCACTCCCCTCGACTATGTTGCTATACTGGAGACTTACAAGATCGTGTTTTAACCCTGCTTTTCTCAGCGAGAAACTACACAGAATCCCATGTTTACATTCCCTCAAATTGATCCAGTTGCTTTTGCTCTGGGACCCGTCAGCATTCACTGGTATGGCATCATGTACATCGTGGCTTTCGGTGGAGCCTGGGCGCTTGCCTCTTATCGGGCCAGAATAAATCCGGGCTCGTGGACTGCAGAACAAATTTCTGATCTGATATTTTACGGTGCCCTCGGTGCAGTATTGGGCGGCAGGATGGGGTCGGTATTCTTCTATAACTTCGATCGTTTCCTCAGCGATCCAGTCTGGTTGCTCAGGGTATGGGAAGGCGGCATGTCTTTTCATGGTGGCTTCCTCGGCGTGCTGCTGGCGCTTTACTTTTATTCAAAGAGCCTCAACAAAACCCTGTTCGAAACAATGGATTTTGTGGCGCCGATCGTGCCCTTCGGCCTGGGCGCGGGACGAATTGGTAATTTTATCGGTGGCGAGTTGTGGGGAAGACCCACCGAAGCCGCCTGGGGCATGGTGTTTCCCCACGTCGATCAACTGCCGAGGCATCCTTCCCAACTGTATGAATTTGCATTGGAGGGAGTGGCCTTGTTTTGCATCGTATGGTGGTTTTCCGCCAGAGAAAGACCACGATGCGCCGTGGCCGCGATGTTCGCAATCGCCTATGGCAGTTTCAGATTTTTCATCGAGTTTTTTCGTCAACCGGACCAGGATATCGGGTATATAGCATTGGACTGGCTGACCATGGGCCAGCTATTGTCTGCTCCCATGGTGATAGCCGGATTGCTACTGTTGTATTTTGCCTACAAGCGACGCGAAGCCGTGGCTGCATGGTGATATTCAGAGGCGTGTGGGAATATCTGGAATTGAATTGAGCGCAATCGACTAATGCAACAATACCTGAGTTTATGCCAACGGATAATCGATCGCGGCGTGTGGGTTGAGAATGCACGCACCGGCAAAAGGTGTCTTACTGCGATTAATGCCGATCTTACCTATGACGTTGGCCAGAACCAGTTTCCTATCATCACTACCCGGAAAAGTTTTTGGAAGGCGGCCATAGCCGAATTACTTGGTTATTTGCGCGGTTACGACAATGCGGCTGATTTCAGAGCGTTGGGCACCAGGTCCTGGGATGCCAATGCCAATGAGAATAAGGCCTGGCTGAACAACCCGGTGCGCAAGGGCAAGGACGATATGGGGCGGGTCTACGGCGTGCAGGGGCGCAGTTGGCGCAAGCCGGATGGCAGTTCCCTGGACCAGTTAGCTAAGATTGTCGATAACCTGTCCCGGGGCAGCGATGACCGAGGTGAGATCCTGACCTTCTACAACCCTGGAGAGTTCGAGCTGGGCTGTTTACGCCCCTGCATGCATACCCATACCTTCTCCCTGCTGGGAGACACACTCTATCTCACCAGCTACCAGCGCTCCTGCGATGTACCCCTGGGCTTGAACTTCAACCAGATCCAGGTCTTTGTTCTTCTGGCACTGATGGCGCAGATCACGGGCAAGATTCCGGGACTTGCCTACCACAAGATCGTCAACGCCCATATTTACGAGGATCAGCTCGAGCTGATGCGAACCGTCCAGCTGAAGCGAACACCCTTTGCCTCACCACAGTTGCATATTAACCCCGACATCAAATCTCTCAAGGATATTGAAACCTGGGTAAGCATGGACGATTTCGAGGTCAAGGGTTACGCGCATCATGAAGCGATTACCTATCCCTTTTCCGTTTAGAAGACTCATCCCATGAAACTATCTTTAATCTGTGCCATGGCTGAGAATCGTGTGATCGGTAGAAATAATAGTTTGCCCTGGCACCTTTCCGAAGATCTCAGACATTTTAAGCGCGCCACCATGGGAAACTGCATTATCATGGGTCGCAAGACCTGGGAATCTATCGGCCGGCCTTTACCGGGACGCACCAATATAGTGATCACTTCAAACCCGGACTACGAGGCCGAGGGAGCGCGAGTCGTCGGTTCACTGCCAGACGCGATAAAGTTAGCCGAGTCCATCTCTCTAATTGATGGCTCCGAAGAAGCCTTCGTGATCGGAGGGGCAGGAATCTACCAGGCGGCCCTGCCGCTAGCAAACCGATTTCACCTCACTCGCGTTCACGCGCAGGTGGAAGGAGATACCCTGCTTGCCGACTTCGACGAAACGCAGTGGCAGGAAGTCGGCCGCAAGGATTTCCAACGCAGCGACTCAAACCCCTACGACTACAGCATTTGCATTTTGGAACGAATTACCAGTCCTGATGCATCCTCTGAAAATATCTAGCTAAGTCAAAAAAATGGCGGCTTCAGTACCACGTTAAGTGAAGACAGTAATCGTGAGGTACAGGTGACGTATTTTTAGGATACTTTCCCGGCGAAGCTCCTCTACCCTACTTTCCTTGCGACCATTCGCGCTTCCATTTTTTCAGCGCTGCGGAACTCGCTGCGCTCAGATAGTCCTCGCTCAACCTGAAAAAATGAAAGCGCTAAAGCATGGTCTGATTTGCAAGGCAAGCAGGGTAGAGGATCTTCGCCTCAATTCAGTGAAATCCTGCAGCATATGGTTTTAAACTACATTGAAATCACTGACTTGTCGTTTATCACATAATCAAGCGAATTTGAGTTGCCTAGTCCCCTTGCGCACAATCAGGCCACGTCTATATCCTTCACTCTAGACAGATTTGAGCGAGTTCCGCAGCGCTGGCTAAAGTGAAGGATATGTGGGCGTGCGCAAGGGGACTAGGCAACTCAAATTTGCGGACAAACAATACAAATCGTTCGGCCAGGCCCGCCAAGATATACAGGGCCGTTTCATTCTGAATTTTTTGAATTAGCTTGAGATTTCGAGGGAATATCTCAGGTTATTGATCCCCTTTTTGATCTACGGTAGAGTCGTAACCAAGGGGTCACAACTGCTTGATGAATACCTTGGAGTTTCTTTGGAAGTTGTAGAGTTGCTGGCGCTGCTGGGGCAGGTCATTTAACTCTCCCTCCGCAAAGCCTTTTTCCAAAAACCAGTGAGCCGCCACGGTCGTCAGTACGAATAGCCGTTTCAGGCCGTTTTTACGCGCCGTGGTTTCCAGGCTTGACAGTAAGCGGTGGCCATAGCCGTTGCCATGATATTGGGGATGGATGGCGATGCAGGCGATTTCACCACAGTCGTCACTTGTTTCGTAGAGTGCTGCACAGGCGATGATTGTTGCTTCCAGCTCGATGAGTTTGAAGTTTTCGATTTCGGTTTCCAGCAACTCTCGGGAGCGGATCACCAGGGTTCCATTTTCTTCCAGTGGTCTGATCAGTTTAAGAATTCCTGCGACATCATCGATAGTGGCGTCGCGCAACAAATCAAAATTGTCATTACTGATCAGGCTGCCACTACCCTCTCGGGTAAAGAGTTCTTGCAACAGCGCGCCATTGCTTTTGAAACTGATGAGATGAGAGCGATGCACGTCATTGTCGTGAGCACGCAACCCAGCTTGCAGTGCCTGGCTTAAGCACCGTGAGTCTTCATCGTCGGCCTGGTTCAGGCTGTCGACATAGCGCCTGGCGTCTTCCTGGGTGAGCGACGGCACCAGGTCCCCCTTCTTATCGAGGACGCCTTCTCCCGGAATCAGCAGTATCAGCTTGTCTGCCCTTAGGGCAATAGCGGTTTCGGTGGCGACTTCTTCTGCGCTCAGGTTGAAGACTTCGCCGCTCGATGAATAGCCGAGATTTGACAGTAACACGATGTTGCCCTGGTCCAGCTGTTGTTCGATTGCGGAGGTCCTGATTTTTCGTACCGTGCCGGTGAAGTGATAATCCACACCGTCGTGAACGCCGACCGGTTTCGCATTGACGAAGTTGCCTCGACACAGGCGAATGTCGGCACCGTGCATGGGTGAATCGCTCATCCCCATAGAGAATAGGGCTTCGATACTTATGCTGAGGCCACCTACGGTTTGCTTGACGGTTTCGATACAGCTGCTTTCAGTAATTCGCAGATTTCGGTGGTAGCTGGATTTGCTGCCTGCCTTTTCCAGGGCCGCAGTGATTTGAGGTCTTGCTCCGTGCGCCAGGACCAGTTTCACGCCGAGACTGTGCAACAGGCTCAAGTCATGGACGATATTGGCGAAGTTTTTATCTGCCAGAGCCTCGCCACTGAGAAGCACCACAAATATCTTATGGCGGTGAGCATTGATGTAACTGGTAGAAGCTCTGAACCACTCGATCATGTCATTATTTTTTGTCATTGCAGGCATTGCTGGCTTATTATCTCTTGCAGGAAATCGATGCAGGGCTTTATCATGTCCAGGGACATATACTCATCAGGTTGATGGGCCTGATCGATATTACCCGGTCCAAGAATAATCGTATCCATGCCCAGTTCCTGCAGAAAAGGACCCTCGGTACCAAACGCCACGCTGATGCCGGCGTGACCTGTCAATTTTTCGGCGGCGGCGAGCAGGGCACTGTCTTCTTCGGCGAAGAAAGCGGGCGTGCCAGAAAACAGAGTGACCAGTTCAAACTCTATACCCAGAGGATCCGTAATCGTTCTTACGCGTTGCCCAATCTCGGCACGCACTGTGTCCAGATGCATGCCCGGCAACAGGCGCAGGTCGATATCCAGATCGCAATGACCACAGATGCGGTTCGGACTGTCGCCACCGTGAATGCTGCCCAGGTTCAATGTCGGATACGGAATTTCGAATAAATCGCTTCGATATTTTTGTTTTAATTCATTCCTGAATCTAATCAGTTCCGAGATCACTGCGTGCATCGCATCGAGTGCATTATTACCCAGGGCCGGATCCGATGAGTGTCCACTCTGACCCGTCAGGCGTATCGAATCCATCATCATGCCCTTGTGCGCGCGCACCGGTCTCATGCCAGTGGGCTCGCCGATGATTGCCGATCTGGCTCGCGGTCTGCCAAGCTCGGCAAGTTTGCGGGCACCCTGCATCGAGGTTTCCTCGTCGGCGGTGGCTAGGATAATTAAGGGCTCACGGAACTGCTCATCGAGCAGAGGTTTGACGGCTTCCATCAGGATAGGGAAAAACCCTTTCATGTCGGTGACACCCAGGCCATAGAGTTTGCCGTCGCGCTCGGTGAGACGAAAAGGATCTACCGACCAGAGATCTTCATCCAGAGGCACCGTGTCGGTGTGACCCGCAAGCACCAGCCCGCCTGGTCCCGATCCCAGGGTCGCAATCAGATTGGTTTTGCCAGCTTCAGATCTGGAATCGCAGGGAATGATCTCGCAGCTAAAGCCCATGGACTCAAAATCGTTGGCGAGGTGATCGATGACGGCTTTATTACTGGAATCGATAGCCGGGTCGTTAGAACTGATGCTGGCCAGGCCAATGATCGTGTCCAGTTTTGTCAATAGATCGGGAGAGTTATCAGGCATCAGACAGCACCGTTTTGCAATCAGGGCTCGGTGGGGAGTTTTGCGATCAGGTCGGTTTTGGCGGCCATGATGAAATCATTGATATGCAATCCATTGATCCTGTGAGTCCACCAGAACACCGTCACTTTTCCCCACTCGGTGGTGATAGAAGGATGGTGGTCCTCCCGTTCAGCCAGACTGGCGATCTTGTAGGTAAAACTGAAGGCGTCCTTGAAACCGACAAAATGAAACTCCCGAATCAGTTTCTCTACGCCATCATGAAAAGATCGCTTCCAGCCGGGAACCTTCAACAGGAGCTGACTGGCTTCCTCGTCGGTGACTACTGGCGCGCCAAGTTTGCAGGCTTCGCAATGTCGCTGATACAAATTCTCCATCTCAGAGAAATTCCTCCAAAACACTATTCAAAAATCGAAAGCCCTTGTCAGTGGTACTTATTCGGTCAGCTTCTCGCTGCAGCAATTGCGACGAGATCAGGTATTCTACCTGCTTTCCGATGGTGCTAAAAGGGAGGCCAGTTCTGCTCTCGAACACTGCGGTGGTGAAGCCCTGCTTCAGGCGCAGAGCGTTCAGGAGGAATTCCAGTGGCCGCTCTTTCATGCTGATATCACAAATCTCGGCGTCCCGGTTAAGTTCACTACGCAGGTAATGGTCCGGTTGCTTCAATTTTCGGGTTCTGACGACGGCAGCCCGCTTGAGTTGGGTATGTTTGCCGTGTGCCCCCGCGCCAATGCCAAGGTAATCACCAAATTGCCAGTAATTGAGATTGTGCGCCGATTGCCTACCCGCGAGTGCGTAGGCGGATACTTCGTAGCGCCGTAGAGAACTATCTTGCAGTAAGCGCTCGCCGGCATCCTGTATTTCGTTCAGGATCTCCTCCCGGGGAAGAGGAGGCGGACGCCGATAGAAAACTGTATTTGGTTCGATTGTAAGCTGATACCAGGATAGATGTTCAGGTTGGTAACCCAGTGCTATGTCTAAATCTTCTATGGCTGCTTCGGTTTCCTGATCGGGCAAGCCGTGCATCAGATCGAGATTAATATTTTCAAAGCCCGATTGTCTGGCGATCTCGATGGACATCCGTGCCTGGTTGCCGTCATGAATTCTGCCGAGTTTCTGTAACTGGAGATCACTGAAACTCTGGATTCCCAATGACAGTCTGTTAATACCGGTAGCACGAAAGCCCCTGAACTTGATTGCTTCGGCGGTGCCGGGATTTGCCTCCAGGGTGATCTCGATATCGGTAGCCAATGGGCTGCGTTTCTGGATGTGATTCAGCAAGCGCTCGTAGGCTGCGGCGCTGAAGAGGCTAGGGGTGCCGCCGCCAATAAAGATGGACTGCAGAGATCTCGCTTCACTTCGATCCATTTCGTGATCGAAGTCATCGCACAGTGCGGTGACATAATCGTTCTCGGGAACTGTCGTTTTCGCTTCATGAGAATTGAAATCGCAATAGGGGCATTTTCTAACGCACCAGGGGATATGAACGTACAGGCTTAAGGGTGGAAGTTCCAGCATCGCATAAGTGCTCTCAGGGCCTGGCCCCGGTGACTGATCGAATTTTTTATCTCTGCACTCAGCTGTGCCGACGCACAGTCATGGCTTGGTACATAGAACAGGGAGTCGTAGCCAAAACCATTTTCACCGGTTTCGGAAAAAAGCACACGGCCTTCCCATGTGCCCGTGCAAATGACCGGCATCGGATCACTGTTATGTCGCAGGAACACGATAACGCATTGGAATCTGGCGCCACGGTCGGCTTCCGTTACCTGCTCCAGTTCCCATAGCAATTTTTGATTGTTCGCTTTATCTGCCACCTCGCGAGAGACACCATTAAGCTTGGCGTATCGCGCCGAGTAGATACCGGGCTCGCCGTTCAATGCATCCACTTCGATACCGGAATCGTCAGCGATAGCGGGCAAGCCGGTTTCGAGGCAGGCATGCCGTGCCTTGATCAAGGCATTTTCAACGAAGCTGAGGCCGGTTTCTTCGACATCACCAATGGCAAACTCCGCTTGCGGTAGCAGGCTAATCTCCTTCTGCGCCAGGATCTGTTGTAGCTCGATCAACTTCCCGGCATTACCGCTGGCCAAAACAATCTTCTGCATTGCTGTGTTCTCTTACGTCGCGGTGGATAATGGTTTTAAACCTGACTGCCGCTCCTCTTGGTGAGGTGGTAGATTGCAATCTCTCCCAAAAAGTTTGGCCAGGCCTTCATGGCCCAGCTACCCTGGTGCTGTGAATCAACCACCGTTCTGGTGAGTACAGTGATGTTCTTTTCGCGACACAGGGCATCGAAATCCTTTACCGTACAGAAATGGATATTTGGTGTGTCATACCACTGGTGGGGCATGAACTTGGATACAGGCATACGCCCCCTGGTGAACAAGTAGAGCCTGCTCTTCCAGTTTCCAAAATTGGGGAACGTGATAATGCCGTTCTTGCCGATGCGAAGCATGTCATCCACCAGCTCTGCCGGATTACTCAATGCCTGTAAAGTTTGCGCCAGTAACACCGTATCGAAGCTGTGGGACTGAAAATTTTCCAGGCCCCGATCGAGGTCTTGCTGGATTACATTAATACCATTGAAGATACTCTTTTCCATATTGTCTGGATCGATTTCCAGCCCGATCTCGTGGATCTGTTTTGTACTTTTCAAATAGTGCAGGAGGCTGCCATCACCGCAGCCGAGGTCGAGAACGCGGCTTCCGGGCTCAATCCAATTCTGAATAATTCCAAATTCAGGACGCATGGGCTGCGAGCTCCTGATGTACCCTCTTCAAATAGGTGGTGAGTGCGCGAATATAGCGTGGCACCGGAAGCAGGAACGCATCATGGCCCTGATCCGCCTCAATCTCCAGATAGCTCACTTCTTTTCCGGCTTTAAGCAGGGCGTTAACTATTTCTCGCGATCGTTCCGGTGGGAACCGCCAATCCGTACTAAAAGAAATGAGCAGAAATTTGCAGCTGCTGTTGGCGAACGCCTTGGCCAGATTGCCCTCGTAATCTACAGAGGGATCGAAGTAGTCCAGGGCCTTGGTCATCAACAGATACGTATTGGCGTCGAAATTCTCTGAGAATCGCTCACCCTGGTAATGCAGGTAGCTCTCGACCTGAAAATCCACATTCAAGCCAAAACTCAATTTACCGGTGCGCAGGTCGCGGCCAAAGTTGGTGCCTGTCGCCTCAAAATCGGTCACCGTCTTCCCAAACTTGGCGCGCATGGCGCTGTCAGAAAGATAGGTTATGTGACCAACCATGCGCGCTAGCATCAGTCCCTGCTTGGGGTAGGTATTATTCTGCAGATAATGGCCGGCATGAAAACTCGGATCGCTGATAATGGAGTGCCTGGCCACTTCGTTGAAGGCGATGTTCTGGGCCGACAACTTTGGCGCAGCAGCGATTGAGATAGCGTGGCCAAGACGTTGCGAATAACTGATAGCCCAGCGTAGTACCTGCATGCCGCCGAGGCTGCCACCGATTACGGCCGCCCACTTTTCGATACCGAGTCGGTCCATGAGCCTGAGCTGGCTCTTCACCCAGTCCCGTACCGTCACCACGGGAAAATCTGGCCCATAGAATGTTTCAGTCTCCGGGTTAATCGAAGCCGGGCCGGTGCTACCGGCGCAGCCCCCCAGGTTATTCAGACTGACAACGAAGAACAGATCGGTGTCGATGGCTTTGCCAGGCCCGATACAGGCATCCCACCAACCGGGCTTCTTGTCGGTGGCGCTATGATAGCCGGCAGCATGGTGATCACCGCTGAGGGCATGGCAGACAAGAATGGCATTGGACTTTTCTCCATTGAGCGTGCCGTAGGTTTCCACGGTCAAATCGTAGACATCGAGCACCTTACCACTACGAAGTTCGAGTGGTTCATCAAAATGGTAGGACTGAGGAGTTACCAGACCTACTGAATCTGTGGGAATTGATGCAGACATCGCGGCACATGATTACCTGATCAGCGGCTCCCTAGATGCCGATAATTATCAGGGCTAGCTGATCGGTTATTCCAAATGTTGTAATCAAAAAATTTCGGATAAGCTGGATACCGATGAAAATAAAGATGGGAGAGAAATCCAGACCACCCATCGGCGGTACTATTTTTCTGATGGGCGCCATCACCGGCTCGGTTAGTTGCCAGATCAGCCGCAGCAAGGGGTGAGGGTTCGTGCTGCCGGAAAACATCATGACAAAGGACATGATGATAGAACCAATAATTGCATAGTAATAAATATTCACTATAAAATATGTTACGCCGACGAAAGACCAGGTAATGATGAAACCAATGCCTGGAATGCTACCGCCGTACAATATGATTAGTACGCAAATTGCGACAGCTTCGATCAGCAGGGCAAGTAAAAGAGTGGAGAAGTCTATGCCCTTATATCCTGGAATAAACCTTCTCAAAATTTTAACCATTGGGTCAGTTATCTTTACTACAGCCTGGGAGACTGGATTGTAAAAATCTGCTTTGGCTACCTGCAGCAAAAAACGCAGCAGCACAGCCAGTAAATACAGTCCTCCAAGGACGTTGAAAACCAGAGCACCGGAACTGCCTAAAACATTCATACTTCTTCTCTGCAAAATAAAAAACATGTTGCTTCAAACTACGAAAGCTAGAGTCTACTTTTCAATCTCATCGGCGAGTTCGATGGATCGGTCACGGGCTGCTTTCAAGGCACGATCGACCAAATCTCTGATCCCATCGGACT
>Ga0208879_1000430_pt1 | contig 43274 bp, 31 predicted proteins | sample Knorr_S15_td_Bot_FD_185605 | JGI IMG/M metagenome (GOLD analysis project Ga0208879, IMG submission 185605) | Marine microbial communities from Southern Atlantic Ocean transect - Knorr_S15_td_Bottom_ad_5009_LV_A (SPAdes) (version 2) | ecosystem: Environmental > Aquatic > Marine > Oceanic | place... | reverse complement strand
GCGGCGGCCGATCTCGGTCTCAACCAAGACGACGTTTTTGTGAACCTTGATCGCTACGGAAATACGTCCGCCGCTAGCATTCCATTGGCACTCGACGAAGCCTATCAAGCGGGCCTGATCAGCCCAAACGACAAAATACTTTTTAGTGGTTTCGGCGCTGGGCTATCATGGGGCTCCGGTGTCTGGCAGTGGTAACTGCGGTAACATCCACAACAACACATCCTGTTCCTTTTTATTGCTAACCAATTCAAACTTTAGTTGGCAGATCAGGTTGCTCTGCAACAACAACATTCACTCGGTTTATTACTCATGACAGACTCCCAATCAGCAGCAGCAGTAACAACGTTAACCTTGCCCGCTCGCAGTGAAATCGCGAACAACGATACATGGGATCTCGGCAGTCTGTATCAGTCTGTGCAGCAGTGGAATGAAGATTATGAGCGGGCGGCGAATTGCTTGGAAAAATACGCGGACTTTAAAGGTAGGCTCAGCGAGAGTGCCGCGGCCTTGGTAGAACTGCTCGCCTTTGACAGCGAAACTGAAGAGCTATTGGAACGTCTTGGCTATTATGCCTTCCTGCGGCTATCCGAGAATCAAGCGGACGCTGATTGCCAAGCGCTCGAGTCGCGGATGCAGAATCTTGCCGCTCGCGCAGCGGAAGCTGGCAGTTGGATACGACCTGAGTTGTTAGCCATCGACGCCGATTCAATGTCCTCACTCATGGCTAGCGATTGTCTGCAGCATTATCAGTTGCTACTCACACGTATTCTGCGATATCGAGATCATACATTGAGCCCTGCTGAGGAGCGATTATTGGCGATGCAAGCTGAAATGTCCGGCACCGCGAGTAAAACATTTCGCCAATTGCATGATGCTGATTTAAAATTTGGATTTGTCGAAAATGAAAAAGGTGAGCAAGTCGAATTAGGTAATGCCACTTTCTCGCAACTCTTGATTTCGCCCAATCGCGCTGTGCGGAAAACGGCATTTCATCAATACTATGACCAATTCCAGGCACATGAAAATACCCTTGCGGCGACATTGTGTGGCTCGATTCAAAAAGATGTTTATTACGCTCGAGCCCGTGGCTATGAAAGTGCCCGCGCAGCCGCAATGTTTCCCGACAATGTGCCAGCGACCGTGTATGACAATTTAATCGCATCCGTCCGTAATAATTTTGAACCGCTATACCGCTATTACGACCTACGGCGGCGACTCATGGGCCTCGACCAACTACATGCCTATGATACGTATGTTCCCATCATCAGTGATTTACAAGTCAATCGCTCTTGGGACCAAGCAACCGATCTCGTTTTAGAATCGCTAACCCCCCTCGGCATGGAGTATTGTGAAACACTTGCGGCGGGCCTCCGCGGACGCTGGTGTGATCGCTATCCAAATCAGGGTAAACAAAGCGGCGCATTTAGCGCGGGCTCCTTTGTCGGCGACCCATACATCCTGATGAACTACAAACCCGAGGTACTTAACGATGTCTTTACGTTAACACACGAAGCGGGACATTCAATGCATTCGTTCAACAGCTCAGCTGCTCAAAGCTTCGAATACTACAACTACACCATTTTTGTTGCTGAAGTTGCCAGTACCTTTAACGAACAGCTACTAAGCGAAACCATGATGCAACAAGCCAGCGATGATCGCGAGCGAGCATTTTTGGTAAACCGAGATATTGATGCAATTCGTGGCACCATCATTCGTCAAACGATGTTTGCCGAGTTTGAAAAAATTACGCATGAAATGGCCGAACAGGGACAACCGCTGACCGTGCAGACTTTCCAAGAAGTGTATGGACAGTTGTTGCGAGATTACTTCGGTCCAAATTTTGTCATCGATGATTGCCTTCCTCTAGAGTGCTTTCGCATCCCACACTTTTATCGAGCATTCTATGTCTACAAATACGCAACTGGGTTATCCGCGGCTATTGCGTTGAGTCGGAGAGTGCTAGATGGTGGTGCTGACGAATTGAACGAGTATCACACATTTCTAAAAGGTGGCTGCAGCCAAGACCCCCTCGATTTGCTGCGAAGTGCTGGCGTGGACATGGAACAGCCCGGTCCCGTCGATACTGCACTCGCCCAATTTAGTTCACTCGTCGATCAACTCGAACAATTGATGAACTAATCCCCCCCAGCCAACAAACCACTGGTTCATGCACGGCTACAGTTTTACCCAAACTACCCCGCAGCCGCATACGAGCGGGCTAAATTACCCTAAGCAGCCACTAGGACTTGAACATCGCGCCAAACAGCGACACAATAACAGTAGCATGATACATTCCAATTCATCAATCTAAGGAAATCGAACCATGACACGTCCTGTCACTCTTTTCACCGGCCAATGGGCTGACCTACCAGCCGAGACAATGTGTCAAAAAACGGCCGAGTTCGGTTACGACGGAATTGAACTCGCCTGTTGGGGCGACCATTTCGACGTCCAAGCAGCTCTTAATGATGAAAACTACTGTGCCCAAAAACACGAACAACTAGAACGACATAACCTGCAGTGTTTTGCCATCAGTAACCACTTGGTCGGGCAAGGCGTTCTGGACGTCATTGATGAACGACACAAATTGATTCTCTCCGACCAAATTTGGGGTGACGGAGATGGTGCGGCCATTAACGAACGCTGCATTGAAGAAATGAAAGATACCGCTCGAGCAGCTCAAAAGTTTGGGATCGATGTCGTCAACGGTTTCACAGGCTCAAGCATTTGGCACATGATCTACTCGTTCCCGCCAGCCACGGAACCACTGATCCAAGCAGGATTTGATCTATTGGCCGAGCGGTGGAATCCCATCCTTGATGTCTTCGGCGAATGTGGCGTTAAGTTTGCCCTAGAAGTTCATCCAACGGAAATTGCGTTTGATATTTACACCGCTCAACGCACATTAGAAGCACTCGGTAACCGAGAAGAATTTGGCTTCAATTTTGATCCCAGTCACCTGATTTGGCAATTCATCGACCCCGTCGAATTCATTCGCGCTTTTCCCGACCGCATTTTCCATGTTCACATCAAAGATGCGATCCGAACACTCAATGGAAAAACCGGCATCAACTGTAGCCACTTAAACTTCGGAGATCCTCGCCGTGGCTGGGACTTCCGCAGCCCAGGTCGAGGTGAAGTCGATTTTGAAGAAATCATTCGCGCATTGAATGAAATTGAATACACCGGGCCGCTATCCATTGAATGGGAAGACAGCGGTATGGAGCGTGAATATGGCGCTAAAGAAGCGTGTGCCTTCACTAAAGGTCTCGATTTCGCTCCCTCGGATATCAAATTCGACGCTGCCTTTGACGAATAACTCCGGTCCCTGCTAATATTAGGATTCGTTGAACCCTTTGGGAGGACAGTAAATCGTGAAAATACGAGTTGCCACGGCGTACCTATTTATATTTTTAGCGCTCAGTACCTGTCAGGCGACGGCAGCGGTTGTTGACTTAGAAGTTGCCATGGAAACCGTCTTGCCCATCACACGCATTAAAGCCTGGGCAAGTTTTCTGCAAAAAGCAGGATTCACGAATGTCCAATTACGCAGTGCAAAATTGACCGACATGCCGAAAGTCAAAACACTCGGACGTAAGGAATCACCGACCTTTGTGGTAACTGGTATCCTCGTAGGCGATACGTTGCATTTACCGGGGGGTACCTTCAAGTATGGCCAAATCGATGAGGCAAAACTGTGGATTAAGCGACTACAGGGAGACGGTGCTGCAGCGTTGACAACTCAAAAAGGGGCGTACGGGCTAAGCCGTGATCAGATTGTGGAAGTCTACGATCAACTGACCCTCAAAGTAAAAGCAAAAACTGCAGGGCAAACAACCAAGGAGGTTATCCGATCCATCTCCAGAATTTGGAATCTACAAGTTTCCGTCGATTCAGCAGCACGGGCGCAGCTGTTTTCCGAAGTGCCATTTAACGATGAGCTGCAAGGAGTCACCAGTGGCACAGCTATGGCGATCGTACTAAAGTCCACCGGACTCATCATGCTGCCCGACAAGCCCATCGGCAGCGGCGTCAGAATTCGTATAACCAAACCAGTAAAAGGTCTCGAGTTTTGGCCCGTCGGTTGGGAGTCGACTCAGAACCCAGGCAAAACAGCCCCAGATCTGTTTAATGAACTGAGTGTTGAAATTAAGAATACCGAGATCTCTAAAACAGTAACAGCAATTGGACAACGACTGCAGACTCGGATTTTCTACGACTATGCCAGCATCGCTAAACGCGGAATTAGCTTGGACAAAAAAGTAAATGTTCCAGCGGGAAAAATCTTCTACAAGAAAATTCTCGACATCGCGCTGTCTCAAGCCGGCCTGCATTGCGAAGTCATGGTAGACGAAGCCAACCAGCCATTCCTCTGGATTTCACCCTAGCGGTAACTTACCGCCAAACGCTTTCAAAAGGGAAAACTCTCATCCAATTCTGAATTGGATAATTCCACTAGAAAATCGCCGATTCGTTCAGTTAACACTTCCATCAACCGCTCACCTTTTTCTGCGGTCGCTGCATGAGGGTAGCCAGAGCCGGAGTTCGAAGTCAATAAATCCCATTGCCGAGTGATACTCACCCATTTTTTATTAACTGCGTCAAAGCGAGTTGGATTCGTTTTACCATCATCCGCATTAAACGAGCCATCCTCATTTCGCGAAACCAATTCGTTGTGGTAAGCAAGAATTAACGATGTTTCCGCTTCGCCCGCATGATCTTCCATGTGCTCGAAAATATCGTGATACACATCGTCGAGCATGTTGTACCAATTCGCTAAAAATAGATGAGCTTCGGTACGACCCGACATCTCCCGCAACAAGGGCTTGAAATCATTCCCGCCATGGCTGTTGAGAATTACAATTTTACGAATGCCACTGCGGACCAGTGATTCCACTAAGTCTTCGATCACTTTAAACAGTGTCGTAGGATATAGATTCATAGCGAACGGAAACTCTCTCATGTTCGTTTCCGTGCCGTAAGGAACCGTCGGCAGAACAATAACTTTGGCACCTTTCGCGTGTGCATAAGCACAAGCACTTTCACCAATGTCCGTACCTTCATACATGTCGGTACCATAGGGCAGGTGTAGGTTATGCGGTTCCGTAGCACCCATTGGCAGGACTGCCACTTCATAGGGATTGCCTTTTATCGTGCCATAATTAACTTCTGATAGAACCCAAGGGCGCATGATCGCAATCTCAATCGTGTAAAAATAGTTGGAGTGATTTATGGCTTCAGTTTAGGAAGAGCGCTAAACACCTGTTGTCTCGTCGACGCTGACATGGCGGTCGATGTAAGTTCCAGTATCTCAAGATTAGCTAGCGTAATCAACACTCGCTCGGAATCATCAGAAACCTTCGTTCCCGTCAGCCATAACACCGTTAGATTGTTGTTCCCTTGTAAATGCAAAACCCCTGCGTCGCCAACTTGCGTTAATGATAAATCTAACTCTGCCAGGTTTGGCAATGCCCCAATCACCGCCATCGACTTATCCGTAATTATAGTTGATTCCAGCGACAACTGGTTCAAATTCACCAAACCGGCAAGCACCTTGCTGGCATCATCTGTGATCTCGCAACGCGTCAAATCAAGCCAGGTCAGTTCGAGTTGACCGCTCAAATGCTGCAATCCCTGATTGGTTATCTGCCCATCTGCGAGACAAAGCGCTTTCAACTTAGTCCCCGGCCGCAAGGCTGCGAGCTGCTCATCAGTAACAACCAAAAATTTAGCGTAGGCCGCATCTAGTTCTTCAAATGATCGCCTGCTGAGTTGTCGCAAAGTACCTGCGGTGGATGTGTTAGTGTAGATTTTTCTCAGCAGTTGAAAAAACGGTGCGCGGTATTTCCCATTGTCCCCATCCATTAAGAAATGAGCCAAACCAACGCACTGGCTATACAAGCGACGAATTTCCACATGCGACGATAGCTGCGAGTTACCGAGCGCTGCAAGTTGTTGCAGTGGCAAGTAGAACTGGTCAACTGTTTTGCGATAACGTGCAAACTGCAATCGGTAAGATTCAAATCCACCCACGGTCACGAAATGCCCATGATTGCGGAGCGACTCCATATACATCGCGACGCCCTCTATCGCCCAAATGTTTTGATCCGACGCGACATCCTTCACGTGTGCACCAAGTTCATAAAACAACTGGTGCGTTACTTCGTGTAACCAAGTCGATGTTTTCGGTGGGTCACTGACAAACAGAAAAGAATGCTCTTGCTCAGCCGCATAAAATCCGACGCTATTAACTGTCGCCCCAGACCGCCGTTTAAAGAATGTCTGATACTCTTCACGTGACGAAAATAAAATGATCTGGTGCCGTTTACGAGCATACAGTGGTTTATTGCTACCATTAAATCGTTCAGCCAGGACTGCGGTGTCGCACCAGAATTCAACAAATAACTGCTGCCAAACAGAATATAAGTTTTCAACCTGTCGTGCGATTAAAACTCCATCAGCGGGCTTCGAATCTGTGTAAATATCAAAGTGCGTCGTGCTGACGCGATAGTGGTCGTTTGCCTGCCAGCCGGTATAAGCATGTCTCTTTTTAGGCCGCCTGGGCTGAGGCTGCAACAAGAATACCGTGGAATCACTGTAGTTCAATATCTTGCGAGCCGCGGTGTGTCGGTGATCTTCGTGCAACACTTCGTGTAGTACTCGATATGATTCCGCCGGATCGGATTGAGCGATTGCTTTAGCTTGTAGAAAAAGATGATCCGCTCGAGTTCGCCGCAGTTTCATGAACGACGCCCACCAATATTGTTTTAACTGACTATCATTGGTCAGAGGTTTAAAATAGTCTTTCGTCTGAAACGGATACACGACACGCTGATCGCGTCGCTGTGCAACAATCCACTGCCGCGTAATGGTTGCTTGCTGCGGCAATTTCAACTCATCACATTTGGCCGCTAATTGCTCAAATTGGTTCGGAAAATCTACCGCGTCAGCAGCGCGTGCCACCGTAATTTCAGGAGCCGCAAGTAAGCTAATGAACAATAGAATAAGGAGCGAACGGAACATGTTGAGAATTATGTCTGCTTTCATAAATGAATATCATGAATTACGACGGTTATAGATATTATAGACGCGTTTCATTGTACTGAAAATGTCCGCGTTTTTCGCATTACGGTTACACCGCAGTGACATAATCCCCTAAGTACTGATTCGCAGCTGCAAACACCATCGCTACCCTTGCCCAGAATTACAAACCAAATTACATTGGAACCTTAACAATGGTGGCTGTAGCTCAGTTGGTAGAGCCCCGGGTTGTGGTCCCGGTTGTCGAGGGTTCAAGTCCCTTCAGTCACCCTCATGCTTTGTTCGGGCACATTGATCAACCGACCGATTTCTCTTAGCGATCGAGAATCTATTCATCTACCGCCGGAGGATTCGCGTTAATTCGCGATTCCATTCATTTTTGAAATCCATCACAGGCTCATCAAGCAATAATTTCGTGCTGGACATTTCCGAAGACGTCAGTCAATCTAAAATCACGGCCGCTGTAGCGGTAAGTTAACTCTTCGTGATTGATTCCTAGAAGATGTAGCATCGTCGCATGTAAATCGTGTACATCCATGCGGTTTTCTACGGCGTTCATCCCCAATTCATCCGTGCCGCCGTAAGTCATGCCACCTTTGATGCCACCCCCCGCGAGCCATGATGTAAATCCAGTCGCATGGTGATTACGACCTGTCTTGCCCTGAGCGGTCGGAGTCCTCCCAAATTCACCCGTCCATACAATCAAGGTCTCGTTAAGTAATCCCCGTTGTTTTAGATCTTTGATCAGCGCAGTGATGGGTTGATCACTTTTACCCGCATCGCGCTTGTGGTCCATAATATCGCCATGCGCATCCCACGGCTGACCCGACCCATAGTAAATCTGTACCATCCGCACACCTCGTTCAACCAACCGCCGCGCTACCAAGCAGCCATTAGCAAATTGGCCTTCACCATAATTCTCTAATGTTTCCTTGGTTTCACGGCTCGTATCAAACGCTTCCTGCGCTTCGAACTGCATTCCGTAAGCAACTTCCAACGACTGAATCCTAGCTTCTAAATTCAAATCGACGTCACGTTTATCTAAATGACGTCGGTTACTCTGCTGCAACAGATCCAGCAACCGCCGTTGTGCTTCCGGTGACAGGTTTTTATTAGTGATATGACCGATCGCATTTTTAGGATCAATATTTGTATTATTAATATGGGTGCCTTGGAAAATCCCCGGCAGAAAACTATTGCCCCACAGTGCCGGTCCCACGACAGGCTTACCAGGACACAAGACAACGAAGCCAGGCAAGTTTTGATTCTCTGTGCCCAGACCATAAGTAATCCACGACCCCATACACGGTCGTACTGGTTGTTGAACACCACTGTTCATCATCAATAAACCTGGTTCGTGATTGGGCGTCGTAGTATGCATCCCCCGCAACACACACAACTCATCCGCAACGGTGCCTAGGTGCGGATAAATTTCACTCATATCAATACCAGCTTCACCATACTTACCAAAGGAGAATGGCGAGGGCATGTACTTTCCGCCACGACCCGCTTTGCCTTCTTGGACTTTTAATTCTGGCTTAGGGTCAAATGTATCAACATGCGATGGACCACCGTTCATAAACAGAAAGATGACGTGTTTAGCGCGGGGAGTGTGATGAGGATGCTTAGGTGAAGTTGGAGTGGTAGAGCGAGTAGCTGCAGCTACTCGTTGTTCTTCACCTAACAACGCCGACAACCCCATCATGCCAAATCCAACGCCGCTGGTTTGGAGCAATTGCCGCCGCGACAGTCGTGGCTGGTTATTCACTAAAGCATTTAACATCTGAGACTCGCTCATAATTATTCTTCTATTCTTTGCAACATGGCACAATTCAATCTACAAACAGAAATTCATTCGCACTTAACAATGCCAATGCGTATTGTTCCCACGCCGACTGCATATTATCACTCTCGGCAACCGTCTCTATGAATTCAGTTCCTGCTAGTATATCTTGTTCATCTGCTTTTCGACCATACAGTAATTCAAAAGCATAAGTAATCTGTTGAGGCAGGTCTGCATCCGTATGTTTTTGTACTCGCTCAGCAAACGCTTTCGCCCGCTTCGACATAAAGTCACTATTGAGCACGAACAGTTGCTGTAGTGGCACTGTGGTAACACTCCGCGCTGCACTCGTAATATTAGGATCTGGGAAATCAAACAATCGCAGCAATTCATTAAGCCGATGCCGACTCACAAAGCCATATATCGTACGCCGTCTGTTCTGAGTGTCATCTAATTCTTTCGATGGCCCACCAAATGTTAAATCCAATTCTCCAGAAACGTATAACAATCCGTCACGCCATGGTTCAACTTCAAGTCGCTTGCGATTCATCCGCCACAACAATCGGTTATCTGGGTCGACTTCATACGGAACCTCCCGAAAATCGCTGCTTTGTTGATAGGTCTTGGAGTTCATAATCAAGCGATGCATGTGTTTCAGCGACCAGTTATTTTCCATAAATTCGACCGCTAAATAATCCAACAGCTGAGGATGAGTCGGACGCTCGCCTAACTCACCAAAATTGCTCGTCGTACCAACTAACCCTCGACCAAAATGAGAGGCCCACATCCGATTAACCATCACGCGGGCTGTCAATGGATTTTCCGCGGACGTTAGTGATTGTGCTAATTCAAGTCGACCACTCCCTTGCGTTTGAAACGGTACAGATACACCACCGGTAAAAATAGCGGGCATCGCACGCGGCGTGATCGCCCCTTTCTTACCTGGATCGCCTGCGACGTAAATCGGCATATCTCGCACATCGCCATCTGTGAGCGAATGGGCCAGCGGTATTTGAATTGCCGCCACCGCATCCTTAAGTTTTTTTTCTGCAGCTCTCAACCCATCCGCTATTACCTGCAAGTCTTCCGTCAATCGTTTTTCAACTTCGCCATTGGGCAGTGCTAGGAGACCTTCGTCGTAGAGCATTTGCGACAACAACAGTGCTGCTTGACGGTCACTCTCGGTAAACTCATGCTCAGCACCTGGCTCCGTGTTTGCTAGTTTCGTTTCCGGCAACGGTGACATCTCGATCCGTACGCCAGAGAACACCATGTGGTCGGAACTGATGGTATTGTCTTTAGGCCCGCCAGCTGCAGTTGTAATCAAGGTAATATATTCAGCGTCCGAGGGAATCTCGATGTCAAACTCGACGAAATTGCCATCTGCTTTGAGAGGAGCTGGAATAGCCCCGGTGAAATTATAAGTAAAGTCACTGAACGTGATTTCCATTTTTTTGCCGTTCACATAGCCGCCAATTATTGCGTCCATTACATTTTTATCTTTGTGTGGCTTGGACACGACAACCGCAGCATAGCCGCTCGACGCTTCTGTAACTCCGACATCATCGTTCATCCCTGCTCGGTCAACACGAAACCGAAATTTTTGACCTGCCGACATCAAACCCGCTCGGCGAATTTCATTTAAATCGAAAGTCACCAACGCATTGGAGTGCATGCCGATTCCCTGCTCGTGGCGTTTCCCGTTATTCGCTGGCACTTTTCCTGTTGTGGAAATCGCACTACGGCCCGTCCACCCGTCATTCGTCACACTGCCGTGCTTGTTACTGTCAGAGCCGATTTGAGCAAACGAGAAATCAATCTCGGGGCCAATTTTAATTCGTGTTCCCCAACCGTAGGACACCAAGTGCACACCTAAATCGGATTTCTCCGCAACCGCTCCATATTTATCGGAAGCCAAAGCACTCTCCAAAGGAACATCTTTACTATCATCAAATAAGTTTCCCAAAGGAATCACGCCCGCCGTAACTGCTGACAAATCTTCAGCTGGCACAAATGCAGCATTGACACCAAATTCAGCAAACAACTCCTGCCGATCATCTAAACGACTTTCCACGGCAACTTGCAAGGCTTCACCTATCGCTAGAACTTCCGCTAAGCGTGTCTCATCTGCGGACAAATCTTTGTCATTTGGTAACGCATCAAGCCAACTGTACCAATCTGCTAGGAAAGAATATTGATCACGAGTTTTAACCTTCTTTTGTTCGAGCAATTTCGTCCAACGATCTAACAATGTCTTGCTCAATCCCGATTCCTTTAACAACTCCGCAGATGCTTTTTTCTTGTCTTCAGCTCGATCCTTTATTTGCAACCATTTAAAAACAGTTTGCATGTAAACGGGAATCTCCACCGTCAACGAAGGGCGAATTGTCCTCCCAGCCTGTGCTAAAAAGCGATTGATTTCCAAGGCTTGATCACGCACTGCTTGGTCCGCCGTCGCCCGTTGGTCAACCACTTCCTGGGATACAACGGGTCGCTCTTGATATTTAGTGCTCGCAAAGACCCCAACCATAGCGTAGTAATCGCTTGTCGTGATCGGATCATACTTGTGGTCATGACAACGAGCACACGATATCGTCAGCCCCAACACGCCACGGGTCAAAGTATCAATTCGATCGTCCCATTCGTCCGCTGCCGCTATTGCCTTTTCAACATTCTCGGCATAGTACACTGGTCCCAAGGCAAAGAAACCCAACGCTGGCGTTCGCTCATGTACGTTGGGTTGGTCAAGCAAGTCACCTGCAAGTTGCTGTACTACAAACTCGTTGTACGGCATGTCAGTGTTTATCGAATCGACCACCCAGTCACGGTAGTAATAGCCGCGAGGATATTTTCTGGCTTTAAACGTGTGGGCCTGATCTTCCCCATAGCGAGCCACGTCTAGCCAATGACGCCCCCAGCGCTCGCCGTAGTGTTTTGATTCGAGCAATGTTTCAATCACCTTACTAAAAGCATCCGGAGACAAGTCATTTACAAAATCCGTCTGTTGCTCAATTGTGGGTGGTAAACCGATTAAGTCGTAATACGCGCGACGGATCAAAACCCGCTTGCTCGCCGAGTCACTTACCGATAACCGCTTTTTCGCTAGGTCAGCAGCAACATAACGATCAATTGGATTAGCCATCCATGCTTTATTGCGAACCTTTGGCAATTTAGATTTGACTGGTTTTTGAAATGCCCAAAACTTACCTGCCGCTTCGAAGTCGATTGCTGTCTTGCTAACTAACTGACCGCCTTCTCGTGGATCTGCCGCACCTTGTTTAATCCACGTTTCGAAATCCTGCAGTATTTCATCAGACAACTTCCCCTTGGGAGGCATCTCGAAACTCTCATAACGTATTGCCGACAAGACAACACTCTCGTCCGGCTCGCCGGGCACAACCCCTGGGCCAGAATCACCACCCACTTGAATCGCTTTACGATTATCCAGCAGCAACCCGCCTTTAACGGATTCTGAATCCGCGCTATGACACTTGTAGCAATGCTGTACCAATACCGGACGAATCTTAGTTTCAAAGAACTCTAATTGTGCGACGGTCGGCATTTCCGTTGCCGGTTCGTCTCCAAGCACTATTGCTGAGGTCAACAGCAGAGCAAAAACAAAGGTAATATAATGTCTGTACATTGGCTTTCACATCTATGATTTTTTGTGCTGGGGGGAAGGTAGGGACGCATCTAAAGCGAATAAAGGAAGGACCTTTATTTTCGCATATTTAGCAGACAACATAAAGCGTAAAAGTGGCCAATCGACTCTGATTTACCCCCCTAGACTGCCGGCACATTCTGAGCGAATTTTTAAATTTTTTAGGCTCGCCATGAAATACAACAACCCATTCATCGTATAACTAAGCATCCCTCGTCATATTCTATTTTTTTCATTAAATATCACTATTACCAGATGTCCAAAACGCTAACTATCTTATTGCTATTGGTGCTCACATGCCCTCACCAAAGCCTGCACGGTCAAATCAGTCTGGCACCACGAGTGCCCTCAACCGGCACCTACAAAATCGAACATTCCTTTGAACTTTCCCAATTGATCGTCCTTGACGACATCGACTATAAAACCACCCAACAACAAACCAAAACAACACTCCATAAAGTCAGTGGACCAAACGCAGCTGGCTACGTAACGATTACAGAGACTGTGGAGCAACTCAAAAATTCAACGCGATTGCCGGGTAATATCCGATTTGCCTATGACTCCACTGCTTCGAAAGCAGAGGTCCCACTGTTTGATGCGATTCGTGATGCAACCATCACGACCCAACTCGACCGATCAGGAAACATATTCGACTTAACGATTGATTCGAAATTTGCCACTCTTCCAGAGGAAACACAAACCTTGGTTTTCTCAGAACTTAATCCCACGACTGTAAAAAAACGCCGTCAGCAAGTATTAAGCCAGTACCACATTGCCCCAGTTACAATTGGTGATTCGTGGGATCAAGTCATTTCGATTCCGCTTAGCCACGATTCCCAGTTTTTGTTTAAGACCACACACACCTATTCGGTCACAACAGAACACCCCAAAACTAAAAATATGCTTCACCAAGTCACCGTAGAAATTCACGAAGCTGCCTTCACTCGCAACACCGAAACCTTCGCTCAAGGTGATTCCATGACGATCGTCGAAGCTACCAAAACCTATTGGTTCGACAGTCACCACGGACGCATCTTCAAGTCGAGTGTGAACCTATCTCTGACGGGTGATATTACATTCAAAACGAAACGAACTAAAACAACCGCTCATTTAACATTGGGTCTCAAGCGAAGTTGGCAGATTCCCTAAACAAATTTACTTTGGATATTTTCGTCTAGTCATTTTCAACCAAACAAAAATTCAAACTCATTATTTTTTAAGGACCCTAGGCATGTTTAAACGAACTCTTTTTCCAGCATTGACGCTCGCCTTACTTATAGCGCCTCTTGCTTCCGCTCAAATCATAATCAAACCATGACAAACCGGTAAAAGTCGGCGACAGGAATCTGAAACGACTCTCGACCTCGGACAAGGCGCCGTGTTCGAACTGACATCGAGCCAGAAATACGTCGGAACTATTCAGCAAGATGGAAAAACGCTGCATCAAGTGAAAATCAAATACACGGAAGTTGATTTTGAACAACCAGCAGCGACACCTGGTGCTCCGGCGGTAACCGAAAGCGACTTAGAAATCATCACTGGGACTTCTACACTGCTGTTTAATGCGGAAAAAGGACGTATTGTCACTTCTAAGCTCAACCTAGAGGTTGCTGGCGAAATTACGCTGACCATTGCCAACATGGACTTGCCAGCTAAGCTCACATTGGAAATCACCATTAATCAAACAAACAAATAGGCCTGCCGCATTAGCAAGTTTTCACTTGTGTCAGTAACTTATTTCCAACTCTGACGATCATGATCCAGCGCGGCCGCACGATAGGAATTCCCTTATCGCGCGGCCGCTTTAATGTTATAAGAAACCCATGAAATCGTTTACTTCTAACCTACTTCGTTGCTGCACCTGCTGCCTGCTACTGGTGTGTGGCTGTGATTCCGATCCAGCACCTAAACCAGACACAACAGGCAATACGTCCCAACCCACTACCGCTATTTCTCTGAATCTTTTCACCGAAGTCACCAATGAAGTTGGCTTAGATTTCAGGCACTACAATGGCATGACTGGTGAACTCTATTTCCCGGAACTGATGGGCTCGGGTACCGTCTTCTTCGATTTTGACAATGACGGAGACTTGGATATTTACCTCGTGCAAGGTTCGCTTTTAGGCCAAGACACTACACTCAAAGATTCCACCTACCCTCCTAAGTCTGAACCACGCGACCAACTTTACCGCAACGATTTAACACGCGACGCCGCTGGCAAAACCACCGTTAAGTTCGTCAACGTTACGGAACAATCCGGCATTCGTGCTTTAGGGTATGGCATGGGTGTCGCCGTCGGCGATTTTAATAACGACGGCTACCAAGATTTGTACGTCACCAACTGGGGTGAAAACCAGCTCTTTGAAAACAACCGGGATGGAACATTTACGGATGTCACCAAACGCGCCGGAGTGGAATCTCCGGAATGGGGAACCAGCACTGCGTTTGTCGATGTCAACCATGATGGTTGGCTAGACCTCTATGTATGCAACTATGTCACATTTGGTTACGACACCCACCATCCCTGCTATCATTCCAGTGGAGCGGTTGGCTATTGTGGGCCACAAAGCGAAACACCGGTTTCCGATCGCTTGTTCATCAACAATCAGAATGGCACTTTTAAAGATGTCTCCGCTCAATCCGGCATCGCCCGTGTTTCCGGACCTGGACTAGGCGTTCTGTGTCGCGACTTCAACCGTGACGGATGGATCGACATTTATGTCGCCAATGACGCGGCAGCCAATCAACTGTGGATCAACAATCAAGATGGCACCTTTTCCGATGAAGCTTTACTGCGTGGTTGTGCTTTTAATGCCGACGGACTCGCCGAAGGTAGCATGGGGGTCGATGCCGCTGACATTGATGGAGACGGCGATGATGACTTGATCATGGGGCACTGGGCCGATGAAACCAACACCGTTTTTATTAACCTTGGCGACGGCAACTTTGAAGACCAAACCAAAACATTCGGTTTGGGAATACCGAGCATTGGCTTTACCTCCTTTGGAACTGCGTGGTTTGACTATGACAACGATGGCTGGCTCGACCTATTCATGGCCAACGGCGCCACCAATTTTGTAGAGAAACAGCAACGCAATGGACAAGAATACCCGTTACAGGAAGTAAACCAACTATTTCGCAATAAAGCCGGAACACGATTTGAAGACATGACCGAAGTCGCTGGCACGTTATGCCAAGGCGTTGAAATTAGTCGCGGCACCTCCTTTGGCGATATCGATAATGATGGCGATATCGATATCTTAGTTGGCAACAACACGGGCCCCGCACGACTGTTCCTCAATAACGTAGGCACCAAAAATCATTGGCTGGGAATCCAACTCCGCTCACATGAGTCATCCGCTCCTGTTGTCCAATGTCGCATTAAGATCGAACAAGCAGACCAACCCGTGAAATGGCGAGTGCCACGCACTGACGGCAGCTACTTATCAGCGAATGATGCTCGTGTCATCGTTGGCTTAGCCGATTGCAACAAACCAGCTACGATAACAGTTTATTGGCACGATGGGCATGTCGAGCGCTGGTCTGACCAATCAATAAACCAATATCTGACACTGCAACAGCAAGCTGGCGAGGAGGTGACCATTGGTCAATGATCGTCGTTTACCGGTCAGGGTGTATCCCAAACCATTCTTATGTCTAGCGGCACTGGGGTTGTTGGGACTATTGGCTCTCACCACTGGCTGTGATTCAAAACCCGAGATGCCCAGCGGCGTACAACTAATTGAACAGCCGACACTTGGGAATCTAGACCCAGCCGCGCAGAAAACACTTACAGCGCTGACACAAGAGTTGCTACAAAGCCAAATTTTTGAGGGAACGCCGCTAACGTTTCCAGAACTCGCCAAACAATATGCAAATGTCGGTGACGCTTTTCAAAGCTACGAGATTATCGACCAAGCAATTATCTGCTACCGCAATGCCATTATCCTCGATGAAGCAGCACCGGCAGCATGGCACTATCACTTGGCTCAATCGTTGCGCAAAAACGGTGACTTTGCGACCGCTGTTGCACAATATAAAATTGCAATCAAACTATTAACCGCACAAAAGGGCACCAGCCAACAAAAACTTGCTGCGTTGTTTCACTTAGGTGAATGTCAATTAGAACTCACGCTTGACGAAGATGCTCGCTCTTCATTTCAAACAGCATTGACGGTCGGGTCGAATATCGAGGATGCGGCCTGCCATCTCGCCATTGGCCAAACGTATTTACAGAGTGACCCGAGTGAAGCAATTAGCCATTTATTGAAGGCATTGGAATCATCACCTCGAGCAACCAATGTTCATTACAGTTTGATGATGGCATATCGCAAAGTTAAAAATATGCGACAAGCCAAGTACCATCAGCAGCAATTTCAAAAAGGCGAAGGTGCTGTTGAGCTAACGGATCCTTTCCAAGTACGCCTCGAAGAGATGAAATACACCGCGCGGTCTTTCCGTATTCGCGGTGACAATAATTTATTCAAACATGGCAACGTGACAGCGGCACGCGACAACTATATCAAAGCGATTGAACTTGATCCCGACGATCCCTCGTTGTATTTAAATCTCGGTGTCGCTTATTTGCGATTAGGGGACAATGACAATGCCAAACAGTGTTTCTCGAGGACATTAGAACTAGCGCCCACGAATTCCTTAGCGCTCGCGAACCTCGGTATCATTGCTCAAGCGGCTGGAAACGCAGACGAAGCGTTAGAGTTGTTAAGTCAAGCAGCAAGACTAGGCCCGAACAACCACATCATTTTGATGAAATATGGTGACGCTTTGTTTGAAAAAGATTTAACTGAGCAAGCGTTACAGCAATTTCTACTGATTATCCAACGCGAGCCTGCCAACCGAGAAGGACTAACGTCGGTCGCAAAATGTTACCTGCAGATAGGCCAATTCTCCCAAGCTCAAACACACCTCGAATCAGCACTTGCTATTTATGAAGACGATGTACCATTACAGCTCATGGCAATTCTTGCGCTGTCCGCCGCAACAGCTGAAAGCAAACGCAATCCTCAGCAAGCACGTCTGCTATTAGAGAGTATCGACAGCAATAGTTTTCCTGCGGAGCATGCTGCTGCCAGCGCCATGGTCGCGGCAGCCGCTGGTGATTATGACAAAGCGATCGTGCACCAAAATCAAGCGATTAAACAAGCAACAAATCAGCAGCGGTCCGATCTACTGCCGCAACTGCAAACAAATCTAATGCGGTACCAACAACAAATGCTGGTTACTGCAAACCAGCGTTAGTGTTCTAAATATCGCTACGCCAGCTCAATCCGCAGCAGCCGCTGCGATAACTTCAGCGGCGTTGTCATTGAAATAATCTCGGCACCCGCTACAGCAAACGTAATACGTCTTCCCGTTATACATCACCGCAATAGTGCCTTTGCCGCCTGACACAATACACTCTATCATCGTAGCGCCGCCGCCGAACATACTTCCTTTTCGAGTCGATCCTAACTCACCCAATCGGGTATACAGCGTTCCTGTTATTAGCTTTTCATACATCACCACCATGCGTTTGCCGGCGGCTACAGTCCGAATTGAAATACGACCCAGCACTTGATTTTGTGGATCCTTATTCACGAGAACCAAACGACCACTGTCGTCAAGCTTGCCCGCAAATTGAAGCGCAGTACCTTGGGGTGTTTTTACTGTTGCCACAAACGTACCCTGCTTTTCAGCAGCGCGCAGTTCCAATTGTGTCACAAACTTACCCTTAGCACTTTTCTGTACAATAGCTGCGCCTTGTTTATCAAATTGCCAAACCCATTCACTCTCTTCAAGCCAGGCTCCCTGCGTTGAGCCACGCCGCACTTGGCCAGCCCCTTTCCATGTTCCCACATAATCTTGCAGGGCCGCGAGTGCTTTCTTACCGCGCGCTTGATCTTCGACTACCTCCAGCCCAACAACAGTCGTGGCTACGAACACAACCGCAAGTGCGGACAACCAAATATTTTTTCTCTTGGCGTTCATATCAAACTCACTCAAATAACACAACACTCGCCGTATACCCATGCATATGATTTTCGCCGCCGACTGGGCCGATTTCACCTTGAGCAAAAAACCCCGCCAAGGGGATCTCACCAACGGTCTCTTTTATAACCCCAGCATCATGATCGGGTTCCGCAAACAATCTGGTACCACGACCATTACAAGTAAATATCAAGCCACCTTTGACTTCAGTTGGCTCAGGTTTTTTCAGCAATTGTCGCAATTCGTTACTGGCTGACTCCTCGTCGCGCACTTGAAATTGAACCGTCTGTCCTACCTTGAAATAATCATTGACAACGACAGCTCCACGTTCGTTATCCATACCCATCACATTACGAATCAAGAAATCCCCCATTTCGTAATCATCCTGATACTCACTAATAACGCGGCCCAAGAAAAATCCTTTACTCATCAAATCGTGGTCACTTGTCGGCAATCTAATAAACATTTCCTCCAACACCTTCATTGCTGGTTTTCCACCCAGTTCGAGGACTAAGTTCCGCTCGACTTTCGTGACAACCAATCGCTCTCCAATCGGTCGGCAGCCTTGGGAAACAACGCTGTGCACTTTGACTCCACCATCGATAAGCAACCCGGCAGCCCCGGCACTATGCACGGAGCCGTTAACTAGCACTAAATTTTTACCTGGCTGTTGGAATCCCGATGCCATACCACCTAGCACTCGCAACTCTGGATAATCTGCCGCTAATTGAGACAACAACAGATCGGTGGGAAAGCTGAACGGTTCGCCCAGAACAATCAACGCCGATTCTTCACGCTCAGTAATTTGCTCAAGCGGCAATTCTTCCGTGCCTGATATAAATCCACCATCGGGGACGCGTTCCAATAATAAATGCGCCGTTGCGATCGTTGTGTCAGGCAATGCAGCAGCCCAGATAGTAATCGCCGGGTCCCCTTCAATTTCGCGATCACCGCTGACGATGCTGTCGCCCACACAACCAATCATCTTGATCGGCTGCAGCGTCTCCTGAATCGCATCCGCTATTTCCTGAAACTCGTCCGCAAAATGGGGAGATACAAATACAATCGCAATGTCAGGGGAAACGACGACGTCTTCGATTAGCGTCTGACAACTCTTTTCGACTTCCTGGGACCAATTTGCGTTGGTTATCAAAGCGTTACTAAATTTGTTTGCCATATGATTATTTTTTGATTTGTAAGGGGAAAAACAAACGGCAGCTAAACTTGTGTCAGTCGGGGTAGTTATATTGTTCGCTGTCCGGATTAAAATCGTCGTTGGTTAAACCAACATTAAGTTTAATATCTGTATAAATATATTCTTCCGTTAACGGTGGTTCTCCACCATCGGTTTCCGGCCACATCCACGAAGCCAAGCGAACAGGAATATTGCGTTGTAAATCGATGTCGACTTCAACAATGTGAAAGATAAAATGTTCTCGTTCAATTGGATGGACCACACGAATACGACGACAAGCAACACCTGCCGATGTTACTTCGGACAACTGCACTTCACTTTCACCATATTTTCGGTCGTGCAAAGCATGTTGAATCAACGTTGCCATCAATCGCTGAATGCCAGTTTCCGCAATCGAATAGCGGCTGCCCATCATCGCAATAAAACCATCGTGTGGCTGCACGATTCGGAATAGATTTAACAATCCGCCTTCGTGCGCTGTAATTTTATTTTCATTTTCCCCAGCGACCCAAATCACCTCTCTCCCGCGGACGCCTGCCGGTTGGGTGAAAAGGATGTACACCGACAATGGTTGATTTTCTAGCTCATTGCGAATTTTCGCTCGTAATCGATTCGGTTCGGACAGCAAGTCACCGATTCGTTCTTGACGGGTTAACGTAGCTGTATAGTCCGTGATGGTTTCGCTTATATGATTCAAGGAATCGCGAGCGAGCAATAACACCGAATCCAATGGATGTTCGTTCTTCGTTAATTCCGCATCGCTTACTTGCTCAACATTTTTGGTCTGTTGATCGCGTTTCCGTTTATCTGCTTCACGTTGCCCCTGTCGATTACGTTCAATCTGGAGATTGTAAGCAAACCACCCACCGGAAATTACAACAATACCGAGCACCAACAAACTAATTTTCTTTGCGCGTGACATCTTAGGTTTTACAAACGATGGATCCACAAAAATTTTCAATCGAGAAGGTAAAGATAGACTATTCCAAAGTACAACACATGATAACAGATGTCGACCATAAATCATCCGTGGGGATTGTTGGGTGAGGTTTGTAGCGAAAAACAAACTGAAGCGATCTCTCGCTACGAGTTTAATGAGAACCAATAATTTGGTATCTTCATAGGTAGATAATCAATTGCACCAACATGATTGAAAACTATGTCAGCTAACAAAATCCGCTGGGGAATAATTTCCACCGCTAAAATTGGTATGAAACAAGTCATACCGGCAATGCAACAAAGTAAATACTGCGACATTCAAGCCATCGCTTCGCGAACGCAAGAATCAGCCGACGCCGCGGCCACCTCGCTAGGGATCCCTAAAGCATATGCTAGCTACGAGGCATTGCTGGCAGACCCTGAAATCGATGCTATCTATAATCCACTGCCCAACCACCTGCACGTACCCATATCCATCGCCGCTCTTGAGCACGGCAAACATGTACTTTGTGAAAAACCAATTGCCCTGACCAGTGCCGAAGGACAATTACTAGTAGACGCGGCTCAGGCACACCCCGAGTTGAAAGTCATGGAGGCGTTTATGTATCGCCACCACCCGCAATGGCAAAAAGCCCGTGACCTTGTCCGTGATGGTAGTATTGGCACACTCAAAACAATCAACTCGCTGTTTTCTTACCACAACATGGATGCAAATAATATTCGCAACCGTGCCGATCTCGGTGGCGGTGGATTGATGGACATCGGCTGTTATCCCATCAGCCTGTCTCGCTTTATATTTGGCGGTGAACCACTACGTGTGGCGGGAATAGCCGAGTTTGATCCAAACTTCAAAACGGATATCCTCTCAAGTGCGATCATGGACTTCGGCAACGGCACGTCGACTTTTACGTGCTCAACGCAAATGGCACCTTATCAGCGTGTGCAAATATTTGGTGACCGTGGCCGCGTTGAAATTGAAATCCCTTTTAATGCACCACCCGCTAAACCGTGTCGCCTGTGGTTTCAAAATCAAGATGCTGTGATCGAAGAAATCGAGTTCGATATTTGTGACCAATACACAATCCAGGGAGATTTGTTTTCCCGCGCGATCCTTGATGACACTGCCGTCCCGACGCCGATTGAAGACGCCGTGGGTAACATGCAGACCATCGAAGCAATCTTTCGCGCGGCAGAATCCAATCAGTGGGAACCGCTTATAAATTCTGCCGCCGGTGAATAATAAACCCCTTAGTGTGAGCACGAGATAATTGATTGCCGCAGTTCAATAAATAGAGTCCAGCTAAATCACATGCTCAACTGACGCTATGTGCCAGTGGTTCTCCGGCGAGTCCCTGCATTAAATTCACAACCGTTAACTCGGCCATCTTCCGTCGGGTCTGCATCGTAGCACTTCCAAGGTGCGGAGTGATTGTTACATTGTCGAGCGTTAGTAGTTCATGCTCGCGTGGCAACGGTTCAGGGTCCGTTACATCCAGACCAGCCGCGTATATTTGTTTTTCCCGCAGCGCTACGGTTAACGCCTCAGTGCAAACCACTGGACCTCGAGCAACATTGACTAACACGGCTGAGTTCTTCATCGCGGCAAGTTGTTGCGTACCAATCAAACCGGTGGTTTCATCGGTGAGCGGGCAGATAACAATCACAAAATCCGACCTATTTAATAATTCCTCTAGGCTGGTATAAGTCAAATTCAATTGATCGGGATTGTCGGCAAGTTGTGTCCGTTTGTGATATAAAATCTCCATATCAAAAGCTGCACAGCGGCGGGCAATTTGGTATCCAATACGACCTAATCCAATAATGCCAACCGTTTGATGATGCACTTCGGTGCCCAGCATATAAGCTGGATCAAACACTTTAAATTCACTACACCGTGCGTATTGGTCACCTTCACAAACTCGTCGTGCCGCCGCCAACATCAACGACAGTGCCATGTCTGCCGTAGTACTCGTTAATACATCGGGAGTATTGCCCACTGAAATTCCCAACTCCGTAGCTGCGGCGACTTCGATGTGATCCACTCCGACACCATAATTGCTAACCACCTTTAGCTGCGGAAAATTCGCCATGTGAGCCGCCGTAACAGCGTGGTGTCCAAACGTCAAAATGCCATCCACTGAATCATCCGCTGGGCCATCGATCGTCGCCCACGGAAGTCGTTCAATTTTCCCTTCCAGTAGCTCGTACAAATTATCCGATAACTTGTCATCCGAAATAACTCGAGGCAAAGATGGGCTCAACGGTTCAACTTTCAATATTGGTGGTCGGGGGCACAGATATTTCATTTTATCACAGCAGCATCCCACACGTGTAATCTAAAGTATAATGATATTTTGATCTCAAACCATCGTCCAATAAATAACCTAAACAACGACACGAGTGCACATGACATCTTTCATCAAATCTACTCTACTTCTGGCAACCGTTTTACTTTTGACTCTGAATGCATGGTTCGCACCAGCAACTTCACTTGCTGATGATCGCCCAAATTTTGTCGTTATCATCGGCGATGATATTAGTTGGAATGATTACGGCACCTATGGGCACCCCCATATTCAAACTCCACATGTTGACCAACTCGCAAAAAGCGGTATCCGGTTTGACCTCGCCTTTTTAACAACGAGTTCCTGTAGTCCCAGTCGCTGTAGTATCATGACGGGCCGCTATCCACATTCCACGGGTGCTGGTGAACTACACCAACCGTTGCCCGCAGATCAAATCATCTTCCCTCAATTATTAAAAGCCGCCGGATATTACACCGCCGCCTCTGGAAAGTGGCATCTTGGCGCCGCCCCTCGTCAACACTTTGACGCGATCACCGATGGCAAGCCTAGCGGATGCGAACAATGGGTTAGCACGCTAAAAAACCGAACACCTAACAAACCGTTTTTTATGTGGTTCGCTTCTTACGATGCTCACCGAAGCTGGTCTCCTAACGCCATCGAAAAACAGCACAAACCAAGTGACATTGTGGTACCACCCTATTTGCCAGACACCGATCTCACTCGATCCGATTTAGGTCAATATTACGATGAAGTAAGTCGTATGGATGAGTATGTCGGCAAAGTTGTTGCTGAGCTAAAACGACAAGGGGAATTGGACAACACATTTGTTTTAGTCATGGCCGACAACGGCCGGCCATTTCCACGCTGTAAAACAACGCTCTACGACAGTGGCATCCGCACTCCCTTCATCGTACATTGGCCCAGTAAAATCAAAACGGGGTTCGTTAACAAAGACTTAGTTAGCAGTGTTGATATCGCACCCACCATCCTCGAGCTTGCTGGAATCAATAACTCCACAAACCACAAGGATACATTTCAAGGAAAATCCTTTGTTCCGTTATTAAGTTCAACGGGGCAAAGTACACGAGAATACGTTTTTGCTGAACACAATTGGCATGACTACGCTGCACATGATCGCAGCGTTCGTGACAAACGATACCTTTATATACGTAACTCATTTCCCGAATTCCCAGCCACCCCGCCAGCCGACGCCGTCCGCAGTTTGACGTACAACGCAATGCAACAGTTGGAATCCGAGGGGAAATTAACTCCACAACAGAGGCAGTGCTTTGTTGTCCCTCGAACTGCCGAGGAATTATACGACCTTGAACAGGACCCATATTCACTGAACAATATTATCGCCGATCCGACGTCAGTTGCTGTCAAATCGAGACTCAGCGGTGAACTCGACAAGTGGATTGCCCGCACCGCTGACAAAATTCCCACACCACTTACGCCTGACCGATTCCATCGACGCTTAGGCACTAGGCTCACGACTGCCATAATCTTACACGACAAGTCTGCACTACCGCCTCTCGCTCCGATCGCCCGCAAGATTCCGCCGGCAGGTATCCAGGTAGACACAAACGTCATTGCCAAATTCAAGTCGAGGCTCGCCGCCCTAAACATTGCAATGCAGTTACCACAAATCCCTAGAACGGTAATCCATGATGCACGGAGTAATGTTGCCTCGAAATCCGTCAACCTATCTGCTGACATTCAAACACTTATCGAAAGTGTTGAGCTAGCCGTTGAGTTCAACGAATTCTATTCAGCGGGACAAATCGCCGTTGCTGAAGTCGTTTTATCTGAGGCAGAGCGTCGAGTCGAATTGCTAGCTTCCGGCAAGCAAGATTGGCACCAAGCTCACGGTCTGGTTGTCCGCGGTTATTACTCGAGCATTGATGGCTCAGCACAACCCTACGGATTGGAAATCCCAGCCGACCGCAATTTGACCAAATCCGTGCCGCTTTATGTTTGGCTACATGGACGCGGGGATAAAACCACGAACATGCATTTCATCCACCAACGGATGACACGTGCGGGCCGTATTGCACCAAGCAATGCCATTGTCTTGCACCCCTTTGGCCGCCATTGCATGGGTTTTAAATCAGCTGGTGAAATTGACGTGCTGGAATGTATTGAACACGTAAAACAACACTACAACATTGATGCCCAGCGAATTGTGTTGATGGGTTTTTCGATGGGCGGAGCAGGAGCTTGGCACGTTGGTGCACATTATGCTGACCAGTGGGTCGCCGTCTCACCTGGCGCGGGCTTCGCTGAAACCAAAGAGTATATAAAGCTCAAACCCGAAAACTACCCAGCTCCCTACGTGCAGACATTATGGGGAACTTACGATGTCCCCTTGTATGTCCGCAATCTGTTTAATGTTCCGGTCGTCGCTTACAGCGGTGAAATCGACAAACAGATACAGGCAGCTCAAGTCATGGAGCGTGCATTTATTGCGGAAGGTCAAACGTTAACACATGTCATTGGTCCCAAAATGGGGCATCGTTATGCTCCTGAGTCGCTCGCGGACATTATGAAACGCATGGAACAAGCTGCAAGTACCGGCCAACTGAATGTTCCCTTAGAAGTCCACTTACAAACGAGGACACTGCGATACAACCGTATGTACTGGGTGCAAGCATTGCAACTCACTCAGCACTGGCTTGACTCTCGTATCGATGGGAAGATCCGTGATAATGGAGTCGTCGATATTCAAACCACAAATATCACCTGTTTTCAAATCGAGAACAAAATATTTGGACCTCCAGGTCCTCTTAGAACCGTCATCGTTGACGGCAACTCTATTTCGCTGCCCGACGAACAATCCGGTGCAACGGTCATTTTCACCAGGGTTGAAAAAACATGGAAACTGGGCGATCACCGCACCGCAGGTATTTCCAAAGGACCACAGCTGCAAGGCCCAATTGATGATGCTTTTCTAGATCCTTTCTTGGTGGTATTGCCCAGCGGAGTATCGAAAAGTCCCGCTGTGGAACGTTGGATCAAATTTGAGGCGCAACATTTCCTTGACCGCTGGCGATCGCTGTATCGCGGTACACCTCGCGTCAAACTAGACAAATTCGTTACGAAGGAAGATCAGCAAAATTACAACCTAATTCTATGGGGTGATTTTCAAACTAATTCGTTAATCAAACAACTGCTCTCAAATTCATTCGCAAAAGCTGGTGTGATTCAATGGGATACCAAGCAATTACATATCAACAATAAAGATTATGATGCCCAGACACACGTACCTATTTTAATTGCGCCCAACCCGACGGCACCGCGAAAGTACATTGTCATCAACAGTGGTCCAACTCATCGCGAAGGTCACGATCGCACCAACTCGCTGCAAAATCCCAAACTGCCCGATTGGGCTGTAATCGATATCACCACTGCCCCCAATGATGTTGTCCCCGGTAAGATCGTCGACGCGGGGTTTTTTGACGAATATTGGAAATACAAATAGCCCGATGTCTACGCCTACACTAGATTGTCACCTTGCAACCTCGGCTGAAAAAGCGGCGGCGTTCCGCAATGTCCATGAATTCTGGGGCGGTGATTCCCAAATTGACGAATTCGTCAAACAGCGATTAGTTTCACCTCATCATCAACGCGCTACCTGGTACGTCGGTTGTGTTGCCGGTACGGTTGCATGTTCACTTGGCGCCTTTCCCTTCGAACTTTGCCTTGCTGGTTCCATTGAACGGGCGATCTTTATCGGGTGCGTGCACACTCGACCGGAAGATCGCGGACAAGGCTACGCAGCAGAGTTGTTTGAGTTTGTGGAAAACGCAGAACAACATTCAGGCGCTAAATGGAGTCTGTTGTTCTCGGACATCGCTCCTGGCTACTATGAGCGGTTAGGCTATCAAATCAGCGCGGCTCCGAACATCTGTATCAAATCGAACACGTCCATTACGGAAAGCGACTGTTTCAAGTTACGGCCATTTGATTCCACCCAACACCGCCAAACACTGTCCAATATTTACCAACAGCACTTCCATGGACAGCCTTTTTTTGTTCATCGCAACGACGACCATTGGGACCACCTTATCCATCAACATAAAGATGATCAATGGTTTTGGCTATATAATAACACCAGTGAAACAGTCGGTTATGTGTTACTACAAACTTCTCAAGCGAATACGGTACTCAAGGATTTCGCATTACAGAATCCCACCGCGGAACAGCTCAGACGCTGTCTGGCAACATTAAGTCACTATTGCAGCGCGCAACAGATCGATGAAATCGTCGGCTGGTTTCCCAAGTTGACTGATCCGGCAGAGCAAACAGTACAGCATTCGCCAGACGACATGGATTGGTACTATTACGTCGACCGCAAAACCGAAATTACCATGATCAAAACACTCGTACTAAGCGACGGCAACAACCCTTCCGGAGAAGCGCTAATAAACCACTTAGATACAATCCGTCACGTCGACCACGTGTAGTCGCTGCGAATAAACGCGTTAAACATCGTGCGGGTGTTTTGCTTGTTGGCCTCCAACACCTTAAAATCAATTATAGTTCCGCACCCCCATCGTTGTTTTTTCCAAGTTTCAAATCAGGAATAACCCATGCGCAATTTCTTATTAATCCTTGCAACCCTGTTGGCCGCAACATCAACAACCGTTAACGCGCAACCTCTTCCCAACACGGAGGCGTTGAAGCTCGAAGGCGATATCGCATCGCACTTAGTGGATGGCGTAGATCGGTTTTTATTAAAGCAACTCGACCACTCGATTGCAGCCCGCAATCGATATTGGAATCGCGACACGACGTCGGCGGCCGCTTACAGCAAATCCGTTGCACCCAATCGAGCACGACTTGCGGAGATCACCGGCGTCGTCGATTCTCGCGTTGCATTCAATGATCTCGAAGTCATTGGCGGCACAACGGAGGGACCCGTGCAAGGAAGTAGTGCCTCCTTCGAGGCCATCAAAATTCGCTGGCCGGTCATCCGTAACATCCATGGCGTTGGATTAATGCTAAAACCGACCAAACCAAATGGCAAATATGTCATCGCCGTTCCCGATGCTGATCACACTCCTGAGATGATTTCAGGACTTGTTCCAGGGCTTGGTGTTTCACAACAATACGCGCGACATCTTGCCGAAAATGGCTTCACGGTTTTAGTGCCCACATTGATCAGCCGCGAGTATGCCGCCCGAAATGGCCGCGCTAAGATGACGAACCGCGAATTTTTGTATCGCAGCTCTTTCATCCTCGGGCGACACTTAATCGGCTATGAAGTCCAAAAAATACTGGCGCTGGTAGATTGGTGTAGTTCTCGAAGCGGCGATGAAGTGAGCATTGGCGTGATTGGTTGGGGTGAAGGCGGTTTGTTAACACTGTACAGTGCCGCCCTCGACGAGCGCATCGATGCGGCCTGTGTCAGCGGGTATTTTAATTCACGGCAAACAATATGGTCCGAGCCCATTTCCCGTAACGTATATGCGCTGCTCGACCAGTTTGGCGATGCTGAACTGGCAACACTCATTGCGCCTCGTAAACTAGTCATCGAAGCTGCCGCCGGTCCGGAATTCGAATTGGAGGGCGGTGGTGGAGCTCCAGCAAAGCTAGCTTCCCCATTGCTGCCAGTGGTCTCTGCTGAAATGGCACGCGCCATTGAACTTATCGGCACACCAAATTTAACACCGTTTAATCTCATCTCCACAAAGGATGGTCAAGGTGGTTTTGGCAGTCACAACTCACTGAGGCAGTTTGCCAAGGACCTCGGTCAAACTGCAAATTGGTCGGTGGATCCTACTGACTTAAAAGTATCGGACAATCAAGTCGATGCCATGCAACGCGCGGCTGCACAAATGCGTGAAATTGACCAACATAACCAATGGCTATTATCGGAAAGCCATTTTGTGCGAAAAGATTTTATGAAGAACCTCGATACAAGTTCCGTGGCAGCCTATGAAAAGTCAGCGGAGTGGTATCGAGATTATTTTCGCGAGGAGACAATCGGCCATTTTGAACTCGATCTTTTACCACTGAACGCACGATCACGCTTAATTGAAAAAAGCGATAAATGGTCGCGTTATGAAGTTGTGCTTGACGTATTTGATGATGTGATCGCCTACGGATTACTGACACTACCGACTGGCATTAAAGCGGACGAAAAACGGCCTGTTGTCGTTTGCCAACACGGTCTAGAAGGCCGCCCAGAGGATGTCATTGGGGAAAAGGGTTACCGGGCATATTCTGGGTTTGCCACGGCCTTGGCCGAACGCGGCTTCATTACATTTGCACCACAGAACCTATATATTTTCAAAGATCGGTTTCGAACTCTGCAACGAAAAAGCTATCCTCTGCGTAAAACATTGTTTTCGACGATCGTGCCACAACATCAGCAAATCGTGAATTGGCTGAAGACACTCGATCAAGTCGATTCCAAACGAATCGCTTTCTATGGTTTGTCCTACGGTGGCAAGAGTGCCATGCGAATTCCGCCACTCGTGACTGACTATTGCCTGAGCATTTGTTCGGCAGATTTTAATGAATGGGTCTTTAAAAACGCTACCACACGGTATAACTTCAGTTATATGTGGACGGGCGAATATGAAATCTTCGAATGGAATTTGGGCGGAACGTTTAACTACGCCGAGATGGCATTCTTGATTGCACCACGTCCCTTCATGGTGGAACGAGGACATTTTGACGGAGTGGGCGAAGACCATTGGGTCGGATACGAGTTTGCCCGTGTTCGGCATATGTACCAAGCAAAACTAAAACTCAAAGACACGGCCGAAATCGAATGGTTCGACGGCCCGCACACGATCAACGGCGTCGGCACCTATCGTTTTTTACATAAGCATTTAGACTGGCCTGAGCCACAAGCTAAATAAACCACATCAATATAGACACACTTTTTACCAGTAACTGGAGCCCACAATGAAAACCAAAACCCTATTCATGACTGTGATACTACTTATTGCAATGCCTAGCATTGCACTTCAAGCCCAAGACGAAAAAGAGTGGATCTCACCGGAAGCTGCTGCCAAAGTGGTTGATTTCCAACTGCAGGGTGAGTATCTCGGCAAAAAGGATGATGGTACGGGAACTGAGCTAACTGTAGGGCTACAGTTAATCGCGCTCGGTGGTGGCAATTTCCGTGCTGTTGCCTACGTGGGTGGATTGCCAGGGGCTGGGTGGAGCCGTGGAGACGAGAGCGAAACACTTGATTGCAAATTAAACGATCAAGGGCAACTAACATTTACGCTAGACGAAGACAAAGGCGAAGTCAGCGCCACTTTTAAAGCGGGTAAGTTGACGATCACCACTGATGATGAATCTATTGAAATGAAAAAGGTGGCGCGTAAAAGTCCAACCATGGGCAAAGCAGCACCTAAGGGTGCGGTCGTACTATTCGACGGCACGAAAGAAGCCGCAAAAAACAACTTCCAACGTGGCCAAATCGTTATGGAGAAGCTGCTACGTCACGATGTGGAAACCAATGCCAAATTTGGCGACCATCAATTGCATTTGGAATTCCGTTTACCCTTCATGCCTTATGCTCGAGGGCAAGGCAGAGGCAATAGTGGCATGTACGTGCAAGGTCGATACGAATGTCAAATTTTAGATTCGTTTGGGCTCGATGGTGCCAACAATGAATGTGGCGGTATCTATAAAATTGCTAAACCCAACGTCAACATGTGCCTACCTCCGCTAGTTTGGCAAACGTACGATGTTGATTTTACGGCGGCGCGCTATGATGACGCTGGCAAAAAGATCAAAAACGCACGAGTTACAATTTTGCACAACGGTGTCAAGATTCACGATGATCTGGAACTACCCAATGGTACGCCGGGCAAGCACCCAGAAGGTCCGGGGCCAGACATTCTGTATCTACAAGGTCACGGTAATCCTGTTGTGTTTCGTAATATTTGGGTCGTCAATAAATAGCCTTCAATCCTGAATGCATTCATCGCACCAAAAAGCGGAATCAAAGCAACGGCGCATCTTAAACTCTTTGAGTTTCGGATGCACCTGTTCCCAAGCGATAACTCGGTTAACGATCCAGTCATAGGTATGCGCATCATCAAAGTGCTCGCAGGCTTTAAACTCGATTCCTAATGCCATCAGTCGTCGCGTGATTTCTACCAATTTCGCTTGCAGTTGCTCGGTCGACATATCCTCGATTTTGGGGGTTTGAATCGGGGGTTCTAGCAATTCATAGACAGGTATATTATTCGCTTTTTGAGATATTTCACTCATAAACTCCACCAAGCGAGGAGTCTTCTCATCTTCCACACGATGCAGCATCGTCTGCACCTGAAAATTTGCCATGTGGCTTAAATCTTCATTACTAGGCATGCATAGCGACAATAAATATTCACCACGATGATCTTCCGACTCGCTAAATACTCGCGCTTGATGTAGCTGCCTGACCACTTTTTCCTGCATCTCTCTGGGAAAATCATTGGCTACCGGATAAGCGTCAAACTTAGTAGCGTTCGCGGCGCCATTTTCCCAGGTGACATCCATCTCGCAGTCACTAATGGTAATATCAATCAGTCCATCTTCACTTTCCCAAACAAGCTGCATTCGACCCCGGTATCCGTTGGCGCGACGTACTCGGACTTCCTGCGAGTCGAAATCAGCGGGTACGATGTCCGCCAATCTCAAAGTGATCACTCTCCCAGTTTGCACAGGCCCCAGCAAATCGACAATTGCTGGCGAGGAGTACTTTGGTTTTTCGTCAACATCTGGCAACTCGGTTGTGGCGCTATGGGCAAACTTCAATTGGCAACCGATCAGTGTTTGGACTTCGATTGAATCCAATTCGAAGCGAATCAATTCTGTTTCACCGGCAAGCTTCAGCCACCCGTCGACCGAACGTGCCGAGGTTACATTCAATTCGCCACATTCAATCAACTCGCCTAGATAATAAATCATGGTCCATGTTTCCTTTTGAGAAAAATGGAAGCAGCGCCGTGAGAAGTGCTTTCTATTGTTACAACATGTTAACTCTGAGCAAGAGCAGCGCTGACAGCCCCATGACAAGGTAGAAACGGCGAACCCCTACTAATCCACGGCGGGTAGTAAGCGGATGTTGCGAACTTCCGACGATGTGTTCCATGATGCGATACCAAACGGACGCACCGGTTCTTGTTCCCACCAAATATCAAATTTGTGCTCTGCGACTTCTATGTTCGCGAACTCTTCTCCATCAATCCAAGCAATCACCCGCTGCTCAGTCACTCGCAAGCGAATCGTATACCATTGGTTATCCTTCACTTCTAAGTACCGAGTCGTATCATTTTCGACCGCGGCCATCGTGTCAATATTTGAGAGCCCAACAACGCCGCCTCCCCAGCCACCCACGATAAACGAACAATAATTATCCTGGATCGGAAAAGTAACGCCGCAAAAGAAATCGTTGCCCTCTGTCCGGCGGGCCTCAAATACGACTTCATAGTTAATCCGCGGGAAATCTCGCGACACTTTGATGCCGGCCGCGGGTTTCCCTTTGCCAATCTGAATCACACCATCCACTACCGCCACTGGACCGTGGTTCTTGAAATCGTTTTCCTCAATCACTTTCCAACCAGCAAGCGATTGGCGGTCAAACAACGACCGTTCACCACCCACAATCGAAGCGCGAGTTAATTCTGCCCAATGCGTCAAACCAAAATAACCTCGCTGCGGTACTCGCTCCCCCTTTGCCCAACGTACCGACTCATTGGTGATTGTCTCCACCGCGCCCCGTAAATTGCCATCCTCTAATCTCAACACCAATCGCAAATAATGCGACACTCGTGAAGTATCCGATGTTTGCAAGTCGCCCGCAAACTCACCCGTAAATACGCCATTGTCAAACCTCGTATGAGCAACAAGTGTTATATATTGATTCCCCAATTTCACCCGCACATTTCCATCTTTGGCAATCCACAAAAACAGCTGCCGATTGCCTTCATAAGTCTCAATGCTGCCACGCCACGTTCCTGTTAGTTCGGCGGAGGGCTTCAACCTAGGCGGCAGCGTGCGGCGACGAGGCAATAACACATTGGGAGGATCGAATTTATAATCTTCAAGCAGCACACTCAAAATTTTCTTTACTGTTTTATGTGGCAACGAACTTGATGTATTGCACAAACAGACAACGGCAATGCCGTGTTCTGGGACCAGTGTTAATCGAGTGGCGACCCCAGGCATCCCTCCCGTGTGACTAACGGTTTTGTAGCCTGAATCGTTTTCGTTGGTTGCCCAACCCATCCCATATCCAACTCCAGTACGAATGGGATTTGTCGGCGCGTGTAGCCGTTGAACCGCCGCCTCATCAAGAATCGCCGTTTGCCCTTTGCTGACACGACCAAGATTAAACAAGGCGAACATCGCTAGGTCATGCGCAGAACTGTAAACAGCGGACGCCCCATCGTGGTCAAAACCATACGGCACGACGGCCTTACCTTGCCGGTCATATCTCACGGCAGCATCGTCAACCCGCTCAGCCGGCAGCCCCACATATGTATTGGTCATCGCCAGAGGTTCAAAAATATCTTCCCGCATAAATTGTGCATATGGTTTTCCACTATGCCGGCTGATCAAATAATCTAATATCCCATAGCCCAAGTTGCAGTACTTGTACCCCGTCCCTGGTTTTGACACAGCAATACCGTAATGACGAATCGTGTCATCGCGACTCGGTATCGCATAGTCGTCATCTTGATAATAAAACTGATAATGCAATCCCATGCCTGACGAATGGTTCAGCAAATTATTCACACTCACATCAGCGGCATCGCCAACTTTCGCTCTAATCTTCACCGCACCTAAGTACTCATTCGCCGCACGGTCGATTTCCAGTTTACCGCGTTGGTCCAACAGCATGATTCCAGTCGCCGTAATCGGTTTTGAAATTGATGCCAGCGAAAACAATGTATGCTCCGTTGCCTTAGTTTGTTTATCGGTATCGGCCAGACCAAATCCACGTTCCAAGATGATGCGTCCATCTTTGACAACAGCAATTGCCAATGCCGGGTCGCCCGTCACTTTCATCTGACGCCCAATCCACGCAGTTACTTCCTTTAAGTTCGCCATGTCTGGTTTTTTTGCCAAGGACGTCATGGTCATTGCCACCATCAAAACAAACGCCAGTACCAATCGCATCATAATCCACTCCCCCTCAATAACTAGCTTGCGAGCATTCGCGATTCAATCCAAATCTTATCATAAACGACAGGCACCCCCAAAAGCACTGTGGCGGGGATTGTTAATTAGCCATCATTCTAGATTGCCTTGCTGGGGCCTGCGGTCGACGCAGGTCAATCTAGAAAATCACCTTTAGCCAAACGCTCGGGCACATATTCTTGCGTCACATAGCTAATATCTTTAGAGATCAATGATTCGACTTCCAGCTTAAATCCATTGCTAAGCATCTTTTGGATTTCTTTTTGCCAGCGTTTTTTCTTCGCGAACCACGGGTACTTCGCAATTTGATTCGCGCGCTTAATATCATTCTCACTAAGTTTAATTGTCACGCTCGGGTTAAGCTCGCACAATTCAAAATCGCGACTGCGCATACCAATGTATTTCGCTTTAGGAATAGCCATCCGATTAGATTCGTAGGCCAAATTAATGGAACCCTGCTTCATCACACTGTAGATGTAATATCCCCACGGATCGTTATCAAGCAAACAAAACACGGGCAGCTTCAGTTCATTGTGCATCCGATACAACAGTCGCCGCACACCTCGTGGCGGTTGTCCGTTACCATGCGTCAAAATACAATTGTGTTCTTTCCAAAACTTATCTTCGTTGAATCTTCTCCAGACGGTATCTTTTTCAACATGTAAGATGAAGTCCGCAGTGCACTCCACAAACTGCATAATCTCTGGCTCGACAATCGACGGAATCGCATAGCCCCCGGAACCCATCCGCGAGCAATCAATTTCGTCACCGTTATCCACAACTCGAATGTTGCCTACCATGGAACCCCGGTTCGACGCATACACGTGCAGTTCTTCTCGCAACGCGTTGAGCGTCACTTCGACATCTTCAATAACTGGGTCACAATCAGCTTGGTCATCAAACGTCTCTTCGTGAGTACCTTCGATCGTATGCTTCAGTAAATAGTACAAACCACGAATACTGGTTGTTTTCCCTTGTTCAATCAGCTCCTTACAACCTCGCCCGACAAGCATCGTCTGCATGTAAGTCTTGGCTTGGGAAAGATTAAAAAGCTCTCGACGATTGCTAGCCGCCCCCATCTCAATAATTTTTCGGCTTTGATTGAACTTCACATTCGACAGGCTACGTGACGGAACTTCGAGATGTGGCGCACGGCCGCGTTTTGCTGACTTGGTCAGACCGTCTGCCATACCTATCAAAGACGCTAATGTCTTGCGGTCTTTCGCCGTCATCTTAGCCTTGCGAGCAGCTTGTGCTGGAGTTCGTTTTTTCTTTGCCATCGTCACTTTCCGCCCAATCAATATGTGTTAAAATTCCATCGAGAATCTAAACCCGCTACTTAAAACAGTTTCTTCTGCGGATCTGCTTTTTCCAGATGGGTAATCAAAGTTTGTTCGTGATCTGCATCAACAATCAAAACATTGTTACCGTAATCTATTTTGCTTTCATCGGTAATTTTCTTTCCACTTTTATCTAACTTGGTATCCGCTTCCTGTGTCACGCGCTTGGCAACTCGATGCAAGTTACTCAATAAATCTTCGCGATCGCAGCCGTTCAATTCTGAAACCGCAGTTGCCACTTCGCCCAGATACCGCAAGAAGACACTGCGCCGCTCACCTTCCTGTTTTACTTTTTTTCGACGCCGCAAGAATATACCGAGCTTTCGTCCAACTGCCTGTAGCCCCAATCGCATCTCTTTTTGAATCTCGTCGTACGATGCAATCGCTTCTTTGGACTCGCTCGTAAAAGGCACCCACACGCTCGCCATGTGAACCATCAACCGCACCGGGCCGCTAGGTAAGCTGCCACGGGATTGCGTCAATCCGTAACTGCGCCAATTGGTTTGCATAATGGTCTGTGTAATCGCACAGTCGCGCGTCTTGAACTGCAGCGGTACTCGATTCGCATACCGCATCACCTGCATCGATTGACCATCAGAAACATTGACGTTTCGCATGCAATGATGCAATCGCTCTCGGTCACTTAAATCCAATTTCCCAGGAGATTGGCGACTGCCAAATTCACCAGCTTTCATTATTTTATCAGCCGCCTCTGAACCTAAGCCATCGAACGTATTCATCATGAATTGACGCAATGTTCGAGCGTCGGTTTCTTCGAGCAGTCGCTCCAGCAATTCCAGGGAGACCTTTTGAACGGAATTGACGCCACCGTAAGCTAAAGCAACTTCTATTTGAAATGGATTTCCACGATAAACTGCCGGCGGCCGAGTAGCCGCAACATAAAACTCGCCTGGCACCACTCGATGCAAGCCACGCAGCAATAAATCTTCACCGATGGGTGAAATACAGTCAGTACTGGGGTTCTTAATTTTCGTGACTTGAATCGCTTTGTAAATCGCATCCGCTTGCGAGCGTTCAATTTTCTTGATGCTGGATCGAGTGGACACTCCTGCCGCTTCACAGATCCGACGCGCAACCGCTGGGCTCACTCGTGAAAACGAGCCTGTCAAAAACTGGCTAATCGTGCCCTCTTTTTGCTCTTTGAGCATCGTCATCAGGCGACCAAGTTCGACGCCATACGGGTGCGGCTTGATTTCCTTGGGCTCCGGGGGCAACTCTGCCGTGCTACGACGATAGGTATGTAAAGTTCCCTCAGGATCATTAAAGTGCACCGTCACGTGTGGATTGGCAATCGCCGTTTGTTCCAGATATTCGTCGACGCTGCCGCGGCCCTTTTGATATTTCCCTTCGATCTCAATAGTCACGCGGGTCCCGCTGCGTATTTCTTGCGGATCCTCATCCTCAGCATTAATTGGATAGTAGCTCTCCCAATCGATTTTATGTTTGAGAAACTTTGCTCGTCCCTTTTCCCCTGGCGGTATGTCTAAGCCATCGCCACGTCCATTGAGAATCTGCGGGTTGTTGGTCTTGGTGTCGATTTGCAATTCATAGTAATGAGCCGGTTTGCGAATCGAAATTTTGGATACAATTTTGACAGGCTTGCCCGTCGTTAACATGCCATACATTCCAGCAGCACTAATTCCGATTCCTTGTTGTCCGCGACTCATGCGTAACCGGTGGAACTTTGATCCGTAAAGTAATTTCCCGAAAATTAAAGGGATCTGGCGTTTGAGAATCCCAGGTCCATTGTCTTGAACCGCGATCTTAAAACGATCCGGCTCGGTCTGTTCAATGTTGACCCAAATCTCGGGTGTAATACCAGCTTCTTCGCAAGCATCCAACGAGTTGTCCACAGCTTCCTTGACCGTCGTCAGTAAGGAGCGGCGGGGATTATCAAATCCCAACAAGTGACGGTTCTTGGCAAAGAACTCACTAACAGAAATTGACCGCTGTTTTGCGGCCATGGACTGAGCAGTACTACGGCGCTTGGTGCGCTTTTTACCACTCGCTTGCACTTGACTAGCCAACTCGACTGCACTCCTTTTGCAACATCGGGAATCCGTTCCATGTATTACTCTGCCTGAAGCAGTGTTAAAGTCTGACGATTATAAGGGTTAATCCGGATTTGGAACAGTTGACTTTCACCGAAGTGTCACAAGCTGCGGTAATATCACAAAAATACCCCACAAAGATTTACCCCTACAAGCGGGAAAAACCGATTTATTGTATTGAGTAGTTGCGTGTGTGTAATCAGTATAGAAACAAGTAATGATTCTGCCGCTAGTCCCTGAAACAATTTTAGGTGGCTCAGAGTCGGAAAGAGGAGTTTGTTATGGTTCGTAGTAAGTTAATGAATAGCGTTGTTGTCATAGCCGTTGCCGTGTTGATCGGATCAATCGCCGTTGAAGCTCAAGCGATTGGACCAAAGATCAAATATGCACCCAAAAAGGTGGCCAAGAAAACGGTAACCGAGAATCCGCAGGAACCCAGTGTTTTACACCAAGTTCCCGCGCCTCGACACGCAACCCGCGTAACCCCTACACCTGCTAGACTCTTCTATAACTACTACGCTCCCACCCAAGGTGGCGGAATTCCTGCTGGAATTTACCCAGCACCTCGCCAAGTACCACTAGTTGTGGGGCATACTTACAATACTTACCAGCCACTCATGCCACATGAGTTCATGTACCGCCACAATCGTGCGTACCACCATTACTATAATAATGGAATGGGTTTCACTCGCACAAGCGTCCGTTACCGATAAGCTGGCAAGTCAATATCCGCTAACCCCCTTTACCTTCCATTAGGATTAATTGACATGACCACGCACTCGAAATTTATTTGTAGCTTGTTTGTTATTGTGATGATTGGCATGTTTGCCACATCTGACACAGCTCAAGCCAAAAAACGCAACCGCATAAATCAGTGGGAGCGCGAACACGCCAACGCAACACCTTGGAATGGCGCTTATCGTCACCAAGCATACAGCACCCCACTGGCCGTGATCGTACCTCCGACGGCAGCTACTCACCGTTTACTCGGTTGGGGCGTTTCCAAAAACGTCGTTTCGCCACTGTACCACCAGTTCCAACTTGGTGCACCACGAGCACTTAAAGCTGGGTACGGACCATATAAGTCCTTGCCGATGTACCCCAGCAGCAGCGACCAATTTGGCGCGTACTATATTCGGGGTCCTTGGTAAGACACTGTTAGCGACATGCTAAACGGTGAATGGGTCGGTTACATTAACAACAAAAGTGCGTTACTGTAACCGACCATTCATTCGTTGTATTCCGGGTCGTTCGTAACAGGTGGCCAATCTAAAGTGTTGTCTATTTCGTCAGTCATCTTATTCTGTTCGATACGCCGCTTTAATAGTTGTTCCGGCTGAGTGACTATCAAAATCGGTGCCCAGATTAGAATCGAACCAACAGCAACCCTCCAGCAACCCCGGGAGATATTCTGCTCTGCGTTATTCAGCAGTGGTGTAGCTCGGTGCCGCATTCTTCCAAAAATCCACGTTATCAGCGTGCCGAAGAACCACACCGGATATGAAAAGAATCCGTACCATAAAACTGTCTTTGCAAACGTGGCGAGGATCGCGTCTTGGTCACTCAGGTTACTGCCACTCATCACGGCAATCAATTTGTCTGGTAATTGTGAGATGATCGCTAATACCAAGGTATCTGCAAATAACATCACGACGACCGTTGCATCAAAAATTCGCACCTCATAGACCACACAAATCACGCGGATTATCAAAACCACTCGCCACACCGCAACAATAGACAACATGGTTACATTAGCGTTCGTCGCTTCAACGCTTGAAAGCATACGTTCCACCGGTATGGCATAGATCCAAGCCAATGGTGCTGTCATCCAGTACAGGGTCACGAAAATACGATACGATTCAAAGAAGGGTGGTGATTTGCCTTGATGCTTACGCGTGACAAGCCGCACGAGACAAAATAGAATAAACGAAGTGGCTAACGATGCCACCAGCGGCAGCAACAAATACCATGGTTCGGCCAACAGATATTCCTGATCATATTCGCGGGCAAACCCTGCGGACAAAGTGAACAGCAGCGCCAGCCAAAACGCATTCTTAGTCTCGGCAACCTCGATGATTGCTGCACGCCGTCCAAAGATAAACTTTGGGATTGTTTTAACGTTCATAACAAATCCTCTGCATTAATCATTGCTTAACGATCCAACAATTCCTCAAACTTCCTTGTCCAGGCAGCGTTGCCTAACCCACTGGTTGCTTTGAGATATTGAATGCGTTGGTGCGCTTCCTCGCGCTCACCCAAACGAATATATGTTTCAGCTAACGCGAATTTAGCCGCGTACCATTGTTCGGTCCGCGGACGATGTCCCACTAACACACGCCGCCACTGAACTAACGCCTCTCGTAAGCGCAGCTCATCATTGCTCAACAACAATGCCTCAGCGTACCGCTGTTGAATATCCCCTCGTTTCAAATTGCGACTCGCTATTCGAGCATAGAGCGCATATCCACTTTTCGCGTGTCCCAACATAATACTCGCATCCGCATGCAATGCGTCCCACTGCAACCGGTACTCCACATTCACCTCCCCTAACTTTCCCTGCAGTTCTGAAATTGTATTGAGTTGCAACTTTGCAATCTGCTGCTGCACGTTCGCTGGGGCCGTCTCCGCAATCACTGCTAACTGCTGCAACATCTCCAACCATCGTTGCGGTGAGCTTTCACTTAACGCTTGGACCAGTTCACTAGCCTGCTCGCCTCGACCTTGAGCAACCAAGGCGACGATTCGAATCGTGTTGGCTGCGGACAACCATTTCCCATCCGGTTTCGGATCACCTAGCGACGCTAGAGCCAACATTGCCCCAATTTCATCGTAATTGGGTTGAGGCAGTCGCAAGGCAAACCGGCTATAAACCAACGCTGCTTGACGAGACACAGGATCCCATAATTTCAACCATTGCCCGTCGTCAGTTGTCATCAACAATTTGCAATAATCAATCACTGGTGTCAACGGATGAGGTTGTTGAGCCAACTCCGCATCGTCGTATGCCGCCCATTTCTGATCCCAACACAGCTGCAACTGCTGTAACACGTCAGAAAACTGCGGATGTGTTGATGTCACTTGGACATATAACGCCAGGGCCTCATCCCATTTGCCTTCTCGTTGGACAAGTGCACCGAGCCAAACTCGAGCTTGATCAACCGTTGTACCGGCTGTAAAGAACTGCAGATGTTCCTCCAGCAACTGCCTAAACTGCAATTGTCGCTGGGCATCATCCTGCATCACCGCCGCTATATTACGAACCGCCAGCATGTGAATAGTTGCTGCGGTTGGCTGTTTCCGTAGCCGCAAGGCTAATGTCACCAAACGGTTGATAAATTCATCGAGGTCGCCTTGCTGCTGCGTGACCAGCGCTGCTTTATATGACAGTTTTAAAGCAACCTCATCGAACCCACCAGCCAATGCCAAATCTGCTGCCTGGTCATAGGCATTCACTGCTTCGGTAAAATTTTCCTTCCGATACAATTCATCGGCGGTCCGTTCTAAAATATCAAGGTTGGCCGGCGCACCGCGGCTGCCTGCATGTTCTAGCAATCGCAATTCCGCTCGGCGGCCCCAATACTCACCATGCTCTTGTTCAATCTCCGCCACGGCTGCCACGGTTAACTGCTCCCAGCGTTTACGCTGCTCTTCTTTATTTTCAACGCTGGCCTGTTGCCACAAACCAATATATGTATCGAGTCTTGCTAAATCAAATTCCGGTGATGTTACACCACTTACCGAACGCGGGCCTTCGAGCAGCAATGTACATTTCTGCAGCTCTTGCTGGGCTAACAACAGTCGCACCTGCTCGGACCGCAAACGCAATTGCAATACAGGTTCGAGAGTGTTCTTTTGCAATGTCTCCAGCAACCCCTCCGCGTCGGGCCATTGTTCCAATTCACGATGGCAACCGATTAGCCCAATTTGAATATCAACGACCAAGCCGTCCTCAGCCGCCAATTGTGACAACGGTTTTTTCAATGCCGATATGGCTCGCTGCATCGCCGCTACGCGGTCGCTACTGCCCAGAGGATAAGTGACTGCTTGGTTGCGATACACGCTTCCCAGATAAAAAGATAACCGCTGTTTGATCGAGATTAATTCCTGCTGGGATAATGCTTCGTCCGTGGTTGTACTCGTCGCCATGGTGAGCTGCACATCCACTTCTTGTAAAAGGTCATTGAGTTCTTTAGCAGCTACTCGCAACTTGTCGCGCGCCCCTTGCATTTCCACCGCTGGATCACGTGCCACAACCGCTTCGAGCCTGAGAAACTCTCCCTGTTTAGCCAAAACTAGTGCTGCTTGCGCCGCCACTGGAATCGTAAATGATTTTGCTTGTGCCGCATGAACTGTCACATATCGCGTAGCCGTATCAACCGCTCGATTCCACACGACTGCCCGCTGGTCTGCCGGTAAATTCAATGCTTCTTGTGCCATGGTACGGACCATCTCCACGGTCCATTGCATGCGCGTGCGAGGTGTCAGATCCTCGCGACCAAGCTGATTGCGACAATGGTACTCGGCAATTTCAAACAAACCCCGTTCCCGTAAGCCACTTAATAGCTGAGCTTCCTCACCGGGGCCCGCGCAGACCTGACCATTGAGCACAATGCTCAGTAAAAGAACAGCCAAACTGATCTTGCGAATCGGAAACAACCGAATACTCCTTAAGCTTCCTCATGTCTAATATCAATGCCCACTGTCTACGGGGCAATCGCAAACTGAATCTTGTCAAAACCTGCGATTCTGGAAATGTCGTATACATCGATAACATCACCCACAGCAACTTCTTCATCCGGATGCAAAATCACCGGCGCGTCTGTCTTGATGCCAGCCACCAACTGCAAACGTTGTTTCACTTCGTCCAAACTTAGAACATCTTGTCCATTGACTTGCCACACTACGTGATCATCTTGCCATAAAATACGCACGATAACATCCTCGAATTCCACTTCCGGCGGAGGGGCCTGACTATCGATGACCGCCGCGTTACCAAGCTGCTGGCTCAGAGAACTCGGTAGCAAATATTCCACAGCATGAAAGCTCGCGGTCCACACAAAAAAGACAAGTAGCAAAAAAACGACGTCGATCATGGGTGTCATTTTGATTTCAAGTCCACCTTGATCGCGGTGGAATACAGAGGGTCTTCTCATTGGGGATCCTCCATTGCCTGATAGACGGCAAAGGTGACGTTCCAAATTCCGACCTTGGCACATGCCAACATGATTGGACGAACTTTCGCAAACGCAATATTACGATCGCTACGAATTCGTACCTCCAGCTCACGGCCATCTTTGCGAATGCGGTTGTACAATTGCTGTTGTAGTTGTTCGGCGGTCACCTGCCGTCCGGCCAACATAAACTCACCAAACTCAGTAACATTAATCACCACTCGCGGTGCCGTGCTCACTTCGACTTGTACACCAGAACTTGCTTCCGGCAAATCCAATTCCAATTGCGTTTCTTGTCTAGCGAGGTGGCTCGATACCAAGAAAAAGATAATCAGCAAAAACACAACATCGATCATCGGAGTCATATTGAATCCGGTCTCCTTGGATCGAGCATATCTTGGCGTCTTCATAATGGGTTTGCTTTACGGCAAAAAATTACTGTGTTGAACTATTATTTATCTGAGTGTCCGGTGTTGTTGTTTTTATGATTGAACAGGCGGGGCGGCTGGTGTTGAACGTTGTTTACCTCGTGATCGCGCGGCGCGTTTGACTGGTGACATCGTATGTTGGGCTACATACGATGCTTCTGCAACCAAATGGTCGACCCGATTGCGAAAAATA
>Ga0208879_1000428_pt1 | contig 43283 bp, 32 predicted proteins | sample Knorr_S15_td_Bot_FD_185605 | JGI IMG/M metagenome (GOLD analysis project Ga0208879, IMG submission 185605) | Marine microbial communities from Southern Atlantic Ocean transect - Knorr_S15_td_Bottom_ad_5009_LV_A (SPAdes) (version 2) | ecosystem: Environmental > Aquatic > Marine > Oceanic | place... | reverse complement strand
ATACCACGCTCATAATCCTTTAAATCAAGAAGCGTGTGATTTTGATGAATTCTCTCATCTATTATGATCCCAAGTACAGAATAAATTGAAATGCTCCCCTCCTGCTTATATTCGATGTTTAGAATATCATTTGCTGGATTTGGATACATTAAAAAATCACTTTCAAATAGCGACTGAAGTCCTAAGCCATACACAATAGCTGAATTCGGAATAGTGTTATGTCCAGATCCAGGACCATTAGCATTACCCGCTTGAACGGTTCCGTAATAGCTAGAACCTATTGTGTACGGAAATACCGGATTCCGATCAGCATCTATTGTTACAAAATATGCATAAGTACCATCTGGGTATTCTGGGCTTATACAAAACCTTCCATTAAATTGATCAAGATCGCCAACGGTTTGCTCAAAAGCATAGTCTTCCAAATAACTACCCAATGGATATTCCGTACTCACTGAAGGTCCGTATTGAGCTGGGCTCAGTTGAGTACCATCGGCTAAAGATTGTCTAGAAGTAATGGATCTAAGTATATATCCCGTTTCCATTCTTTTAATACCACCCGTTCCGTCCGTATTTTCAAATCCATAGGCACCATAAATAGGGAAGCCATCAAAAGCATAACCAATAATTGGAGAATGGTTTTGATCGTCCGAATCATCGTATAAACAAGTTGGGTTTACGTGGTTATGGTACTCACCATTTGGAGCCGGATGACCAAGGCATTCATCAAAAGAAGCACCTTCAAAGACCAAAGCATCCTGATTCCAAATGCCTTGATTGTTATACGAGAAGGCATCCTTTCCATTAAAAACAGACACCCCATTTGTCCATACACCAATATGTCCTAAACCCGTTAGTTGGTGATTGATCGCCTCTGTTGGATTCCTAGTAATTTTATAACAGAAGTCTTGATTTTCTGCCTGATTCGGATTTCCTGCCCAAGGACCAATGTCGTATCCGGGAATACATGAGCAAGAAACATATACATCCGTGTTTGTATAATGCACTGCTTGTACATTGCTTGGTTGATTATTATAGCCTAGTTCACCCGTAGTATTCTGTAGCCATGCATTCAATTCTGCTTGTGCGAATACTCCTAGTGGAATGAATAAGATTGCAATTAAAAGGATGTTCTTTTTCATAGTCGTCAAATTGATTTTGTGTTAGACAATTCCGTGGCGGAGTTTACTTCATATAAAAAAATAAATCTTGTTTAAGTCCAATATTGAAGCTTATTGGATCATAATTACCCTTAATCATATTCATTTTACCCGCAGAACAGGAAATGTAAGAAGTTTTAGAAATGGCATACTTTCCTTCAATATTAATTTGAAACCCTACACCCTTTCCTACATCAATACCACTGCCACCAGCTACAATCATGTGAATGGGAAGTTGAATACTGAACTTATCACGCTTTAGCAATACCGTAGACAAACCGATAATACCCTCTGCATAAGCTCCATAACCTCCTCCTAAAGCCCAACGAGTTTGCCCTAGCAACTCAAGTCTCGTTCTTATGGGACAACGAATTCCAAAAGTCATAAGGGTCATATCTGTATAATTGAGCCCTAAATAATCAACATCGTCTGGCGCTAAATGAAATTCAATCCCCGACTCTACTACAAACTTACTCAACTTGTAGTGTTTTTCATTTTTTATTACACTCCCTTTAGCACCTAAAAGAGCAGTACTTTCAAAATTATAGATGAATCCCAATTGAGTGTAATATGCCGATAAGTTTCCTTTAAAAGAAGTACTCAGCCCTTTACTAATCCTTAGTGCTTTATTACCGCTTGTATAGGATAAGCCATATTCAATTAAAGCCCCTAAGCCTCCAGATGTTTTCATGGCCCCACCTCCAGAACTTCCCATAAGGGCGCTTAGATTAAATGAAAATTTATTTATATTTAATACGGAATAAGACAATCCGGAATAGTAAGCCATATACCCATCAAGCTGATCAGAAATTACTGCTTGTAAACGAATGAGTCCTCGTAATTTTCGACTCAAGTGATAGCCATACTCAACACTAATTAACTTTGCTTTATATGTGTTTATCAAACGACCTGAATCTGCCTGGTCAAGATCCATTGATAATACCTGAACAGCAAAAGATTGTTTTAAAGTTCTAGAATCTTTCAAATTCGTATTAAAAACTGGAGACATTCCATAACTAAAGCCAAATTGAACTTGCTTACCTCCAATACTTCCCGTAGGGAAATCGTAGGTAGAATATCGTGCTAGGAGATTGAAGTGGGGTGATAAATGCGCTTTTAAACCCAATGCATAGCGATAAGCTAATCCGGAACCATCTGGAGCGCCTGCGCCACCACCACCTCCTATAAAGGTGTTCACATTAAAGGATATTGGGAAATGAGCGAGTTTATAATCGTATTCGGCACATAAGCCAAAAACAAATAAACCTCCAAACTCGCCTTTTAATGCTTCTTGAATTTCTAATCCATATGCATAATGGTGCTGACCAAAATCCTGTGTAATAAGGAATGCAGAGTTACTAAATAAGTAATCTTCATAACCCTCTAACATAAGGGTTTCAAAAGTTCTTTGATACTCTAATCCCAATGACTTTTGTGCCATTAATGGAAAACTTATAATAAATAATCCGACGAGTAATCTAAATATCATTTTTGTTTATTTAAGTCCGCTTGTTTACTACTAAGTATCTTTTGTCCTTTTTTCTGACATAATTCGTACTCATTTCTTGATTTGCACGAAAGGCTCTCCACCCCCGCAACAAGAGCCACTACGCCTACCGGAGGTAAGTATACTTGCTTGTTGCTACTACAGCCAAGGCTAATCGCCTTTCTACAAACCAATTTATTGGTTCACAATTTCCGATAAAACCATATTTCATATGCGTAAATACTACGAAAACAAAAACAAGCCAGTCCTTTTAAATTTAAACCCCAAACGAAGATAAAATCTAGCTATATTAGGCGTTGTGAGGTTTTGGTACGGAAGCGGATTAGCAGTTAAAATAAATTTCATTGATGTAATAACTTAATACAAACCGATTAAAATCGGATTATGATCTGATGATCTAAAGTAGCTAGAATCAGCAAATTCATGTCGATAATCAATCCAATTTGGATAAGATGCATTTATATCCCAGATCTTTATTTCTTTTACAGAACTCTTGAAATTTAGATTCACAAAAGCATGATCAAGATTTCCTTTATGACCTTTGTATTCATAAGAATACTTGTTCGTTTCTAATCTTTTCAGATTATTAGATTCCAATAATTGAATTGGATCTTCCATTGTGTAGGCATTGAAATCACCAATAATTAGCAAATCATCTTTAGAATAAAGAGAATCTATGATACTTAAAAGGACTTCGGCTTGTTGTAATCGTTTGTAATTATAAGCCGATTGCCCATCCAATTGATTTTCATTTAATCCCTCGGCACCTCTTGGACTCTTAGATTTAAAATGGTTTACCGAGAGTACAAAGTCTGCACTATCACCATAAGTAAATCGTTGAAATAATGGAGGTCTTGAAAAAACAGAATTTTTATGATACTTAGCTGAGGAAACTGCTGTGACTTTATTGGAGTCATAAATGATTCCTGTTTTTATAAAATCACGACCAGAGCTCGTACCCGTAAAAGATACCTGATAATTTCTATTCGAATTATTAGAATTTAAATAGTTACAAAACTGAACGATTGCACTCAGGGAATCTTCACCATCATTCTCTAACTCCATCATGGCAAGGATATCAGGGTTAGTAGCTAAAATAGCAGCATTTAATTTAACCAATTGTAATTGATACAATTCATATGTTTTTGCACCTCTAGGAGTTGGGAAACCACCGCCTTGTCCATCACCATTGAATAGGTTGTGAAGATTGAAGCTCATCACTTTTATAGCTCCAAGAACATCGCAGCTCTTATCTTTATTAATAGACTTAATAGAGAGGTCTTCGATTAATCTAATTTTATAGTCCTTATTAAACTGACTTACAAAACCTACCATTCCACTACATGTATTACCCAGAATTACATCTTCGGAATTGCAATACAAGGAGTCTTTAATCACAAAACGCTTATTCGATAAATCATCGACTAGGATAGAGTTTATATATTTCGGATTCAATTGTTCTTGAACTCGTCTCGAATCGTACTGAGCATCATATATTTCAGTTGCTTGGATTAGCTCGGAAGGTGACAAAAGGATTTGTCCATATTTTAAAAATGAATATGAATTACTAATCAACACCTCGTCTTCAATATAGATTAAGCAGCCCTCCAGTTGTTCCATTTTCTTTAATGAAATTGGAAAGGTTAGGCATTGCTTATGAATCGCATTTCCTTCTGATAATATCGATATCGATAGAACACTATCTAGTCGAGTTTCATTTTTATATTCTACCACTTTAGCGGTAATGCTGATTTCATCGCCTATTTGAACTTGTCGTTTAGTTTTAACGAAAATGCCTTTACTTGAGAAAACCCCTCGCTCTTGCATGAAAAAACCTCCCAACTGCCCTTTGGCCTGATAAACGCCAGTTACGACACCTTTAGCTTGCACAAACTGCTCCTTTAAAGGGCTTACCGCCCCCTTACCTTGTACTTTAGATATAGTGATGTATTCTCCACAAGAACAAAGGAGTACACTCAAAATCAGAACTATATTCCTCATCATCATCAATGGTCTAATTTAATAAGTTCATCTCCGTTTTGATAGGGGAGAAAAGTTATAATTAACTGAAGCATTTCATCGGTAGTTTTCATACTACCGTTCTTACCTGTTATAAACTGAGGCGGATTATATGGGTTATCCATATTATTCAATGTATTATCAAACAATGCCTCAACCTCAATTCTACTGCCTTTTGGTAAATGTACCATCTGAGGGAATGTGTAAAAATATTGCCACCTAAAATTCCAATTATTAATTTTAATTAAAGGGATTGTATCACCGACTGGTGTAATAGCAAAGGATTTAAATTCCCTCCCTATAAGATGCATGTGAGGATTGAGAGTTAAAATGGAGATATCTTCAGATACAGTAAATTCTGTAGTAAAAACTTTAATCTCATTTGGTGCTATCACTAAAGGCGGCACAACTTTAGAGACTCCTTGAGTACCCAACACAAGCTCTCTTAATGGACGCTTGGGCTTATTTTTGTCGAAATAAATGTTGAAATACGATTGATCTGTATCGTCGATTGGCGATGGTCCATAATGGAAATCTTTCACTAAGATAGCCGATTGCTTAGTCGCACGCAGCCCTCCTATTCCATCTGGATACATAAAGGCTTCTACGCCGGGCAAGTAATTTGTTACTGAAGGTGTTAATATAGGGAATTCACCATTTTCATAAGGTATATTTAAAGCGTAAAACGCTGAGGAATCTGTATGATAGTCACTATTAACAATGTCCACATAATCTAAATGACCTGGCTTGTACGTGTTGTAGGTCAATAAGTGCGCATTTACATGATGCACCAACTGTATATTGCCAGGAACAAACTCGATCAATCGAATATTGGTATCCCTTTCCATCTCGAAAGGAAGTTTAGCAATCATAAACCGATCTTTATTATCTCCAAGAATCAAGAATTCCTCCTGCATCTTAAGCACCAAATCTGGCGCTCCCATTTGCTGTTCTAGGCGACTTTCAATTTTTGGTTGCACAAGACTAGCTGTATCTCCAGGTTCAATACCTTGTAGATACCAATTTTGAAGAATGTCTTTTTCTATTTGCGATAAAACTTTCTCTCCAATAAAATGGCTGTATTCTGTATCGGCTGGCCAGGGCGGCATATAACCAATTCTAGTAACCTGTGCCACCATTTTAGCGCGCTTTGCTACATCATTGTAGGACTGCATAGCAAAAGGCGCTGGGCCACCTTTATGATGACAAGAACTACAATTCTTAAAAATAATTGGAGCTACATCATCTACAAAATTGTAGTTAGACATTTTGTCGGAGCAGGAAGCAGTAAGTACTAATCCTAATAAAAAGGAGACATATTTATTCAATGAAACAGCCAATAGCTTTGGTCTTTTTAATCATTATATCCTCATCTTTCAAATAGGATTCAATTGCATCATTTAAGTAAAACTCAGTTCTTACTTGCCTTCTTCTACCAAGCTCACCTAACCAATTATCAATTAAGCCTTGATATTTTATGTTCTTATTCTCATCAATTAAGAAGGCTTCAGGTGTAATTGTAGCGTTTAAGTCTCTCACTAGTTTGAAATTCGGATCATAAATAATTTCTAAAGGTAAATCATAATAATTCAAAAAGGAATCTACTTCAGATTTCGTGTAAAATGTACCTGCAAGCACACCATAAATCTCAATATCATCCCCATAAAGATCAATCATCTCCTTTAAATCTTTTGTATAGCTTTTACACAAAGGACAATCAGGGCTTATAAATACTAAGACTTTGGCTTCACCATCATTAAAGATACTCTTTTGCACCTCAGACATTGAGCAGGAAGAGAAAATTGAAATGATTAGAACTATTTTAACCCAAGTATTCATGTAAATCTTTAATTCAAAAATACGGAATTTGATGTTGTAATAAGTTTAAAGTTGAAGATTAAAAGTTGAATTTGTTAAAAGGTCAAAAATAGACTTGCAGTCAATTTTAAGGACTAAGCTGAGATAAAGCCAATTGTCATCCTGAGGTGTCTCGAAGGAGATAATTGGATGCTAGGCGATGTACTTATTACCATAGGCTGATTTCTAACCAGTTTTTGATTGTATTTAGGATAATAACTTAGATATTAGCTCAAATTATAGTCCACTATTAATAATATGGAGTACAAGCTATATAAGTCATACAAAGATTTACCATTTAATGAATGGGAGACGCAATTGCACGAAGATGATTTCTTTCTCAGCCCAATGTGTTTAAGAATAATTGAAGAAGAGCATCGAGAAGAAATCACCCCCCTATACATCATCATTAAAGATGAAGGTAGTGTGATTGGTATTGTTTACGCACATATATTTTCTTTAAACGGATCTAAAGTTAAGGACTATATAGATAATGGAAATTCTAAATTCCATGTTCTGAATTTCCTGAAGGCTACTTCTGCCCGTCTATTAAATATGGATATTTGCTTCTTAGGAAACACTTTTTTAACCAATGAATCCAGCATAAGGATCTCAAAAGAATATATGAACACAGATACTATTCTTGATGAAGTTCTAAATACCATCACTTCAAAAACTAAAGCTAAGTTTATTCTAATCCCAGAATCGTACACAAACGAAGTACGTTTAAATGGCAACTATTTAGAGATTTTAGTTGAACCCGACATGCAGCTACACATCAATAAAAGTTGGTTGGAGTTTAATGACTACCTGTTATCAATTAAATCAAAGTACAAAAAAAGGCATCGCAAATCTATACGTAAAAGCAGCGAAATAGTTAAAAGGGAATTGAGTATAGAAGACCTAAGAATAGAGTCTGATAAGATGAAAGAACTTTTTCACAATGTATTTAATAAGTCTAAATTTAATGCGGCTAAGTTTAATACCGATGTGTTTTATGATTTGAAACTGCAAAAGAACAATGTTTCAATTTATGGGTATTACCTAAAAGATGAGCTGATTGGTTTTGCCTCAGACATCAGTATAAACACAGTTTTATACGCACATTTTGTAGGTTTAAATTATGAGGTCAACCAAAGTCACGAAATCTATAACCGGATGCTTTATGAGCAAATTGATTATGCGATTAAAAACGGATTAGAGTTAATTAAGTTTGGTCGTACAGCTGCAGAGTTCAAAAGTAATATTGGTGCTATCCCCATGAATGACAAAGCTTATGTATATCATAAAAACAAAATGGTTTTGAATATCCTTAAACCTGTTTTAAGTCTTTTAAAACCAAAAGCATGGACGCAACGAAATCCTTTTAAATAGGTGGTAAGTTGAAAGTTAAATTGGTCAAAATAGTCAACAAGTCTTGCTATCGATTTAAGGACTAGTATTAAAATAAGTTATGAGTTCTGAGTTTTGAGTGATCAAAAAGTTCTGCGAGCACACAAGACCAATTGTCATCCTGAGGATTCTCGAAGGAGATAATTTAATGCGGGTGAATTTGTAAGCTGCATTTCGACAGGCTCAATGTGACGGGGTTTAAAAATCAGCAGCACCATTAAGAAAGGAACTCTACGAAAACAAAAACAAGCCAGTCCTTTTAAATTTAAAGCCCTAAATAAAAACTATTTACATTACGATATTTATGGTGCAGAAGCGGATTATTCGTAAATAAAGAAGCCTCTGAAAAATCAGAGGCTTCTTTATTAAATATGAAAGTTAATTATTTATTTACTTCTAGTAATTCTACTTGAGAGTTTAGTTTTAATAAATAAATACCATTTACTAAATCTTGAACATTAATGGTGATTGACTTATTACCAGCAGTCATTTTCTCTTTCGTAATTTGCTTTACTTTTCTACCCAGCATATTGTACAAGCTCAGTTCTACTAGAGCCTCTTTTTCTTGATAGAAGTGGATTACAGCTTCTGAGGAAGATGGATTTGGATACACATCAAACAATCCAGAGTTTATAAGCTCAAACTCCATCGAAGTAGCAATAGCTACTGCATCAGCTTGAAGATTGCTATTTTCAAGGTCCCAGACTACATCAAGCAATTTTTCATTACTTAAATCTGAAGACCAGTGATATAGGTTTAAGTCCACGTCTAAATCCGCTTCACTTAGCCAAATAGTCATGACTACTGTTTCGCCTGTGTATAAGCCAATAGATCGTACATCACCAAAAGAATTTTTCACTGCAAACTCATCACCTATTTGCATAGTACTGCTAAGTAAATAATGAGGTAAAGCTATATTCATACTCATTTCTGTAACATGAGGGGCTGAATAATACTTATTGACCCTTTGTTCTGACAAACGCAGCTCAGGCAGAACAATATCGTTTGTAGGATACGTAAATGTACGCTCGTTAGTCATTCGGATTTGATATCCTTTTCCGGGCTCCATATTACCAATGGTATTCACATTAAACTCTGGCCAATACACATTACCAATACCATCTTTAATTAGCATTACATCTTCTTCAATTGTCTGTAGAACAACAGAAGCATCAGCAGCTTGTTTTCTTAAGTACCCCAAATAGCTCCATCCTTCGTTTAGCACTAAAGGATAGTTTAATGGGTTCGCAACGGCACCACGAACCTCTAGGGTTGCATCAGCATTCATTTTTACTTTATATGCCTTACCAACTATATGGTCTCCAATATTATTTAAACTCCATTCTGGCCAATACACATTACCAAACTCATCTTTTGCTAAGTATAAGTCATCAACAACAGGTGAAAAAATATCGCCTATACTTGGGTAATCAGGGACTATATAAGTAGAAATTAAATTCCAACCTTCCATTAATTCAACATCTTGAGACATCGTATTTGATAGTGACGATAAACCACTGATACCATCAACGACATATGTATCTGAATTAGGCATACTCAGGTCGTAATCGGCTAAAGCCAGTCTAACTTCATCTAAAGAAGCTTTCCAAGTCATCCAAGTAAACTCCTCTCCTACTTCCATACCATTGTACTCATTTGCATCAGCACCATACACGGTAATTGTATTTGTTATGCTTGTCCACATCATCATTCCTGCACAATAATATTCACCATCTAAACCTAAGTAGAATACACCTACATAATCACCCATTTCGATAGGCGCATCATTTATGGTGATATCTGCGGTAGATGGGATTAAGATTATATGGTTATTAGAGGTCGCTTCTACCGTCCATGAAGGCTCAGTAGGCATTGGATATTCACAATCCTCATTATCGGTATTTGCAAACTCATTGTAGTTAAGAGCAGTTGGATCTGTACAACCGAGTATTTCTTGCTCACAAGAACCATCATCTATATTGGCATTTTCATCGTAGTTTATGGCGTTAAGATCTGTACATCCGTACACTACACCAATACAAGAGCCGTCATCAGAATTGGCATCTTCAACAAAATTAATAGCATTCTCATCTGTACAACCATAGATTGGATCTATACACGAGTCATCATCGACTGTAGCTAGCGGGTCGAAATTAATGGCTAGCTCGTCCATACATCCTGCACTAACATCTGTAACAACTACGGTAGCAAAGGCCATAAACGCACCTGTTGTAGCTATTACATTTACACTTACTTCATACGTACCATTTTCTAGATAGTAATGTATAGGCTCGTTAACACCCGTATACGTAGTGCCATCGCCCATAGTCCACTGAAGGTAACTTACTACGGGGATCTCATTAATAATTGCCCAAAAGTGAAAGTTACTTCCTGCTAGTTGTTCATACTGAATGATAACTAGTGAAGTATAATCACAGGTACCATCTTCTTCATTTGCGTTCGGATTAAAATTATAAGCTTCGGGATCCATACATCCTGCTAACATTCCAACACATGAGCCATCCTCCAGGTTCGCTTCATCGTTAAAGTTGTAAGCTTCGGGGTCTGTACATCCAGCAATAATACAGGAGCCATCATCATTGTTGGCTTCAGGATTGTAATTTTCTGCGAATTCATTGGTACATCCAGAAATGATACATGAACCATTATCAGAATTCGCTTCTGCGTTAAAGTTATCAGCTTCAGGATTTAGGCATCCAAAAATAAAAGGTTCACAAGAGTCATCATCAATAGTCGCTAGAGGATTAAAGTTGAACATGGTTGGATCGGTACAACCGGGTATTTCAGTAACACTTTCTTCTCCGGTAACAAAACTTAAAGTATCGCTATTTTCAGAATTACCACAGGGGCTTTGTGCGAATACAGCCCAAAAATATTCCGTTTCGGCATCTAATAAAATATCGAATGGAAAAACAGGCTCATCAATATCTTCAATTGTATGAATAATATCTGTAAACTCAGTATCAGTAGCAATTTGAAGAGTATAAGCTGCTGCGGATTCAATATCCTCCCATGTAAATGTTGGCGTAAGAGAAACTCCTATAGCTGCGTTTGTAGGGAAGTTCAATTCTGGAGCGGTAGGCAAGCCTTCATAAACATCCACCTCAACATCTACTTGATGTATCAGGTCGTCTGATGTAGCGGTAATTTGGAAGGGGTAATTTCCTGCTGGAATCGGAAAGGGTGAAGAAATAATTAAAACTGAATTATCTCCAGGCATCACCTCTTGTGGATCGAAGTTGACTAAAACACCCGCTGGCACATCTACTATTGTAAGTGCTACAAGGGCGTTATAACTTAATATAGGATCAATTTGCACATTAAAAATAGCCATTTCACCGGAACAAATATCCAATGCTTCAGGAGTTACATTTATAGTGAAGTTAGGAACACTTGGTTCGGTAATTTCAAAGGTGTTTGAAATATTAAAGAATACATTATTCGAAGCTTTCACCTTAATCCGAGCTTGAGCAGACACCTCATTAGGACAGATAATATCTGCTGTACCATTATTCGGCACCCCTTCAGCAATTAGTTCATCAAAAGTGAAACCACCATCGAGAGATAGATAAATATTAACTTCTGAACAACTAATTGGTGCCATATCCGTATTCGCCACATCCCAATTGATGGTATAGGTATTTCCATACTCCCAATCTTCGGTCACATTATTCACAAGGAAAGGACCTGCAATGTCACTTACATCAAAAGCCATTTGATCATAACTCACACCACCCCCCCCGGCATTGTTATCTCTTACTGTAAGTCTGAATGTTAGGTCTCTAGAATAAGTAGGTAATAATTCACCAATAACGCTGGTACCAGTCAATAGATTCTCAATACGGGGGAATACACGAGTTGAAGAAGTTGTTGGAGACCAAGATCTAAAGATCGGCTGATTGCCCGATGGATTGATGAGATTATCATCTCCACTATCAGTAACAGGTCCTAAATCAAATTCTTCCCAACAATAAGTGAGTTCATCTCCTGCATCAATATCATTTCCAGAGCCAATTAGCTCGAAGGGTGTACTTACAGGAATGGTAAATCCACCATCACCTGCATTAGCTACAGGAATATTATTCCCTGTTTCCATTTGTTCTGCACAATCTGTCGCCCAACCATCACCATTTGTATGTGCGGTTATTTGATCAAATGAATAGGTATGATAATAATCATCAGAATTATTTTGAATGTTTGGAGGACAAATCCCAGCATAGCCCATAATTGTTGAAGCACTACCGGGCTCATATGCCGCGTTTGTTGCACGATTACAACTATTGTTTTGAGTATGATCTCCACCAAATTGATGTCCCATTTCATGACATACATAATCAATATCAAAAGGATCGCCTATGGGAGCAAAATGCCCGGTTATACCGCGACCTTTTTGGCCGTTTGAACAAACGACTCCAAGACCAGCTAAACCACCACTATCTTTACCAAATACATGGCCGATATCGTAATTATCACTTCCAATAAGGTTATCACAGTTCTCTTGATTTTCAGCAATCATGGCTCCTGCATTCCCATTTGAGTAAGGGTCGGTAGCGGAGTTTGTGTATATTAGTTCGTCGTTATTTTCTACTAAAACTAAACGGAAAGAAGCCTCTCTTTCATACACCTCATTAATTCTATTTAAAGTTGTGTTTATTGCTGCTATAGCATCGGGAACAGTCCCACCATGAAACTCAGTATACTCACCAGAACAAGCAATTGCTGCGCGGTAAACTCGTAATACATCGCCCGATTGCCCACTAGCTATAATGGCACTTTTAGCTGCATTTACAGCATCATCTACTAGACATTGACTATTTCTGAGCTTCGTATTGTTCGCATAGAAATCGGATTTAAAATAAGTAATACAATACTGTGTATCATTTAAACTATACGGATCGATATAGACAGTTCCGGAAGCGGAAATTACCATAGCATGAAACCCATTATGATCGACCGACAGTCTCACAGTTGCAGTACCATCTGTTAAGCCTTGCCCTACATACGATTTAATATAAGGGAACTTATTAGCTAATATATTTGGCATTAAACTAGACTCAACAATCGCAAACTGATGCATATCACCATTAGGCATTGGTAAGGTAATTACTAAATCTGAACTAGAGATTTCTACAGAAAATTCTTTCGGAGCAGTACTCAGAATTGCAGCTATTTCTTCGAGGTCGATAGCATACGTTTTATAAGCAGCTGGAATAATATATCTTTCATTTGCAGCTGTAATAGAAGTACCTGAAACATCTACCCAAACATTTTGAGCATACGAATTTAAGCTACTTAGAAAGATTAGGGCTAAAAATACTAATCCTTTAAACAGAGAATTGGTCTGTTGCATAGTGTGATTTTTATAAATTACTCAATTAATAACAAGGGCTCAAGTTACAAAAGAAATGCCAAATTTAATTCCATTATATTTCGTGCTTAAAATGTTTTAAATATGAATCAAATCAGCTTTTGGGAAGAAGAATTCTTTTTAAAAAACATTGATATTACAATTATTGGTAGCGGTATTGTCGGACTAACTTGTGCCTTAAAACTCAGGGAATTAAATCCGAATTCTAGAATTATAATCCTTGAAAGAGGCTATCTTCCTTCGGGGGCAAGCACTAAAAATGCTGGATTCACTTGTTTTGGCTCACCCTCAGAGTTGCTGGATGATTTAAGCAAGCTCAGTGAGCAAGAAGTATTTAATTTAATTGAATTGCGCATTAAGGGTTTAGAGAAATTAAAAAATCTAGTAGGCACATCTGAAATGGATTATGAAGAATATGGGAGCTATGAACTTTTCGATAATAAGGATGCTTACGAAAATTCACTAAGCAAGCTACCCTATTTAAACCGTATGCTTCATTCTTTTTTCAAAGAAGATACCTACGAGAAGTTTGACCAAGCTTTAGATTTTGGCTTTGACAAAAGCTCGTTAATTATCAGGAATAAGTTTGAAGGACAGATAAACACGGGCTTAATGATGCGTAAGCTACTTAGACTTTGCCAGAGTTCAAGTATTGAAATCTTCAATGGCTTTGATGTGGATGAATTCGAAAAAACGAATCTACAATGGGTGGTTAAAGGCAAAAACAAGCAAATTACTACCAACAAACTACTTATTTGCAATAACGCATTTGCGAGCAAGCTCTTACCCAATATAGACCTAAAGCCTGCAAGAGCTCAAGTTCTAATCACAAAGCCTATTGAAAACCTCAAAATAAAAGGATGCTTTCATATGGATGAGGGGTATTACTACTTCAGGAATGTAGGAAATAGAGTGTTATTAGGAGGCGGTCGGAATTTAAATTTTAAGGCTGAAGAAACTTTCGACATGAAAGTATCTGAACTCATACAGAACAAACTTGAATCTCTGTTAAAGACAACAATCCTACCGAATCAAGAATTTGAAATTGAAAGAAGGTGGGCTGGAATTATGGGGGTTGGTTCTAACAAAACGCCTATACTTAAAAGAATTGATGACAACCTATACTGTGCCATTCGAATGGGGGGTATGGGAATAGCTATTGGTGCTGAAGTAGGTCAGTCTCTTGCCTTACTTTCTAGTAAAGATTAACACTGACAGCTTGTCAAAAACCAACGAAATACACATCCAAATCCACGTACTGACAATATGACAAATGTGTTATGTAGCAAATCTTTTCACAAGCTAAAAACATATGTTAACTTAATATTAACTAAAGATTCTAAGCTCTGTATATCAGTAACTTATACGGGTTATCTAAATACGTGATTAAACACTAAACCTATTGAAACTACACCTAAAACGTGATTTATGGAGATTATTTAATTAGATAAAACACCCATATTTCGCTAAAGAATTATACATTTGAAACAAGAGTCCTAACCGTACTTATTCTCCATATATAATGCAAGAAAAATCTATTCGAAACACCCTTGTCCTCATCATTACTGGGTATCTTATTTACACCCTTAAAAGTGTTCTTACTCCCTTTTTAATAGCCTTATTTTTTGCATACCTACTCAACCCATTGATCACATTTATCCAGGAAAAACTGAAGATAAGAAAACGTGGCTTAGCTGTAGGAATTGGAATAAGCACCACTACTCTACTGATCTCATTAATCATTCTTGCCAGTACCCCCATAATCAACCAAGAGTTTCAAAAAGCGGCGGTGTTAATAAAAGAATACGCAGACTTCATTCCCCCTATTCCAAATGAGTTACAGGATCAGGTCAGTAATTTCATACAATCTGATTACGCCAAGGACTTCTTTAATAGCAGCACTATCAGTGAAACGATAAACAAAGTAACGCCATTTCTGAAAAGCCTATTTGCAGAATCTCTTGACCTAGTCATGAGTGTTTTGAGTTTATTCCTTATCCTTATCTACCTGATTTTCATACTACAAGGATACCCTAAACTTAACAGTAATTGGCTAAGCTGGATTCCTAAGAAATATAGAGAGAATGCAGAGCATATTGCATCTGACTTGAATGAAGGAATGCGTTCTTACTTTAGAGGACAAGCCTTAATCGCATTTATTGTTGGAATTCTATTCTGTATCGGGTTCTCTATTATTGGCTTACCATTAGCCATTTTACTTGGAATACTCATAGGTATACTCAATCTTGTACCCTACCTACAAATACTTGGCTTTATACCCGCATTTTTCCTAAGTGTGTTATACAGCATGGAAACAGGTCAAAATATTTGGGTGAGCTTGGGAATTACCGCTTTGGTGTTTTTGGTGATACAATTAATTCAAGAAAGTATTCTTATTCCTAAGATTATGAATAAGGTTACAGGCCTTCACCCCGCAATCATTCTCCTTTCCCTTTCTATATGGGGTAGCCTTTTAGGTTTAACGGGATTGATACTAGCTCTGCCGATCACAACTTTATTACTTTCGTACTATAAGAGATTTATTAATAATGAAATGAACTAGGCGATGTATTTGTGCTAAGAACATTTCGACGGGCTCAATGTGATGATAAGTTGAAAGTAGTCGCTGGTATCTGGTCGCTTGAATTAAGTTAAATTTGAAGATTGAAAGTTAAATTAGTCAAAGTAGTCTTGTAGACCTGCAGTAGATTTAAGGGCTATTTGGATTAGAACAGTGCTACTTAATAAACCCTTTCGCTAGCTCTTTAGATTTTGATATAATATCAATTAAAGACACACCATACATATAATTCCCTAGTATGGTAAGACCTACGGGACATATGCGTTCTATTTCAGATACTTTATCTAAATGGCCTAATTCATACTGAGGGATAGCTTTTTCTACAAGCTTTAGTTCTGAATAATTTAAACTGAGATTTCTACCGAATACTTTACTTAAGAATGTCGCCGACTCTGTTTCAAGATCCATCGTTTTTAAATCTTCAGCAGTAAACCGTGCACCACCCATCATAATTGTATTGACTTCAACATCTCCTGAGGAATGCTCTGGAAAAGTATTGGTATTGGCTACCATACCCAGAACCACTGACTTCTCTTTTGAGGGGACTAGAAAGCCAAAACCATCAAAATTCAATTCAGACTTCTTCATAATTACATTCTGCAATGCTATGGGAGAATAGTTAATCAACTTCAATAAATCACTTAAATGACCTCCCACATATGAATATAGCTTATGCGCAGGGATGGTAGAAACAATTTTAGAAAATGAGAGCGTCTTACCATTAACCTTCAATTGTACGCAATCTGCAGCTTCAAACCCATCTATTTTAGCGTTAAAAACTATATGTTCACTTAACTGATCCTTAAGCGCATCTACCAATTGCTGCACCCCCCCTTTAAAGCTAAACAAGGCTTTAGAGGTTATACTTTTCGGATATACTTTACAGTCAAGTTCTTTAGCTTTAAAACCTATCAAGGCTCTAATAATAGAGCCCTTTTCCCCTTCTAATCTTTTCAATAAGGGCAGTGTAGCCGAAACACTCATTTTAGTAAGGTCTCCCGCCCAAATACCACTAACCATACTATCGAAGAATAAACTTCTGAACTTAAAGCCAAAGTGACGATCAACAAAATCGGATATGGTTTCATCTGCCGAGTGCTGAGAAGCCTTTAGGTCTCTAAAAAAGGCCTTAACAAACAAGCTTAAATAAGGAGAAAAGATAAACGACTTTAATGAATACGGCAAAACCTGTAGTTTACCATCGTGGTATAAATACCTTTTTTTAGCACGATCATCGGCAAAAACCAAATCATCCCACAAGCCTAATTCTTCAACTAATTCTAAAATACACTGTCCTCGTCCTTTGGGGCGAATACCCCTTGGTCCCCACTCTAAAATAGAAGACTCTTTTTCTTCGGAAAATACGACACCACCAGCCTTAGCTGATTCCTCGTAGATCGTGAAATCTACAGAAGGATGAAACTTTTTCAAGTAATAAGCAAAGGACAAGCCTGTGATTCCTGCTCCTAGAATAGCTATTTTTTGATTTCGCATAATTACAAAGACATAACACCTTCAATAGTAGAAGACTGAATGTAAATTTCGATTATTTCATCAACACTCAACATTACTTCTCTAACAGTAATGGCAACATAAGCACCTTTCGAGGACTCTTTACGAGTTATCTGAGCTCTTTCGGAGTGAAACAAGGACTCCACTTGGGCAATTTTATTCAAATCTGATTTCACAATAAATTTGAACATATAAACTGAAGGAAAAGATACTTCTTCTAGTTTTTCACGTAAACCATCAAAATCGTTTTTCATAGCAATAATTTACACAAAAATACAAAGGTTCTAAAAACAGGAGGCACAGGTCGTACTTTTTTCTAAATTTGTTTTATATGACTAAACGCATTGTTATTTCTGGCGCACCCGGAACTGGTAAGACCAGCATAATTAAAGAACTATCAAATAGAGGGTACAAATGTCACCCAGAAATATCGCGTGAAATCATAGCGAATCAGCTTAAAACAAGTGGCACGATCACCCCTTGGCAAGATCTTAATACTTTTAGTGAGCTGGTGATTGAGGGTAGGTTAAAGCAATTTGAAAGTGCAACAACCAAACTAGAGTTTTACGACCGAGGCATAATAGACTCTATTGCTTACCTCCTTAAAGACAAAATCTCGATTACGAACAAATGGCAACAGATTGCCAGTAACAATGCATACTTCAGTAAAGTATTTATTACACCACCTTGGGAAGCTATTTACTGTAAGGATAATGAGCGAAAAGAAGATTTTGAAACTGCTATGGAGATTCACCAGTACATGATTGAAGCGTATGAGCTTTACTCCTATGAAGTTTGTATTATTCCCAAAATGAGTATTAATGAACGAATTGATTTCATAATTAGCCAAATTGAATAATCAGAACATACATACTATTCTCGAGAAATATTGGGGATTCAAATCTTTTAGAGCGAAGCAAGAGGACATTATAAATGCTATTCTCGCTCAAAAAGACACTCTAGCCCTACTACCCACAGGTGGTGGGAAGTCACTGTGCTATCAAGTTCCAGCATTAGCTTTAGAGGGTGTATGCATAGTTATATCACCACTAGTAGCCTTAATGAAAGATCAAGTTTCTCAACTTCAAAAAAGGAATATAAAAGCCATTGCTATTAGTGGTGGAATGGGTCAAAGAGAATTAGACATAGCCTTAGACAATTGTATTTACGGAAATATAAAGTTGCTTTACCTCTCGCCAGAAAGACTTCAATCTGACCTAGTACGGGAGAGAATAAGAAAGATGAGAGTTAGCTTAATTGCTGTTGATGAGGCACATTGTATTTCACAGTGGGGATACGACTTTAGACCCTCGTACTTACAAATAGCCGAAATAAGAGAACTCAAACCAACAAGTCCAATTTTGGCACTCACGGCTACAGCAACGGAAGATGTTGCAAAAGACATACAAAGTAAACTCGCATTTAGGGAGGGTAATTTAATACAAAATAGCTTTATCCGAAGTAACCTAGCCTATATGGTACTGGAGGAAAACCATAAAATGGATCGGATTCTGAAAATGCTTCTAAAGATTAAAGGATCTGCTATAATTTATGTTCGCAGTAGAAAAAGAGCTTACGAATTCTCTTCGGAATTAAACAAGCTTGGCATTAGCTCTTTATACTACCATGCCGGAATGCCTGTGTCTGATCGAGATATAAATCAAGCTAAGTGGATGAACAATCGTGTGCGAGTAATGGTTGCCACAAACGCCTTTGGTATGGGGATTGACAAGCCAGACGTTCGATTGGTTATACACTTACAGAACCCAGATACTACAGAAGCATACTTTCAGGAAGCAGGTAGAGCTGGAAGAGATGGTAAGAAGTCTTTTGCTGTTAGTTTATTCCAAAAATCTGACCTCGAGAACTCCATAGATCGATTTGAAGAAAATTATCCATCGGCTAAAGAGGTGAAGAATATATACCAGCACCTAGCCGATTACCTTCAAATAGCTATTGGTGATGGATATGAGCAGGCATATGACTTTTCGATAGATGAGTTTTGTAACAACTACAAGCTCAACTTATCTAAATGTGTAAAGGCATTAAATATTATTGAAAAAGAAGGCTTACTAAAATACGAAAGCTTCAACAACAGTCCTTCAAGCATAAACATCATATGTTCCTCAAGAGTTGTAATTAATTACACTTCTCCAAACAAAAAAAAGGCTGAACTACTCCAGCTAATACTTCGATTGTATCCTGGGGTATTTGATGAGCCTGCAGAAATAAAAGAACGAAGTCTAGCCATAAAACTAAATCAGAACAGTAGCTATATTCACAAACTTTTAAAACAATTAGACAAGGAAGATATTATCGATTACAATCAACGAACAAACTCTGGTAAAATCATATTCAGTTCTGCCAGACACCCAAGCAGTCATTTACCAATTTCCAAAACACATTTTAAAGAAAGGAAGACACTTTTAGTCAGTAAGCTTCAAAGCATGAATGACTATCTTTCCAATACCAAGTACTGCAGATCAAAAGTACTACTAGACTACTTCGGAGAAAAGAATTCTAAAGATTGTGGTATTTGCGATGTGTGCATCTTCAACCAATCAAGAACAACTAAATTTAGACATAATATACAGGAGGAACTTTTAATAACTTTAAAAGAAAATCCAATAGACATCAGTACTTTTGTAGGTAGATACAGTAAAATTAAAGAGGGAAGCATCTTGGGTGTCATAAAAGAATTAATAGCTGAACAAATCCTTATTAAAGAAGGTGAAAGATTGAGATTAAATGAATAGAGATAAGAAGGTTGTATTTATGGGTACTCCACAGTTTGCTGTAGAGTCGTTAAAAAACATTCACGAAAGTGGATATCAGGTAGTTGGAGTTATTTGCCCTCCTGACAGGCCTGCAGGAAGAGGACATAAACTTCAAGCTTGCGACGTAAAGAACTATGCACTTTCTCAGCAGTTCACAATCCTTCAGCCAGAAAAACTAAAAAACCCCGAATTCCTTACACAACTAAAAGAATTAGAGGCAGACATTTTTATAGTAGTAGCCTTTAGGATGCTACCTAAAGAAGTTTGGTCTATACCTAAGTACGGTACATTTAATATTCATGGATCACTACTACCACAATATAGAGGAGCTGCTCCTATTAATTGGGCCATAATAAATGGTGAAACAAAAACAGGGGTTACCTCTTTCTTTATAGATGAAAAAATTGACACGGGTGCGACCTTACTATATAAGGACTGTATAATAGGCGAGAATGAAAATGTAGGTGATGTTCACGATAGACTAATGATTCTTGGAGCTCAATTGGCAACAGAAACTTGCGATGCTATTTTCAGTGATGCAATACGACCACAAAAACAAGAGGAAGCATCAGATTTAAAAGTAGCACCAAAGCTCTTTAAGAGTACTTGCAAAATAGACTGGTCTAAAACTACCCTAGAAATTCACAACCACATACGCGGACTATCACCCTACCCAGTAGCATGGACTAAGTTTACTTCAAAGGGCATAGAGCAAGTAATAAAAATTCACAAGGCTAGTTATTCCCTTATAAGTCATAATAAAAACATTGCTGTGGTTGAATCGGATAAGAAACAACTTAATATATACACAAAAGATGGCATTATAAGTATACTAGAAATCCAGGCTCAGGGGAAAAAGAAAATGGATATTAAGTCCTTTTTAAATGGAATTCAAATAGAAACGAACACCAAGGCTTGTTAAGTCCTATTGCCACTCATTTAGTCCAAATGAGGTATTTTCAAGTCCTAGTTTTCAACATTCACTCCTATTTATTAACAAAACAGGGGTTTTAACAGCCCTAAACTTGCGCAATCTCAACAATAGTCTATATTTGTAATGCATTCGTAAAATAAATAAATTAATCTTTAACCTTAAAACTGTTTTATTATGAACAAGTCGGAATTAATTGACGCTATGGCAAGCCAAGCTGGAATCTCTAAAGCTGCTGCTAAACTTGCATTAGATGCATTTACTGGATCTGTTGCTGGAACTCTTGCAAAGGGTGGTAAAGTTGCCTTAGTTGGTTTTGGATCATTTTCTATCTCAGCTCGTGCTGCTAGAGAAGGTCGCAATCCACAAACTGGTAAAACAATCCAAATTGCTGCTAAGAACGTTGTAAAGTTCAAAGCTGGTGCTGATTTAAGCGGAAAAGTAAACTAATTACTTTCCACATAAAATATAAAACCTCGCATTAGCGAGGTTTTTTTGGTTTATACTTTTATGCGTAATCCATCGTAAGCAAGAAATACATTATCGGGCAAAAGCTTATCTACATCATTATGCTTCCCCATTAAATGACTAATATGTGTTAGGTAAGCTCTTTCTGGATTTACTTTATTTATAAAACTTAAAGCTTGTTCTAAATTAAAGTGAGAAATATGCTCTTGAATTCTCAGGGCATTAACGACTAACACCTTTGAGCCTTTAACTTTTTCAATTTCACTATCGGATATTGTTTTCGCATCGGTTATATATGTTAAGTCACCTACACGAAACCCAAGGATAGGTAATTTATAATGCATCACCTCTATAGGTATGAATAAGTTGCCATCGATGGTAAAGCTTTCGTCGCCACAAATTTGATGCACTTTCACCTCCGGCACTCCAGGGTACTTAAAATCACTAAACACATATGGATATTCTCTTAACAGAGCTTTCTGAACATTTAAATCACAGTAAACATCCATATCTTTATTGTGTTTAAAGTTGAATGCCCTTACATCATCCATTCCAGCAATATGATCTTTGTGTTCATGCGTAAATAAAATGGCTCTTAAATCCTGCACCTTTTCGCGCAATATTTGTTGACGGAAATCTGGTCCCGAATCAATCACATAATTATCACCATCAATAGTTATCATTGCAGAAGCGCGCAAGCGATTATCTTCGGCATCAGAAGATACACAAACATTACAGTCACATGCAATAACTGGAACACCTTGAGAAGTTCCCGTTCCTAAAAAAGTTAAGTCCATAGAACAAATTTAATCGTTTTAATCTAATGAAAAGTGAACAAATACAAGTTTAAACTTGGCTATGTTAGTTAACCCATTTACATTTGCTATAAGAATAGATATGACACTCATGAAGAACGTTGTTTTAACACCCGCTCAAAAGGCTTTGCAAATGAATTTTGAACCTGAGATTTATGGAACATTTGCTGAAATTGGCGCAGGACAAGAAGTGGTTAGACATTTCTTCAGAGCTGGTGGTGCTTCCGGAACTATTGCTAAAACTATGTCTGCTTACGATAAAGATTTTAGTGATGCCATTTACGGGAAAGAAGAAAATGGTAGATATGTATGCGAATCGAGATTAAAAAAGATGATTAATCATGAATATGGTTTAATCACTGAGCGTCTAGATAGAAAAAAGCATCCACATAAGCGATTTTTCTCCTTCGCCAGTAATGTGGCTACTATTAATTTCTCAAAAACCAATGATGGTCATGGTTGGATGGGATTACGATTTCAACTTAACTCCGAGTCAGAACCAAACGATGTTGTTTTACACTTTTTACTTCACGAAAGAGAAGCTAGGCAGCAGCAAGAAAGTGCAGGAATACTAGGTGTTAACTTACTTTATGGGTGTATGTTTCACTACAACGACCCCAAGGAATTAATCAAACAATTATTTGAAAATATTAGTCAAGGACATGTAGAGATTGATATGATTCAGATGAACGGCCCCGACTTTGACAGTGTTGACAACAGACTCTTAAGTCTTTATTTAGTTAAAGAAAAGATGACTGATGCCGTTCTCTTTGGCCCTGATGGAGTAAACCTTCAACCATCTGATGCACTATACAAGAAAAATATACTTGCCATTCGAGGTAGCTTCCGACCTGTAACTAAGGTGAATATTGACATGATTAAGAATGGTTATAATAAGTTTATTTTAGAAAAAAGAGTCACCAAAGAGAATCTCCAAGTATTATTTGAAATCACATTGAGTAATTTAAGCACCGATGGTGAAATTGATGAGCAAGACTTCTTAGATAGAGCCGATATACTATGTTCATTAGGACAAACAGTTTTAGTCTCTAATTACCAACAATACTACAAACTTTTAGATTATTTCAGCCGATTCACTAGAAAACGTATGGGGATAATTTTAGGAGTACCTAATCTTAAACAAATCTTTGAAGAGAAGTACTATCGCCATTTAAGTGGTGGTATTCTTGAGGCATTTGGACGCATGTTTAATCGAGATTTAAAGGTTTATTTATACCCTTATCAAAAGCAAAAAGATGGTGAGTTAACCAATTCAAAAAACCTTCAAATTCACCCTAGATTTAGACCACTTTACGAATACTTAATCTATAATAATAGAATTGTAGATGTTGACTATGACTCAAAAGTTCTTCACATCTTCTCTCCGATAGTATTAAGGATGATAAAGAATGGTATTGAAGGCTGGGAGGATTTAGTTCCAGCCTATGTAGATAATATCATTAAAGAGAAGAAACTCTTTGGGTATAAGTCCAAGAGAGAGAAGAGCAATTCTAAGAAAGTAAATTAGAACTTTAGGAAAGAATTAATTTGATCCTGAAGCAGTGCAACTGTTTCAGGATTTTTTATTTCTCCATCTTCATCAAGAAGGTTGTGAACTTCAGACAATTTCGGTTTAGAAGATAAAACTTCCGCTTTGAGATGATGAAATAAAGATGTTAAATGTTCCATTCCTCTTAAGTTACCTATTCTACCACTAGCAACTCCAACCAGTGCAACCTTTTTATTTTTTATAAACTCGGCACCAATACAATCAATTAAGGCTTTAAATATACCCGGGTAGCTACCGTGATATTCTGGTGAGATCACAACAAATTTATCGGCATGTTTTATGTATGTATCGACCATAATTTCAAACGATTGTGTGGAAGCTCCATAGAAGTTTGAAAACATAAAATCTGAAGGCAAATCACATAAGTCCATGATTTGATTTTCTATATTTTGATTTTTTAACAAAACGCTATAATTCTTAGCAATCTTATACGTTAAACTGTCTTTTCTATTCGTTGCTGAAATAATAGTAATCATATCGTTGAAAATTGTGTCAAAAATGTTGATAACATACGGTGTAACTTCCTAAGGCTTAAGAAGGACTTTCCGTAATTTGAGACTTTAAAAATACTGAAATTTCAATTCATAGATGGCAAAGATAATTGCAATAGCGAATCAAAAAGGTGGCGTCGGAAAAACGACCACATCCGTAAACCTAGCTGCATGCCTTGGGGTACTGGAAAAGAGAGTGTTACTAATAGATGCAGACCCTCAAGCGAATGCTAGTTCTTCATTAGGAATAGACCCTAATGGGAGGCATAATGGTACCTATCAATGCTTAGAACATCAATTAAACGCTAGTGAGTGCATACAGAAATCATCGAGTCCGAACGTAGATGTGATGCCTTCGCACTTAGACTTGGTTGCAGCAGAAATTGAATTAGTGGACAAAGACGATAGAGAATTCATGCTTAAAACTGCTCTTGTTGACATTCAGGAGAACTACGATTATATAATTATTGATTGTGCTCCTTCCTTGGGCTTAATCACCTTAAACGCATTAACAGCAGCTAATTCAGTTATCATACCTATTCAGTGTGAATATTTCGCACTAGAAGGCTTAGGAAAGTTAATGAATACCATTAAGAGCGTACAAAACATTCAAAATCCAGACTTAGATATTGAAGGTTTACTTTTAACCATGTATGATTCAAGATTACGGTTATCGAATTTAGTTATAGATGAAGTTAAAACACACTTTCAGGATATGGTTTTCAAGACTGTAATACAGAGGAACGTAAGATTGAGTGAGGCTCCAAGCTATGGGGAGAGTATAATTATGTATGATGCTACGTGTAGAGGTGCTATCAATTACTTAAACCTAGCACAAGAGTTTATCGACAAAAACGAAACTGCAGCATAAAATGGCAAAGCAAAAGAAAGCACTGGGAAGAGGATTATCAGCCATACTTAGCAACCCCAGTACCGACATTACTCAAGCACAACAAAAACAGGAGGTTTCTATAACTGTAGGGTCAATCGGTGAGCTTAGCATCAATACCATAGAAGTTAATCCATTTCAACCTAGAACACACTTTGACCAAGGAGCTCTTGAAGAGTTAGCTCTTTCAATTAAGGAACTCGGAGTGATTCAACCTATAACTGTTCGCAAACTAGGTTATGATAAGTACCAACTAATATCGGGGGAGCGCAGATTTAGATCTTCTCAATTGGCTGGTTTAACAACAATACCTGCTTATATAAGAATAGCCAACGACCAAGAAATGCTAGAAATGGCTCTTGTCGAAAATATTCAAAGACAAAATCTAGACGCGATTGAAGTTGCTTTAAGTTACCAACTTTTAATAGAGGAGTGTAATTTAACACAGGAAAAGCTAAGTACGCGAGTCGGTAAAAAAAGATCTACAATAAGTAATTATTTACGATTACTTAAGTTAAGTCCGTTTATACAAGCAGGAATACGTGATAAAATGATTTCAATGGGTCATGCTAGAGCATTGGTAAACGTTCTGGATGAAGAGCTACAGCTAGATATCTACAAATGCATTCTATCCGAAGGCTTATCGGTTAGACAGACTGAAGAATTAGCTAAAGGTGCCAAAAATAGCCCCTTAAAGCAAAAGAGTTCGAAGTCAGGAAGCGGCACGCCCCTACCCTTTTCGGTTCAACAACTATCTCAGGAGTTAGAAAGAAAAATGAATTACAGCTCTGAGATTCAGCTACAAAAAGGTGGGAAAGGAAAATTAATCATTTCATTTAAAAATGAAGATGAACTAGAAGATATTATTAAATGTTTCCAAAAAGACTAACACTAATAAGCCTATTATTTTGCATTTCATTTTGTGTTTTGGGGCAAGAGAAAACAGGAATTCACTCAGCTAAAAAAGCTAGTATTTATTCTGCAATTCTTCCTGGTGCAGGTCAGTTTTATAATAAAAAGTACTGGAAGGTACCTGTTATCTATTTGGGCGTTGGAGCCACTTTATATGCCGCAAGGTGGAATCAAAATGAATACTTACACTATAGACAAGCTTTTGAGTACCGAACTGATAATGATGACAATACCATTGATGAATACGTAGATAGATATACAGAAACGAATCTTATTACTATAAAAAATTACTATCGAAAAAACAGAGACTTGTCTTATATACTAGTAGCGGGTGTTTATTTACTCAATATCATAGATGCATCAGTTGATGCGCATTTATTTAATTTTAACATTAATGATGATTTGAGTTTAACTGTACATCCACAATTTATGGCCCTTCAAAATCAAAACATCCCGGCACTATCATTTACCTTAAACTTGAATTAGATGAAAATAGCACTATTTGGATATGGAAAGATGGGGAAAGCTATTGAAGAAATTGCTTTAAACCGAGGTCATGAAATTGTATTAAAGATAAGCACTCAAAATCAAGACCAGCTCACTGTCGAAAATCTTGACAAAGCCGATGTTGCCATTGATTTTAGCACTCCAAGTACTGCCATGTCTAATATATTGATCGCTATAAAGTCTAATACACCTATTATAAGTGGTACAACAGGGTGGTTAGACGACTACAATCAGGTTAGTAAATATTGCATAGATAAAGGTTCTGCATTTTTATATGCGTCTAATTTCAGCTTGGGAGTAAATATATTTTTCGAACTGAATAAGAACTTAGCCCAGCTGATGAATACGCATCAGCAGTACGAAATTGAAATTACGGAAATACACCACACAGAAAAGATCGACTCACCTAGTGGAACAGCCATTAGTTTAGCAGAACAAATTATTTCTGAAAACGATCGTAAAACTTGTTGGGCATTAGATAAATCGAATAATGAGCAGCAGATCATAATTAATGCACAACGCGAGGGAATGGTTCCTGGCACACACATCATTAATTATCAATCAGAAATAGATACGATTAGCATAAAGCACGAAGCACACTCTAGGAAAGGATTTGCGCTAGGTGCAGTGATTGCAGCCGAATGGATACAAAACAAAAAAGGAGTTTTTAACATGCGCGATGTGTTATTTTCTTCTTAAGCCCTTATTAACTACTAATTCGAGTCTTAAAAGGACTTGTTTTATATATTTGAATTCTGAAAATTAGAACCATGAAGATCAAAAAACATACACTCTTTTTATTAAGCTGTATAGCTTACATTGTACTAGTAAACCTTATCGGTTTAAATTGGTTTTACTTTGGAGTACTTGCTATAGCAGACCATTTTTATTGGCATTATATAAACTGGACCTTTTGGAAGAAAAGAGAAGCCATTGAAAAAAAACAACGCAGTGCATTTGGTGAATGGGCGAATGCGATAACATTTGCCGTTATTGGGGCGACCTTAATTCACACTTTCATCATTCAACCCTTTGTTATTCCTACCTCATCTATGGAGAAGTCGATGTTGATTGGAGATTATCTATTGGTAAGCAAGCTCAACTATGGTCCGAATGTGCCAAATACTCCTCTTTCTATTCCCTTTATGCACAACACTTTATTAGGGAGTAAAACGCTACGTTCATACAGTGATGCTATACAATTGGGCTATAATAGACTTCCGGGTTTTTCAAGTGTTAAAAACAACGACATTGTTGTCTTTAACTACCCCGTTGATGATATGCAATCTAATATGCCTTTTGATAAAAAAACACATTATGTAAAACGGTGTATAGGAATTGCTGGTGACTCACTAGAAATTCGAAATCAAAAAGTATATATTAATGGTAGTGAACAAGCCCTTCCGGATAGATCTCATGGGCAATACAGCTATATTGTAACGACAAACGGTACAGGATTTAGAAAAAAGTTTTTACTTAAAAATGACATCACTGAGGTCTATCCTACTAGAAGTAGAGATCGATTTTTCATGATGTTAACCGATGAAAATGTAGCTAAATTAAAGTCCTTATCAAATGTAGTCAGTGTAGAAAACCCTCCCTTATCGCCTAAACAACAAGACTCTGCCATTTATCCAAAAGGGAATGATTTTAATTGGAGCACAGACAATTATGGCCCTATATATATACCAAAATCCGGTGCAACGATACAATTAAACGAAAACAATTTTGCTCTTTACAGCACCGTAATTAATAAATACGAAGGAAACACATTAAAGATTGACTCGAGTGGCGTTTATATAAACGACTCTTTGGCTACGGACTATACATTTAAGATGAATTACTATTGGATGATGGGTGACAATAGACATAACTCACTAGATTCAAGGTTTTGGGGCTTTGTTCCAGAGAATCACATTGTTGGTAAGCCCGTTTTTAATTGGTTAAGCATTGACCCTAACAAATCTGGCTTGGATAAAATTCGATGGAATAGGCTATTTACCGTTATTCATGGAGAAGGAGAATCTCGTTCATACTTAATCCACTTCTTACTGTTAGTTGGTCTTTGGAACTTAATTCCGTGGCTACTGAAAAAGAAGAGGAATTCATGAGTTTAAAGAAAATAGTAATCATTACCCTAATTGCATTTGCAATCAAGCTTTGGGTATTTAAGCCTTTCATCATCCCATCAAGTTCTATGGACAGTACTCTTATTCAGGGTGATTATCTTATAGTAAATTCGTGGGAGAACAGTCTTTTTGGCAATCACTTGGATCTAGAATGTGGTGATGTCGTAACATTTCGATACCCTTTAGACCCTGCCGATTTAAATGACAAAATGGTTTTCGCTAAGCGCTGTATTGGACTTCCAGGAGATACGATTACAATCTATGAAAGTATGACTAGCACCGATAACAAATCATTAAACTTCGACTTTTTAATTTCTGACCCCAAGTCAGCCATTAACTGGGATATACTTTCAGAAATTAATGTTCATCTTGGAGGTAGAACGATAAATAACAGCTGGTTACTAAATCTAAGTCCGTCTCAAATTGAGCATCTTGAGAAGCTCGATTCAGAGATAATACTTACCAAGCATCTAGAAGACATCAACATGGGTAATTTATCCATATTCCCTTCCGACACACTTATAAAATGGAATCGTGACTACTACGGTCCTATTTACATTCCTAAAAGTGGAGAGAGCATTGAATTGAATTTAAGTAGTATTAATATTTACAAAAAAATTATAACCACTTACGAAGGTCATACATTATCTGTTGTAGGTTCTGTATTTACTATTGATGGAAATCTTAGCTCCAACTATACTTTTGAGCAAAACTATTATTTTATGTTAGGCGACAACAGGCATCACTCTCAAGACTCAAGACATTGGGGATTTGTACCCGAGGATCATTTATTGGCCACTTGTAGTATGGTGCTGTTTAACATTGAAAATTTCTCGACTGATAGATTGTTAAAGAGAATTAAATAGGATGGATAAAAGGATTTTACTTAGTTCGCATTACTTTCCTTGTATATCCTACTTTGCCTGTCTTGTAAGCAGCAACAAGTCAGTAATAGATTTTGGTGAACACTTCATCAAACAATCCTATAGAAATAGATGTCTTATTTACTCAGCTAATGGAGTCTTACCTTTAAGTATTCCTGTGGTGAAAAATGGTAAAACTCCTATGAATGAAGTCGGATTGGACATAAATTCAGATTGGAAAACATTACACTGGCGCGCGATACGTTCTGCATATAATTCTAGTCCTTTTTTTGAGTTTTATTCGGATGATCTAAAAGAAGTCTTTTTTACAGAATATGCTAGTTTAGTAGAATTCAACTCTTGCTTATTACTTCATATTTGTAATGAGATTGGTATAAGTATTCGATTTGAGACGAGCTCAGTATATATAGACCCTAAGAATACTGATTTGGATCTAAGAGTCCTATTAAATCCAAAATCTAAATATGATATTGCTCTAGACTTCCCTAGGTATATTCAAATTTTTGAAGGCAAGCATGGGTTTATTGAAAATTTGAGTATTCTAGACCTATTATTTCATGAAGGCCCTGAGACCTTAAGCTACTTGAAAAGATTAGATCTGAATTTATAAATCAAAAGGGGAAAGCTCTGCTTTCCCCTTTCTTTTATCACCTCAACAAAGCATTGAGGCTTGAGTGCTTACGCACTATTTATTGGAGGGGGCACTCGTCATCGGATAAACTTTTCTACTGATCCATCAGAATACAGGTACAAAATTATTTCGCCTGTCATCACCTGGCTCTCTATTACTTCTTGACCTAATAAATTTATTTTTCTAACTACTAATCTCTCTTCGTTTGGATGTGTAGGAGCCATTTCAAATGCCCAATTGGGTACTTGACTTGACATCTCTAACCTTTGCCCCAGAACATATGGGAAGGTGAAATTGTCGATATCTTCATTTACTTTTATTTGATAACCATGACCAGGTATTAAATCACCTATTCCATTGAAACCAAATTCAGGCCAAAATAAATTGGCACTATTGTCTTTTATCAGAATTACCTTATCTAAAATCTCTTCAAAAGACGCTCCTGTATCCATTGGGATTTTACGAGTAAAACCAATCATATTCCATCCATAATTTATATTTACTGCAATTGGTTCATCTAAACCACTTGCAAAACCCTCAAACATTTCATCAATTTGAATTTGCTGATCAGAGATTAAAATTGATAAATCTGTATTTTCATCTAAGAGATCGTTCAGTTGTGATTGCAGATTATTATTAGACTGGTTAAGAGTTGTTAAAGAATTTTCAGCTGTAGTTAGTAAATTTTGAACTTCTTCTAGTTGTGCTAACAATAGTTCGTATGAATTATTAGAACTATTAATTTCATATTGAAAACCTTCTATTTCTTCCTCTAAGTCTTCTATCTCCCATACACCATCATAGTAAAGTGCTTGCCAATAAACATCACAAGATCCATCATCTACAGTAGCCCACTCATTATATTCATAAAACTGTGCTTGTGTACATCCGTAAACATTTGAAGGATTACATGAACTATCTGGCGTATTTGCCACTGGGTTAAAAAACATAGAATTTTGATCTAAGCATCCGTAAATGATTGTTGTTAAACAAGAACCATCATTACTCGTAGCGAAAGGATTGTATTCTAAATAAGAATCATCCATGCAACCTTGAGTTAGTATAAGAGTAACTGCACTTATCCATCTAAACGAATTCGCTTGATATATATTTGCAGCACCATCGCCATAACTAATTTCCAACTCTGTTAATGTACCATCTAAAGATTGTAAATACCATGTTATTTGCTCTCCCTCAGAAAATCCATTATCTTCAAATCCTGTAGCTCCCCACAGGGCCATACCTAAAGATTGATTACTAAACCATATTCCACTTCCAGCGCATGTTAAATCACCATTATTATTAGTAAAGAATGCGCCAATTGCACTTCCTTCTTCAATTACACCAGTAATCTGCACAGAAGAAGTTATCAAAATCGATTGATTTGATCCAGTTAGTTCATAGTCAAAATCTATTGCCGAAGTAATAGCCAAGCTACAAACGAATAAGAATGTTACGAGTACCCTTTTCATAGTTGTCCATTTTTAACAGGGGTGTTAACTTAATGGGTGGCATTTAGTTTAGGTCCATTAGGGTGGGAAAATGATTGGAGGTAGAAAGGAGGAGTGAATCTCACCAGTAAGGTGCGGAATTTGTACAATAGCACAGAAGGTCAGATTAACTTTAAACGAAATTCTAGAAGTATTCGTCCGAAAAGCGGAGAGTATTAAGAGTCTGTATTAGATTATAAATACTAGCACAACTGGGATGGGAATTCAACAAGAAGGAGAAATAAGTATTCGGGGAAATAAGAAGTAGAAAATAAAATCTTTTGCAATAGAACGCTGAAGAGGAATGTGAATTATTCCGAAGATTTATTAGAATTTTACTGTTATAAATGTATGCAATATATTTAACAATAACAAACAACAATAAATATATCTATTAGACCGTATAGTATGTACGCATAATAATTTGCATCTTTAAGCATTAATACACATCCATGAAAAACAAATCCCTATTAATTACCCTCACAGTCCTTGTGTTTCAAACAATTAGCGCACAAAAGCTACTAGAATACACTAAAGTTTCACACTTAACAAAAGACGCACTCAAAGTTGCATGGAAAGAAAATTCCATGCCCAAAATACTTCTCAATATTTCAAATGAAATAGATTTATATGAGATTCTATACACAACCAAATGGCATGATGGATCGGAGATTATTGCATCTGGACTCTATTTTGTTCCACTCGGACTAAAGAAACCATCTCCACAGCTTATATACCACCACGGTACGCAAATAAAAAAAGAGCGAACCAACACTATATACAGAGAGAAGGCAATATGTGCAGGATTTGCAGCAGACGGATATTCGGTACTAATGCCTGATTATATAGGGCTGGGCAAAGGAGAGAAAACTCATTTATACCAGCATGCCGAATCTGAATCTGATGCAGCAATACACATGTATTTTGCGGTTCAAGAACTCAATGAGAAATTAAATATTGCCACGAATAACCAACTCTATTTAACGGGTTATTCACAAGGTGGACATTCATGCTTAGCCACCCATAAAAAGATTCAAGAGGAGTACACAGAAATTAAGATCACGGCTTCTTCTCCTATGTCTGGAGCATACCATATGTCTGGAGCACAATCTGATGTGATGTTCGCCCCTTACCTTGACCCTTCTTACCTTCCGTACCTACTGATATCTTATAATGAAGTGTATAACATTACTGGCGATTCTTATTCTGATTTATTTGTTGAGCCCTACGATAGTATTATTCCACTTTTATATTCTGGAGAATTCGACTTAATTGAAATTAATCATTATTTACCAGAAATACCCGTAGATATGGTAGATCCAAATTTAGTTGACGAATACAAAAACAATCCTAATTTCAAATTCCGACTAGCTTTAGAAGAGAATAATTTAATCGATTGGGCAACAGACACCCCTACTCAATTTTGTTATTGCACGGAAGATAAACGAGTTTTAAAGGAGAATACATTTATGGCCTACGAAACGATGCTTAAGAATGGCAGTCCGAACCTAAAGCTTCGTAAAGCAGGTAACGATGTGGATCATATTACTTGTGCAGGTTACGCCTATGTTTACACCAAATTATGGTTTAACTCTTTTAGACGAGGAAGTAAAAAGGGTAGAAAAGGTAATCCATTAAAAAGATTAGCATTGAGTATAAAAAAGGCTTTTTCATAAGAAGTCCTTTTTACTTTGATCAAAATGCGCGGTGTAGTACACTAAATAGTTGATGTTTACAAAAACTCATTTTTAAAACGCTCTCAGCAATTAGTTATCCGATTTAGGAGTTCTTCCTTAAAGCTCAAAATATGTTTCAATCCTAATATAAAAGGACTGCAAAACGACATGGTCCTTTTGACCACATTAAATAACTACTGAATACTATTTGCATTTAAGCAGCTATGTGCTAGGTATGGGAGCAGATTATTTATCTAATTAAGTTAACGATTCCACGTTTGGTAACATACCCTTGACCATCCTTATATATGGCTTCCCAAACATATGTACCAATTGGGCAAAATTGATCTTTAAAATCCCCATTCCAGCCAATACTATTATCATCGGTATAGAATACATTGGATCCCCAACGGTCGTATACCCACATTTCAAATTCCTCGTAACAATCTCCTAGTGCAAAAAACTGTTCATTTACTGCATCCCCATTAGGTGTAAATGCATTGGGCACAAATAGAGTCGCTAATATTTGCGGTCTTACATCTAAGTACGTAGTGTCTTCGCATAAGAATTCTGTTATGACTCTTAATTGAACTAAATAATCTCCCGTTTCTGAATACGAGTGAATTGGATCAGATAAATAGCTACTATTGTCATCGCCAAAATCCCATTGCAAATCACTATAACCAACTGAGCTATTCGTAAACTCGATTATTAAATCACAATTTGCTCCTTCAGGAATACTAGACACAAAATGAGCTTCTGGCAAGGGATAGACAGTAATGTAGTCTTCTAGTGTTGTATCAACTACACAACCTTCAACATTTGTTATAGCTAAGGTAATATCATAATTCCCTGGATAAGAATATAAGTATTCTGGATTTTGAACTACAGACGACTGACTATCACCAAAATTCCATTCCCAATTGACAATATTGAGTTCAGAGAAACTTAAATCTGTAAACTCCACATATTCCCCTAAACAAACGGTATTGTCAATTGCTTCAAGGTCAGGTAATTGAATCTCTGGTTCCAAAATCTCATATTCAGAAGTCAACTGACAATCATGAGCATCAGTAATTTCTACTGGATATATTCCGGGATTAATACTATTCACATTCAACACCCCATAATTTTCGGTATAAGGCTGGGTTCCTCCTGATAGTATAACGCTTATCGAACCTGTACCCGTTAAGCAACTGGCTCTATCTGGAATTAATGTTAAGCTGAGCACATCGGGTTGCTCAACGGCTAATTCTCCTACGATAAAGCATCCTACACTATCGGTAATTTGATACGAATAGGTATTAGCGCTTAAACCCACCGTGTCTAGTCCAAACCAATCTGTTGTATAAGAACCAATTCCCCCAATAATTTGACTTATCGCAATAGCACCATCATCACCACCATTACAAGATACATCAATAACACTAGAGCTTATCACAATAATTGGATCTGGTGAAGGTATGGTTACAGGAACTACAACTTGAATTCCACCATCATCTGTAATAGTAACATTGTAGACCCCAGGATATAAGTTAAAAGCAGTTAAACCCGTTTGAGAATCAGGATCATCCCAAACAACATCATATGGCGGAACACCACCGTCAATTACAATAGAGGCTTGCCCATCGTATGTATTGAAACAACTAGCAGGGATAACAGAAGGCACGATGGCAATAGGAACAATAACATCAGACTGGATATGGTCAGAAACTCCTAAAGAGAGGTCGAAATTTGTTTGAATAAAAGACCATGTAAAAACTACATCATTAGGATTTTCAATAACAAAAATATTATTAGAGCCATCGCAAACAATATATAGGCGCCCATCAGTACCCATTTCAATTTGACCAAAGCCATTTGATCCCCATCCATTTAATCCATCTGGAATCGTTATACTATAATCGGTTAGAATACCCGTAGTAAAATCATATTGATACAAATTTGTTCCAGAAGAGTACCAGATAGTGATGTAGAGTTTAGTAGCATCAGGAGAGAACTCTACTCCATAGGCACCAGAAAGATCAAGAGTTACTAAATTTGAAGCTGCACCAGTAGCCTCATCTAAATCAAAAATCGCCACATTTTGGATATTTGCATAAGCTGCGGCTAGGGCTACTTTACCATTATGATAATCTAACTCCCCACGAACATCACTAATATTATTATCAAATGGCAATACCATATTTCCAGGCTGAATACCTGTAGCATTAATTTCAAAAAGCTCTATACCCGTATCACAGTCATATGTAACAAACCAATAATCATTGGTCCCCGGAATTCTAACAATCTCTAGGCCTTCGCCATAGTTTCCGTTATCGATAAGCGTATTTAAATTAACAACATCTCCTATACCACCTAGTAAAGACATATCGACTATCGAATAGTATATAGGTGAGCAGGTTTCGGCGTTATAAAGAATGTAATACCTATCGGGATCACCCGGAATCTGACAAACATTAATTTCTGCTGAAGAATTATTTGCAATAATTCCAGTAGAGCCTGGCATGATAGTATTATCACCTCTATAAACTCCATTAGCATTGACATAAAAAAGAATGGCACCATTATCCTCCACATGAGCAATGGCCTCAAAACCATTTGAAATACCCGTATAGGAGACATTTGGAGGGCTAGTTGAGAAATTTAGTTTAGTGATATCGTCATCACTGCTGAAAAATAAGTTTTGTATTAAAGATTGCCCCTTTGCTGATACACTAAACATGAGTAAAAATATGAGTAATATATTCTTCATTGGATTGAGTTTTAATTTCTAATATTATAGCTGTTAATTTAGTGTTTTTTCTCTTAAACCACAACTTCAGTCTAACAGACGATTCAGGGCTATATTACTAGTGCTTATTCTTTGTTTCACCAGTTGAAATATAATTTTATATGCTAGTCCGCTTGTTAGCAGTTGATTTAAACTGACACAATAATATTACATTCTTTCATTTAATGTTTAATCAACAAACATAGGACTTACATAGATTTTCATCAACCATTTTGTCTATTACGCTACAATTTAAAAATACAAAAGCCCTCTTCCTGAACAAACAAGAAGAGGGCTTTATTATAAACTAATCTCTAGTTACGATTCTAATTAAAAAGCACTACTAGTACAACCAATTTTTATAAGGTTCTTCGTTCTTCATATCCTCAAAAAGCCAAACCATGCGATCTAAAAACCACAACTTTCCGACAACAACAATGAGCAATCCAATAGCAGTAGACCAAAGATGAAATTGAGACAAGCCATAGATATAAAAGGGCAAGCCAAAAGAGGTAAATATATTGAGTAGTAAAATCATTTTTTGATGCTGAGCAGGTATTGGAGTAGACTTTCTATTTAACCATACACGCTCTCCCATTACAGATTTAGAACTCCAATAGCGGTTGGTTTTGGGTTTAGCAAAAGCACGAGGATTAATCCAAGTCCAAAATAAAATAAGAGCTATGGGTATCCAACAATACATACCTAGCCATTCACGACTCCAAATTGCGAGCGTTAATAAAGGAAGTATAATAAATCGAGTCCATATACTCCAGGGGTTGGCGTGTTGTTGCCAAGTAGTATCGTCTAGTTTAAAAAACGAGGCTAATTTTTGTTCTACACCCATCTATCAGCTCTATACTTATTTACAGTCCTTCAAAATAGGAACTTCAATAATCACATCTACATCATCCCAAGTTTTACCTTTATGTAAATCGAAGCACTTTGTGTGTATGCTATTGTATGCTTTTACTGCTCCAAACTCTTCTAATGAAAGTGTTCCTTTCATTTTCAAAACTTCTTTATCTACAGAATAAGTCAATTGAATATTCTTAGCAATACCAAACATGTTGATGGTTGCTGTAATAGTCTCATCAGTCATTTCCGTTAGGCTTCCATTTATTTCGAAATTCTCCGTAAACAGTTTAAAGAAATATTCTTTTAAACTTAAATCTCTGATTTCATCACCCGAAGCGGAACTCGCTGTATTGATAGAAAAATTGATTCCGTTGACCAACTCTTCCAAAGAAGAAAATTGTTGATCGCTTCGATCGGTTTTCAATTCTTTAAACTGGCCGATAACTTTTAATTTATCGTCTGTTTTATATGCTGCCCAAAATACATTGGTAGCAGACTCATCAAAGCTATAAAGACATTCTGTTTTTTCTGTAACAACTGGAGTTGCAGTAGTATCCTTTGTTTTTGTTTCTGTACAAGCAGAAAATAAGGCTACAACAGATAAGATAAGAACACTGTGTTTAATCGTTTTTATCATGGTATGATTTTTTAAGATTGGTAAAGCTACACAATTTTTAAAATATGAAGACAGGAACAAGTATACAGTAGTCAGTATGTTAATAGAACAGAAGTTAAGAATTTAGTAGAAGATGACTGGATAAAAACAAATAGTATTCAAAAGGTTGTTGTTTTTTTTGCGTCAAGGCCTGTCTACCGTCAGGCAGGCAAAAATGAACAAGCAAGAATAGAAAATCTAATGATAAAATTAATCATTCTATTACCCACTATAAACACCCTAGACAAAAAAAATCCCGAACCTATCGGAACGGGATTTCATTTATTTATCGAATACTAAATTATAATGCATTTTGAGTTTTAATCAAGTTTAAGGCAGAACCTGCTTTAAACCACTCAATTTGCTGTGTATTATAGGTGTGGTTCAATTTAATAGAATCTGTAGAACCATCAGCATGAACTAAGTCAAGCGATAACTGCTTTCCTGGAGCAAATGCTGCTAGGTCTGTAAAGTTAAAAGTATCCGCTTCCTGAACCAAGTTATAGTCTGCTTCGGCAGAGAAAGTCAAACCTAACATACCTTGTTTCTTCAAGTTAGTTTCGTGGATACGCGCGAAAGATTTCACGATAACCGCACACACACCTAAGTGACGAGGTTCCATTGCAGCATGCTCACGAGAAGAACCTTCACCGTAATTGTGATCTCCCACAACAACCGAAAGAACACCCGCAGCTTTATACGTTCTAGCTACCTTAGGCACTTCGTCTACCGAACCATCTAACTGAGACTTCACACTATTGATAGCACCACCAAAAGCGTTTACAGCACCAATTAAACAGTTGTTAGAAATGTTATCTAAGTGACCACGGTATTGTAACCATGGACCTGCCATAGAGATATGATCGGTAGTACATTTACCTTCGGCCTTAATCAATAATTTAGCACCCAAGATATTTTCACCATCCCAAGGGGCAAAAGGACTTAGTAATTGTAAGCGTTTTGAATCTGGGTTTACCACAACCTCAATAGCAGAACCATCTGCTGCAGGAGCTTGGTAGCCATTATCCTCAACAGCAAAACCATTTGATGGAAGTTCAGAACCTGTAGGTTCCGCTAACATCACCTGCTCACCTTTATCGTTGGTAAGGGTATCTGTTATTGGGTTAAAGTCTAAACGACCCGAAATTGCAATTGCAGCAACCATTTCAGGAGAAGTTACAAAAGCGTGGGTATTTGGATTTCCATCGGCACGTTTGGCAAAGTTTCTGTTAAACGAGTGCACAATCGTATTTTTCTCTTGCTTCTCTGCTCCTGGCCTAGCCCATTGTCCGATACAAGGACCACAAGCATTGGTGAATATTTTAGTGGATTCAAACTTGTTAAAAGTATCAATCAAACCATCGCGCTCAGCCGTAAAACGAACTTGCTCAGATCCAGGATTAATACCTAAAATAGATTTTGGCTGAATTCCTTTATTAACGGCATCTTCAACAATAGAAGCGGCGCGCGTTAAATCTTCGTACGAAGAGTTGGTACACGAACCGATTAATGCCCATTCTACTTCAATAGGCCATCCGTTAGCGGCTGCCTTTTCTTTCATCTCTGCAACAGGAGTCGCTAAATCTGGCGTGAAAGGTCCGTTAATATGAGGTGTTAATTCTGATAAGTTGATTTCGATAACTTGATCAAAATACTTTTCTGGATTTGCATAAACCTCAGTATCACCTGTTAAGTGCTCAGCTACTTTATCTGCCAAAACAACTACATCAGCTCTGTCGGTAGCATTTAAGTAACGTCTCATAGAGTCGTCGTAACCGAATGTTGAAGTGGTAGCTCCAATTTCAGCACCCATATTACAGATCGTTCCTTTTCCGGTAGCCGATAAACTCACAGCACCTTCACCAAAATATTCAACGATACAACCTGTACCACCTTTTACTGTAAGGATACCTGCCAACTTAAGAATTACATCTTTAGGGGCAGTCCATCCACTTAATTTACCGGTTAATTTAACACCGATTAATTTCGGGAATTTCAACTCCCAAGCCATATCAGCCATCACATCAACTGCATCGGCACCACCAACACCAATAGCTACCATACCTAATCCACCAGCATTTACTGTATGTGAATCGGTACCAATCATCAATCCACCAGGGAAAGCATAATTTTCTAAAACTACTTGGTGAATAATACCTGCTCCTGGCTTCCAGAAACCGATACCGTATTTATCGCAAACAGAACTTAAGAAGTTAAATACCTCATTGTTCTTATTAATTCCTTCTTGTAAATCTTTTGAAGCACCTAACCTAGCTTGAATTAAGTGATCGGCATGAGTCGTAGATGGCACAGCAACTTTATCTTTTCCAGCTTGCATAAATTGCAATAAAGCCATTTGAGCAGTAGCATCTTGCATCGCAACACGATCGGGAGCAAAATCAACATAAGATTCCCCACGAGTATATGCTTCAGAAGCACTTCCTTTCCATAGGTGTGTATATAAAATTTTTTCTGCTAAAGTTAAAGGTTTATTTACCGTTGCTCTTGCAGCAGCTATACGCTCTGGATAAGCGGCGTAAACCTTTTTGATCATTTCAATATCAAATGCCATGAAAGATGGTTTAAATTGGGTTTATATATATCGCGTTCTATGGCTTGCTAAATTACGAAATTCAACCGAAAAATGATAATCTACTGAGTTCTAATTTAAGGATAAAGAGTCCAAAAAACGAATTCCACTATTTAAGGCTTTGAAAAAATGAAAATCGTTATTCCCCACTGTCAATCGTGACATCTCACCCTTTTTGGGGAGAGTAAAGGAAACGGAAGTTGTAAAACGTAAATGGTGAATGGTGAAAAGTATGACTATTAAGCTTTGCATCAAACTCTTCATACTAAACTACAAAGCTACTATAATACAGAATCGTAAAACAGTAGATGTGAGATGTAAAAGATGAAAGGTGTCCTGATAGCTGTCGGGAAGATGAGTCTTAACTACTAATTACTTTGCTTCGAAATCGAGAGAGAGAGAATTAACACAATAACGCAATCTGGTTTCTGTAGGTCCATCCGGAAAGACATGCCCTAAATGCCCACCACAGTTTGTGCATAGTATTTCTACCCGAATCATTCCGTGCGTAGCATCTTTCACCTCCATCACCTTATTGTCTTTTGCTTCATCGAATGCAGGCCAACCACAGTGAGAATTAAATTTTGAACTCGATTCAAATAATTCTGTACCACAACCAGCACAAAGATAAATCCCTTGCTCAAAATGATCGTTATACTTTCCCGTAAACGCTGTCTCAGTCCCCTTTTCTCTTAAAACAGTATACTTATCCGGACTTAATAATTCCTTCCACTCTTTGTTCGTCTTCATAATGGTGAAGTTTTTAAGGTTATGATCTTGTGGCATACAAGAAATAAAAATGAACAGTATTATGAATCGTATCAATTTCACAGTATACAAAGTTAATGAAAATAGTGAAGCTTGAGAGGTGATGAGTTATGAGAGATAAAATAACACTGCAAACGGATACTATCAAATAGATATCTTCTCGTTGACACATTACACCTAATACTTTGTACTAGATACTTTATACCCTATACTAATTCCTTATCTTTACGCTCCTAAAATTACTATATAATGGACATCAATTTTAACAAGAATGAAGATGCGATCAAACTAAAGATTGCTGAGATGAAGAGAAGGCTGAATAAAATCAGCTTAGGTGGCGGAAAAAAGAAGATTGAAAAAGAGCACAGCAAAGGTAAACTTACGGCTAGAGAACGTATTGACTACCTTATAGATAAGAAATCAAACTTCCTTGAATTGGGTGCTTTTGTAGCCAACGATATGTACAAAGAATATGGTGGTTGCCCAGCTGCAGGAGTTGTTATGGGAATAGGTTATGTTTCCGGAAAACAATGTATGATTGTTGCCAATGATGCTACTGTAAAAGCAGGCGCTTGGTTTCCTATAACTGCAAAAAAGAACTTAAGAGCTCAAGAAATCGCTATGGAAAATCGCCTACCTGTTATCTATTTGGTAGATAGCGCTGGTGTATTCCTTCCATTACAGGATGAAATTTTCCCTGACAAAGAGCATTTCGGTAGAATCTTCCGCAATAATGCACGTATGTCTTCTATGGGAATCACGCAAATTTCTGCCATAATGGGTTCTTGTGTTGCGGGTGGTGCCTACCTTCCTATTATGAGTGATGATGCACTTATCGTAGATAAAACTGGATCTATATTTCTAGCCGGTTCGTATTTAGTAAAAGCGGCTGTTGGCGAAGAAATTGACAATGAAACTTTAGGTGGAGCTACAACACACTGCGAAATATCGGGTGTTACCGACTATAAAGCTAAAGATGATAAAGATTGTTTAGATCGTATTCGTAAGATTATGGATAAAATTGGCGACGGAGAGTCTGCTGGATTTAACCGTACTGAACCAGCCGAGCCAAAAGATGATCCAGAAGAAATCTACGGAATCATTCCAGAAAAGAGAGACAAGCCTTATAAAGTTCGTGATATTATCTCTCGCTTAGTAGACAATTCTGAATTTGAAGAATACAAAGCAGGTTTTGGACAAAGTATCATCTGCGGACAGGCTCGTGTTGATGGATGGGCTGTAGGTATAGTTGCCAATGAAAGACAGGTTATCAAATCTAAAACAGGTGAAATGCAATTTGGTGGAGTTATCTATTCGGACTCTGCCGACAAAGCTGCTCGCTTTATTATGAACTGCAACCAAAAGAAGATTCCTTTAGTTTTCCTACAAGACGTTACAGGCTTTATGGTAGGTTCGCGTTCTGAGCATGGTGGAATTATCAAAGACGGTGCTAAGATGGTGAGTGCTATGGCAAACTCTGTAGTACCTAAATTTACAATCATTACCGGGAATTCATTCGGAGCTGGTAATTACGCCATGTGTGGTAAAGCTTACGACCCTCGCTTGATTGTTGCTTGGCCTACAGCACAAATTGCTGTGATGGGGGGAGCTCAAGCTGCAAAGGTTTTATTACAAATTCAAAAAGCAAGCTTAAAAGCTAAAGGCGAGGAAATCTCTCCTGAAAAAGAAGCTGAATTACTTAAGACCATTACCGATAGATACAATAAGCAAATGAGCCCTTATTACGCGGCTTCGCGCCTATGGGTAGATAGTATCATTGATCCATTAGAAACTCGTAAAGTTATTTCTATGGGAATTGAAATGGCTAACCACGCCCCTATTAAAGAAGCTTATAATGTAGGAGTACTACAAACTTGATTTATTGAACAGAATACATTTTGAAAATATTAAAGCCTCCATATGGGGGCTTTTTTTTATCTTTAGAATGATGAAAGCCAAAGCTATTTTAGAATCCGTTTTATATGCCGAAGACCTAGAGTCGACTGAGAAATTCTATACCGAAGTTTTAGGCTTAGACGTTTACTCAAAAGA
>Ga0208879_1000427_pt1 | contig 43285 bp, 38 predicted proteins | sample Knorr_S15_td_Bot_FD_185605 | JGI IMG/M metagenome (GOLD analysis project Ga0208879, IMG submission 185605) | Marine microbial communities from Southern Atlantic Ocean transect - Knorr_S15_td_Bottom_ad_5009_LV_A (SPAdes) (version 2) | ecosystem: Environmental > Aquatic > Marine > Oceanic | place... | reverse complement strand
TTTGAATGCAAATCAATTCCGCAATAAAGTGGTGTAGTCATTAGCCTTCTCCAAATTGGGGTGGTAGTTAAAGTCTTTCAACTCTAGTTTTATCACCCCTCTGAGGAGTCGGCTAATGATTATCAGAGTAAATATACAGTAGTTTCAGGTATTGCTGTGCTCATCCGGGCTATAAGTTGTTAAGTTGTGAGTGTCCTTTATACTCTATCGACGACCCTATAAGGAGGATCAAAATGAGAATTCTTTTGGCCTTACTGATAACTGGCACAATCGCCGGTACTGCTACTGCACAGGACTACGTGAGTACGCTGACCGAGTGGGGTGTGCCGGACTTTCAGGGGGTATGGAAACACGCCACGATTATGCCCTTCGAAAGGCCTGCCGAACTCGGTGAGAAGCGCGCGTATACCGAAGCAGAAGCGCTCGAGATTGAAGGAGCGGTACAACAAACCTTCGATGCAGCCAACGAGCCGCTGAATCCTGACCGTGCAGCCCCGGACGTGGCTGAATCCCTACCGCCACTCGGCAATTACGATCTGTTCTGGCGCGAGGATGCGAAGTTTATTCCCACTATTGACGGCGAATTCCGTACCTCGGCAATTACAAATCCGGCAAATGGGCGCATGCCTGAACGAGTGGCCGGATTCAGCGAGCGCATGAGTGAACGACGCGCTAACCGGCCCGGTCGTAGCGATGGTCCCGAGGGTCGCGGTCTGGGCGAGCGTTGTCTGTTGAACGGCAATTTCTCAAGTCCGGTCATGCGGCCCAGCATCTACAATAGCCACCTGCAGTTTTCACAGTCGCCGGGATATGTCAGCATCACTACCGAAATGTCACACGACACCCGCATTATCAAATTAGCGGACCAACACAATCCGGCCGCGAAAGCGCAAAGAAAATGGATGGGCGATTCGATCGGACGCTGGGAAGGCGATACCCTGATTGTCGAAACCAGATACTTCAACAACTGGCAATCGATGCGGGGAGCGCCTGCTGAGAATCTCACTCTCATAGAATCCTTCAGAAGAGATTCCGACAACAAGATGATTTACGGTTTCACCGTGGACGACCCCTCGGTATTCACCGCCCAATTTTCTGGAGAATACCCATTGTCGAGGATTAATGAACGCATTTACGAATATGCCTGTCATGAAGGAAATTATGGCATGGTGGGAATATTGGCCGGCGCTCGACGCCTGGAGAGTCTCGGTATAGAACCGTAGGAAAATGGCTCTACCTAAGTTATAGCACATGCATCAAATACTTCTAATTCCCGTGCTAACATGCAAGACCTGACCCTGTACACCAGAGTAGGAAAGACAATATGAAAACTAACAGGGGCAGCATTCGCTTCGCCGGCAGTAACAGTTGGATCTTTGTATCTGTACTGATGCTTACACTGGGATCTTCGCCGCCTGTGAGTGCCCAGGTGCTGGACGGGCCGGATCCTGCGCAGATGGAAGACGCCGCCGAGCTTGGCTATCGTGCGGTCGAGCACGGCTTGAAGATACCAGCCGATGTCGAAATGGGTGCGCCTTCTAGTGTTGTCTGGACCCCCCAGAATCGATTACTGGTGTTTAATCGTGGACCCAATCCCTTCATGGAATTCGATGCCAACGGTGACTTTATCCGCAGCTGGGGGCAGGGAGAATATCTCAGACCCCACGGCATGCGCCTCGATCCCGAGGGCAATATATGGGTGACCGACGTCAACAATCACGTCGTGAGAAAGATGAATCTAGACGGCGATGTGTTGCTGACCATCGGTACACCGGGAAAGGCGGGTGATCCGGAAGATGGCTTGCTCAACGAGCCGACTGACCTCGCTGTGAATTCTGCGGGTGAAATATTTCTGCTGGTGGGCCATGGCCGTGGTACCCCGCAGGTATTGAAATTCGACAGCACAGGAAAATTGATGGACAAGTGGGGAGGTCCCGGCACCGGGCCGGGTCAGTTCGACACCCCCCATTCGATCGTGGTTAACGAGGCAGGTCAGGTCTATGTTGCCGATCGACAGAATCGAAGAATTCAGATATTCGACGCGTCCGGTACCTACATCAAGGAGTGGGCATACAAGGGCTTGCCATGCGGTCTGCATTTCACCGCGGACTACCAGCTCTACATGGTCAGCGGATTTTCCGGAGAGATTCTGAAGCTGGATAAAAACGGCAAGGCGATCGGAGCCCACGGCCAGCCCGGTAAGGGTCTGGGGGAATTCGGTGAGGCGCACTACATGACCATCACACCCGCTGGTGACATCTTCGTCGCCGACACCGTCAAACCGGCCTTGCACAAGTTCGTGCGAATGTAGGAGTCGTTAACGAAGTTTATTGGCGACTGGATCACCAGCAATAGATAAAGAACGAACTACAACTTGCGCCCACTAGATTCAGGCCGGGCTCTTTTAGCCATTGAAAGCCCGTGCATGGGAGTTCTATCCTGCGCAAGGTTTACGCTTGCTCCCAATAGATGAGGATTAAATAGGTGAAGCTAATTCGTGCTTTTTATCTGTGCCTGCCAGTCCTGGTCGCTTGTAATAAAGCGCCGGTAGAGCCCAGCATCGTCGAATCCTTCATGGCAGATCCCGTCGCCGTCGCCAGGGGCAGGGCACTGTTTATTGGTAGTTGCTCGGGTTATTGCCACAAACTCACCCCCGAGCCCGGCGATGCGCTATTTCTGTTCGATGCGCAGTGGAAGCATGGCGGCAGCGACCAGGAAATATTCGATACCGTGACCAATGGCGTGCCAGACACCCGCATGATCGGCTTCGGTACGGCCTTCCCCGAGGGTGACGATGACCTGTGGAAGATCATCGCCTATCTACGAGTGAATCAACAGGCGGTGAATTAGAACAGCTAATCGTCCTGTCTCAGCTTGAACACGAACAAATGTCCGCCTTCGGGGATTCGCGTGTCACCACCCACTGCGCCGGCAATGAAGCCAAAATTACCGGAGGCGATGACGACAAATGTTTCGCCCCCCGCCTGGTAAGCAACTGGCTGGCTGCGGATGCCACCGCCAAGTTTAAATCCCCAGAGTTTCTCGCCTGTGGCTGCATCCAGGGCCAGGGCCTCGCCGGTCTGGCTGCCGGAGAAGATCAGGCCACCCGCGGTGCTGAGTATGCCAGCCATCATGGGTTCAGGATCCTGATAGCGCCAGCGGATTTCCCCAGTTTGGAAATCGATGGCTGAAATGTGGCCGTAAGCTGTACTGTCCGCCACGTCCACCGGAATGAATGTCCCGCCGGTGAATTGCTGGCCTTCGACGTGAACGCTGATGCCCTTCTGCATTTGCTGACAGCTTTCTATTACCGGAATATAGGCCAGACCCAGTTCAGCATTAAGCGCCCCCGATACCGAACCATTCATGCCCCCGGCAACACCGGGACATATTCGCACGGTGGGCTCTTCCGATGGATAGGTGCTGAGGTCAACGACAGGTCTGCCGCTTGGCTCCATGCTGGTGGCCCAATTGAGTTGTTCGACGTAAGCCGTGGCGCGCAGAAATGCGCCGGTGTCACGATTGATGGCATAGAAAAAGCCGTTGCGATTGGCTTGCACCAGGGCTTTGACAGTCTCTCCCTCGTGCTCGTAGTCCACCAGGAAGATATGGGTATTGCCGTCGTAGTCCCATACGTCGTGGGGTGTAAACTGAAAATACCACTTCATATCTCCGGTATCCGGGTCGATGGCCAGCACGCTGTCGGAATAGAGATTGTCACCGAGACGCGCGTCGCCATTCCAGTCCGGCGCAGGATTACCCGTGGTCCAATACAGTGTATTCAGTTCCGGGTCATAGGCACCGATGGTCCAGGCCGGTGCGCCGCCGGTTTTGTATGAATCTCCAGACCAGGTTTCACTGCCCGGTTCACCTTCGCCTGGCACCGTGTAGTGGCGCCAGACCAGCTCACCGGTATTGACGTCGTAGGCATCGAAGAAGCCCCTGACCCCGTACTCACCACCGGCGATGCCAATTATGGCCAGGTCTTTGACGATCAGCGGCGCCGAGGTAGCGCTGAATCCCCTCTTATAATCGATAATCTCCGTGTCCCAGAGAATTTCCCCGGACTTGCGGTCGAATGCCAGCAGCCGGGCATCCAGAGTGGCCATTAACACCCGGTCGCCGATGATGGCCACACCTCGATTGGTCGGGCCGCAGCAAATTCTGAGGTCTGCCGGCTGCGGGTGATCGTAGCGCCAATATAGCTCGCCGCTGGCGGCATTGAGTGCGAACAGCCGATTATAAGAGCTGGTGACATACATGATGCCATCGTAGATGACCGGAGAGGTGGCAAATTGCCCATCCGTGCCGCTGGGGAAACCCCAGGCGAACTCCAGCCTGTCGACATTTTCCGGTGACAACTCGGTAATCGGACTGTGTCGAAAATTACTATAGCCGCCGCCATACTGCAGCCAGTGCTCGGTGCTTTCGTCACTGACTTCTAACAGCTCATTAGAAACCGCGGCCAGTCCATTGCCGATCGGGCTGGTATTTAACCAGTGGGTCTGTATCGGTCCAAAGTTCGGTAATAAACCTTCGGCCGATTCCAGTGAGGGGGCAGGGGCCTGTTCTGCCGGCGCTGTGCTTGCCTGCGGGCTGTCTGGCTCCGATTCTGATCCGCAAGTAGTCAGGACCGCTAGCAGGACTATCGAGAGTAAGGCGTGCAGGCTATATCGTGAGATAAACGAATTATTGGTTTTCATGACGCTGGTTTTCCTCTAGTTTTCAGGAACCACATCGGGGACTGTACCTGAAAATAGAGGTCAGGTCTTGCAAGTTGGCGCCAGAAGTGAATCACCGGTGCATCAGATGCTAAGAAGAAAGGCCTGTCCCCAGCGATGCTAAGAAGAAAGGCCTGCCCCCTAGATTCTGCTAACACGCAAGACCTGACCCCAATAATCCCTATTTTAGATTGGCGATCTGATCTGCCAGATTCAATGCGGCGGTATTTGATTGCCTGTTGATTTTCAGATACAGGCTGCCGCCGGAACTTCCGGGTAGATTTCTAAAAGTCCTCAGGCTTCGACCTTGAATTACCAGTTCAGAACTCCAGAAATTGGGTTGCAGCTTCACCTTCGCTATATCGTCCATCTGGATTTCAGTTCTCTTGATGCTCGATTTGAAAATTCCAAGCACAGAATCCATCGTTTGATGTTCGATAATTATTCGATCGTCTTCAATAAATATCAATCCTTCTGACTGCATCAATCCGGAAGAGTCAGCAACCGTAAAACTCACATTGATATCATCTTCGATGATTTCCTTATATTTATACTTTGCTATGCGCTTGGTGTGATCCACGGCCATCTGGAGCACCTCCGGGGCATAGCGCAGACCCGCATAGTGACCCAGTAGAAAGATCGCCATGGTGATAAGCACATAGCCAGACCAAAATACATCGGACCCTGTAAGCAGGTTGATCGTGATACACAGCAGATTAACGCCGACAAACACAACCGTATGGGTTTTAAACTTTAACCACAGGAGTCTATCCTTGTCGTTGGACTGTTGCTCTTGTTCCAGCAATCGCACCGCGATATCGATCTGCTCGTCGCTAACGCCGACCTCTTTACCAATAGATATCAATTCATCATGATCTATGGTGTTATCAGCATTCCCCGCTTCATTCTGCAGACCAATTCTGATTATGTCCGCTACCTCATCACTGCTGTAGCGACGCTGAGATTTGATCTTGGACGCTGCTGCTTTTTTCTTTTTGGGCTTGCTTTCAATGGGGTCAGAAGCCTTGTCTTCGGATTGCGGCCTGGCTGCCATAGCTTACTTCCCTCGCTTTGGGACAATTGCTGGGTACAGGGTTCGATTGAAATTAATCGTACTCACCTTATTACACTCACTACTTAGATTAGCAACTATTACGCCATAATCCGGGAGTTTTTCGTATAGTCGTACAAACCAGTGTTTACGGGGCTCTGGATAGGGACATCGACAGAAAATTGGTGGACAAGGGCATTCCGATTAGTGGAAATGCCCATAATTAGGCCAATTGGGCCAACTGAAAGGGAAGAAGGTCAGCTCCTGCAACACGCACTCCTCGGAACACCAGGGGGCACAGAGAAGTTAACAAGTGCACCCCTTGCGAGATAACCTCAGATCACACTTGGATTAACAAACATCTTGCTTAGGTTACTATCCTCTGGGTGTCCCTTTTGACCTTCCCTCCCGGCCTTCACTTTCGATCACCCCTCAATCAGCTGCGAGAAGTAACCCGGAACGTCCACCAATGGTCAAATCGTTCCTGGTCCAGCGGCGGTCGAGGCGTCACCATGGTTTCCAAGTCAGTATGTTGCAACTTCAACACCCTTGCCCTGAACGACCGGTCCATGGCTGCGGGATTCGTTTCCCGGTTCAGGGTCACGGGATAGACAAGTACACCGAGCCGCAGGAAGGCTGCTTCATTGGGCCCGACTCTGGCTGCCCAGTATTTTCTGTCACAGACTGAGCAACTGAGAAACAGATCGCCCTCTGGGGTGGCCATGCAATTGAGGTTAATTGAATGGGGACGAATCCCTGCCCAAATCTGTAGCTGACAGAGATTCTCCTGATTCGCGGTGGTCAAATTCCAATCGGCAACGGGAGCGTCTACCCGTTCTCCATACAGGAATCCGCCGGGAGACGTGGCACAGGGACAGATACTGGAGTACACCAGAAATCCGATACCCAGCAGGAGTACCAGCACGAGCGAACCGCCGCCAACCCACACTTTCAGGCTGAAGTTTTTGGGAGTAAGTGTCTCATTCGTCATATCAATAGCTCCTCAATGGAGTTTCTTATTATCAGGGATTAGTATTGGAAATCAATGGGTGACACTTCTGATTACTCTTCGATCACCAATATTGTGTTGATTACTTTTGTTAAAAATACTAGCTTAGCCTCGAGTCTAGACAATCTACGGTGAAGCGCCATGAAAATTAGATTATTGCTACTTATTTCTACCCTGATCGCCCCTATTAGCTTGTCCTTTGCGCAGACGGCCGACGATTATGTTGTGCCAAGAACGGAATGGGGCCAGCCTGATTTGCAGGGGGTTTGGAATTTTAATTCCAGCACACCAATGCAGCGACCTGAGCGCTTTGGAACACAGGAATTTCTGACAGCAGAAGAAGTTGACGAAGATCGCCTGCGTCAGGAGGAGAGGCGTGTAAAGGCAGATGCGGCAGAGGCCGAACTTGTGCTTAACCCGGAAGCCCCAGAAGCCGGTGCTACCAGCCCGGGTGGTTATAACAATTTCTGGTATGAAACGGCCAGTATCGGTGACAACGTTCGCACTTCTCTTATAGTCTACCCCCTAAATGGTCGTCTGCCGGCAAGGGTTGAAGGCGCTGCCGAGCATACCGCGAATCTGGGGCCGGATGTTCCCGGTGAGCGGCCGGTGCTTGCAGTGTTTGGGGGCATTAGCAAGGACGGGCCGGAGGATCGCGGTCTATCTGAACGCTGCCTCATCGGCTTTAACTCCGGTCCTCCATTTACCGGGGGTGGCTACAACGCCAATGTGCAGATATTTCAGAACCAGGATCATGCCGTCATCATGACGGAAATGGTCCATGACGCCCGCATTGTCCCACTGCATGATCGTGGCGCTATGGACGACGATATTCGATTATGGTCCGGTGATTCTAGAGGCTATTGGGATGACGATACGCTGGTGGTCGTAACTAAAAACTTTTCCAAGCTGACACCTAGCTTCAGTCGCTATGGCAACGCAATAGACAAGAGCCTCACCGAACGATTTACTCGCGTAAACCCCTACACGATTGAGTACGAGTGGACGCTTGAAGACCCTTCTACATTTACGGAAAAGATTATCGCCACGATGCCAATGACCAAAGTGGCAGGTACGCTATATGAATATGCCTGTCATGAAGGCAATTACGGTATGATGAATATCCTTCGCGGCGAACGCATGAAGGAGCGTCGTGGAGAATAAAAAGAATAAATAGGGACAGATCTATTTTTGGATGAGAGTCGTGGATCAAAGGAGTCAGAGTCATTTGAAAATAACCAGGGATGGATCCATCTTTAGATGAGAGACGCGCTAGAAAATAAATCTGTCCCTATTTTGGAGGCAACCATGAAAAAAAACCCAGTTGCAATCATTACCGCTCTACCCTTTTTCCTGCTGGGAGCCCTGGCGACGGCCCAGGATGACTTTCCGCGCACCGCCTCGGGCAAGCCAGACTTCAATGGACACTATGATATTTCCACCCTGACTCCGTTCCAGCGCCCCAGCGAATTCAGCGATCGGCTGTACCTGAATCCCGAAGAAGTCCAGGCGCTGAGAGATCGTGAAATGAATACCCGCGCTCGCGACTCCGGACAGGACAATCCCGATCGCAGTGCACCGGAACAAGGCGGCAATATCGGTGCTTACAACGATTTCTGGTTCGACCGGGGCAATGATGGCTTCTCCATCGACGGTCAGTATCGCACCTCCATCTTGACCTACCCGGAAAACGGGCGCATGCCACCTCGTACGCCCGAAGGCCAGGCCAAGGCCGACGCGGCGCCGAAATTTGAATGGCCAGTAAGGGACGGTGCCTGGTGGCTGGAGACTGGCGATCAACCCTACGATGGTCCAGAAAATCAAACCCTGGCGGTTCGTTGCATCTACCACCAGCCGGCGACGATTCCCATCACGCCGCGGGTCTATAACAACCTGAAAACTATCGTGCAGACCGACGATTACATGATGCTATACATCGAATGGATGCACTGGTCTCGGATAATCCGCATTAACGACACCGAGCACAACGCCGCTGCCCTCGCCACCTTCGATGGGGATTCTATCGGCTGGTGGGAAGGCGACACACTGGTGGTAGAGACAGTAAACTTCCTGGATCAGCCCCATAAAGCTGCCGATCGCCGTGTGATAGAACGCTTCAGTCCAATCAGTGGCGGTGGCCTGCTATACAGCTTTACCATGGAAGATGCCGACTACACCGATTCCTATAGTGGCGAGATGGTCTGGCCGAAGTCAGATCAGATTCCCTATGAGTACGCCTGCCACGAAGGCAACTATGCCATGGCCTCGACTCTGAGGGGCGCGCGGGTGCAGGAAAAACAACACCGTGAATAGAACAGTTCGGAATAAACCGGGGACAGACCCCATTTTTCTATTAGTGCAGCAACACGCATATTTTAAAAATTGAATAACGTAGTCTGTCCCAATTTCTCTGGAGGAACATGATGATGAATAAGAAACGAGCCCTGATAGCAGTTGCAGTCACGACGGCTGTGTTGGCACTGCCCAGTCTTTCGGTTATCGCGCAACAAGATGACGACGAGCCGCCCGAGATGGGCTTCTTTGTCACCAGCACTACCAAGGGCGATGGCGGTAACCTGGGCGGTTTGGCAGGCGCGGACGCACATTGCCAGTCCCTGGCCGCTGCGGCAGGTGCCGGCGACCGCCACTGGCACGCCTATCTGAGTACGCAAGGGGCGGAAGCGGTGAATGCGCGTGACCGTATTGGGTCAGGACCCTGGGCCAACGCAGAAGGCATAATCATGGCGACCAGCGTTGAAAGCCTGCACTACGACAATTCTAATTTGAATTGGACACACTCGCTGGACGAGAACGGCAATCAATTCGCCTCACGCATAGACGGAGATCCCGACTTTTCGGAGCACGATATTCTAACCGGCTCACAAATTGATGGCACCGCGATGCCATCGGGCCAAGACCAGACGTGCAGCAACTGGACCAGCAATAGCGAAGGCAGCGCAAGGGTAGGCCACGCCGACCGCTACTCCTTTATGAATCCAGGCTCTCCCTGGAATTCCTCCCACGGCACGCCCGGTTGCACACAGGAGAACCTCGTTGCTGTTGGAGGAGCCGGCCTGTTGTATTGCTTTGCAACTGACTGATCGTCCTTGGGGTCAGGTCTCTCCTGTTAGCACGGGAATCAAATTGCCGGTTCTATTTTTGGAGGAGAGACGCTCTGGAAAATAAATCTGTCCCCTTTCCTGCTCTAGCTTCGCTAACAAGAAAGACCTGACCCCGATGTTTTCTACTGCCGCGCGAATCTGACTCCACGTGTGCGGACATTGGACAGGTAAAATCCAATTACCTGTTCGTTTCGATCCCGTTCGAATGAAAATGTAAAGCCGCCGCCGGAGAATGTATCCGCTTCGCCAGGCGAGAGCTCTGCGTCATCCATTCGCCGTTGGTGCAGCGTGAGCTGATCCTGCTCCAGCGTGAGGTTATAGAAGGTCTCTATCTCGTCGCTATAATAGCGACCTGTGAACCCGGCCAACTCCGCAGTCGTTGGTTCCCATGCCTCGATGTCCAGGCGAGTGGCATGCTGCTCTCCGCCCTGATTCAGGGTAAGGCTGTCAACCCGGTCATCGGCATTGCGATGGAACTCTATCGAGGCGTTAACCTGGGTGATGGTGAATGTCGAGTTGGAGCTTGGCGAGATTTCCAGCCGCGGCTGTCCCGTCGCCTGCGTGTAAAGGCTCTCGCCCTCGCGGGTGAAGGTGAGAATGAAATCAGGCATAGCGGCCCACCATCTCATCGAAGCTCTCGGCGTCATAGTTAGCGATGTCGAATTCAAGCTCAGCGCCCTCGATGGACTCTTCGATCCCAAGCTCCATAGCCTCACCGAAGAAGGCTTCTGCTAGCCGAAATGCGATGCTGCCGTCGAAGCTGGCATTGTTGCTCTGGGTGGTGATGCCGGCGTTGATCTCGAGGTAGTAGGCCAGCATGGAGCAATGGGCGACGTCCGCGCCACCATGCTGGACGCGCTTCAGACCAACCTGTTCGTCGATGAAGAGCCCGAATCCGTAACCTGTGGGCTCGCCATCCGTGAGTACGTACGAGGTCATCATCTGTTCGAAGATCTCGGGGCTACCGACCTTTGGATCTGAGAAGTTCTCTACCCACTTTTGCAAATCCGCGACCGTGCTGTAGATGCCGCCGGCACCGATAGCACCAGCCAGATCTCCGAGCTCGACGTAACCACTGTCGGGACTGGGTGTGTAGCCCTCCGACTTATCTTTTACTATATGTTCCGGCGACGGTCGCACCAGAGTCCGCGTCATTTGCAGGGGAGCGAAGACGTTGTCCTCCATAAATTCGGGAAATGGCTGACCTGAAATCCGCTCGACGATAACGGCGGCCAGACCGAAGGCCGTGTTGTTATAGTTCCACTCGGCACCGGGTGAATTCTGCAGCGCAGGTTGGCGCTGGACGATCTGGATCAACTCCTTGCGGTCGATGAAGTCGCCATGATCGAGCCTGCGGCCGCTCATACTTACCAGATTCAAGAATTCCCTGAGTCCGGATGTGTGGGTGAGGATATAACGGATGGTGATGGTTTCGCCGAGGTCGGGCAATTCGGGGATGTGCAGGCGGATGTCGTCGTCAAGCGAGAGTTCGCCGCACTCGGCAAGTAGCATGATGGCGAAGGCCGTGAATTGTTTCGACGTCGAACCGATATTGGTGCGCGTGTCCACCTCGAAGGGGATGTCATAGGACAGATTGGCCATTCCGTAAGCCCGCGAGAAAATCGTGTTGCCGTCCCGAAACACCGAGACTACGCCACCGGGCGTGTCTGAATTGTCGTAGCGCGCCATGAGTTGGTCGGCCAGTCGCTTGGGGTCTGTCTCGATCGGCTCGAGGCGTTCCAGGGTGATCGTGAAATCGCCGGTCTCTTTTTCGGAAGGCGTGACTACAATCTTGTACTCGCCGGCGCTGTCGGTTTCGAAAATGAACTGCTCCGGCCCACGTCCCAGCCCATCGAAGTTGCCCAGAGTCTGGCCGTTCGGTTTGAGGATACGTACCGCAACATCCACTGAAATCTGGTTCACCTGACCCAATACGTAGGAGTCGGCTTCCGTGTCGAAGACATAGGTAAGGGTGTCACCGGTGGAGAGAGAGCCGGAGATGGAAGTGCCAGGCTGAAGCGCAATTTCCTGGGCCGCGGCAGCGGTGACGAACAATAAGACGGAGATTACAGATACTGGTCGAAACATGGACTTAGTCCTCGATGTAGGGAAGCAAAGGTGACAGATTTATTTTGACGCCGCCTCCATTTCCAGCCTGCGTGCACCCGCCAGTATGCCCGGCATCGCATAATTGCCCTCATGGCAAGCGTATTCGTATAAACCGTCGTCGGTGGCGTAGAAGCTCAGCTCTGCGGTCCAGGGCTGACTGTAGATGTTGCTGTCATCAACCATGAATTGATAGAAGATTTCATTGTCGGAGCTGCGGCTGAATCGTTCGATGATGTGGCCCGCCTTGGTGATGGGTACGGAACTCTGACTCAACTGCAGGGGTTTGATGTTGACGGTTTCCACGACTAGTTCATCGTCTTCATACCAGCCGACAGAATCGCCAAACCACTGTTCGAGCGCGACCGGCCGGCGTTGGGCCCGGGCCTGTTCGGGTGAATCAAAGATAGGAATGATGCGGGCATCGTGGACCATCTCCACCAGGATCATGACGTAGTCCTCAGTCTGCACGAATTGGTAGGTATTGTTGTACAGCGCACCCATCATTCCCGGCCCGGCCTTGTTGCCAAACCCCAGCAGACAGCGCTCCGCATTGGGAATGGCTTCCGGGCCCCGTGCGTCGCCGAAGCCGGTGGCATAGCGGGCGCCGAAATTGCGTCGCTCGAAATCGTATTGCGGATTGTCCAGGCGGGGGACACGGCCGTTCTCCGGATTGACGACATAAGAGGTACGGTACTCGCCCTTGACCAGAGCCAGGTTGGAACCGGGATCGACCCAGAAATTATTGTAGGCCCGGGTGCCGAAGTCATCACCCGCCAATGCAGGTGTGTCGTTGACACCATCGCCTTCGTCCAGGCCACCCTCGAGACCGGCGACCGGAACACTGGCGGCGAGTATCAGGGCTTGCTCAGGCGATACGACAAGAGGCTCAACTCCGCTTCGACGGTTGAGGCTGGTTAACGATGCGTTGGTCCAGATGCCCTCCAGGTCGGGCCGCTCGGTGTTCTGCGCCAGCGCGCCAGAGCAGGCCAGAGTGGTGCAGATCAGCAAGGATCCGATGCGGGCGGTATGCTTTGACGGGAATGTCATTGGGTGTCTCCTGAGGGTTTCGGGTAGATAGAGTCAGAGTAATTTGAATACATGGCTATCATTATACGGCCACGCGAGAGCAGGGGACAGGCCGCGTTTTTCCGTCAGTGCAGGAGTAGCCTATCGAAGAACTTGAAAAACGTGGTCTGTCCTCCATTTTCATTTTGATTCCTGATGTCTGGCTCCACTGGCTGACACAGGTTTACATCTGCGTAATCAGGGGTTCCCTGGATCAAAGTGTTCAGAGTCAATTGCTTACATAGCTGGCATAGATACGATCAAACTAATCTGAACCCTTGGATTTACAAACTATCGCCAACCATGGTTGCTCAGAGCGAGGCTTGTCTTCGGGACGGTAATAGTGATGTATTATTTCGAAACCAGCTGCTTCCATATAAGACTGGATTAAATTCAATTCCATGTAGTGACCGTATCGCTGACCTTGCCATCCTTCACCCTCTCCGCGAGGATTGGAACAAAATAAAATACCACCAGACCGCAGAGCACGCTTTAATTCAATAAGGACTCGATGTAATTCCTGGGTTGGAATATGAAAAAGTGATGCGTTAGCAAAAATTCCATCGAATTGTTCCTTAAGCAATTTTAATTTGAGAAAAGATTGATGAAGGATTGGACTATTGGTATGACGTCGAGCAAACCGACAAAACTCCTCACTACCATCGAGGCCGGTGGGAAAATGTCCCAATGATTCGAAATACTTAATATCCCTTCCAGGACCACAACCAAAATCCAGGATGTCCAGTGACTTTTCTGCAACGCAGGCAGCCAGAAACGATTCGATATTTTGTGTTACATCATGGTCTTTTGTTCCCTGCCAATAAGATTCGGCATTCGTATCATAGTACTCCAGTGTGGTTGCTTCGATTCTATTGAGTTCATCCGAATTCCAATTAGTACACATATTTGTTCGATTAGATTAATGCCTGAAAAATTTCATAATGGGTTTTACCTAATCATCCAGAGGCGTCAAGAAAATCTTCTGAAGATCTTGTTGTGACGTCAAATTGCCAGTGCCAGGACATAAGGTCTTGGTTCTCATTATTTTCACGAGCTGGGCATCGATCTCCGTATCAGCAAAAAAGTCACCAATAGTTGCCTTACTTGCAGGACCATTCTCCAAAAATATATCATGACCCATCAAATGAACCTGACTGCATTCATCACAACTGAAACGAACTGAGTATTTTGTCACAGCTTTTCTCCTTACATGCCCTTTTTACCAATTTTTTGGCAGCCGCGGATTCTTGCGTCTGACACCGCGGTATTTTTTGTCTCTTAATTTTCTGTCTATTCCACTCCTCCTCTTCTTCAGATATTTTCCATCATGCTTCTCTACTACAGTAACAACTATTGTTTCATATAGATTGGTAAGTCGGGTAGTCTGAAGCAGTGGATGAAGACCTGTTTAAAAAAATACCACAATGGGAATATAGACAACCAACATAGCAGGAAAAAGCACACCTACCAAAACTGTAAGCCACAGCAGCGCTACAAAGAGCCCGGTTGAGATAGGGCCAGATACTAGTGATTTTTCTAACAAGGTGATGGCCTCTTAAAACTCTCTAAGGCTGCTGTTGGATTACGGAGCGGGCGAGACTTTGGGGATCGGGTTGGAGTTCTTCATCTGCTGCTGGCATTCCGCTGACAGAGAGCATGTAGGCGATGACATCGACGAACTCTTCGTCGGTCAGAGAACCCGGATTGTTTTCTGGCATCGTCGCGCGGGTGTACTCGAACAGTACCGCGAGCGATCTTCCCTCCCATTCGCGCAGGAACTTCGCCCGTGCCAGCGGGGGTGTTGAGCGCATATCCGGGTCGTCCGGTGCGCCGTTCAAGCGGCGGCCGTGACACAAGCCACAGGCACCGTCATACACTGCCTGACCGCGATTCGCCTGTGCCTCGGTGAATACGCCTTCCCACACCGATGTCATCTGGTCGATTTCCTGCTGCGCAAGGGCAATTGGGGCGGTCATGAACACCAGGGTCAGAACAGCAACTACAATCTTCATCGAGCCTCCAAAGGGGTCAGCGTAAAACCTGTTTCACTATATATGCTCTCAATTGAAATTCTACAAATAGGTTTTTACTTTCATTCCACATATTCGAAATTGAAATAGTTTTTACTCTGACCCCACATTTTCCGCGTTTCCGTTTTCGTCGGCAATCACGTATAGACATCTTCATCCGAAAGCTCCTGATCCAGAGTAAGCTCCGCCCGAACGGTCATGTCTGCCTTCACTTCGTTGTCGCTGCGGAAGGGGAAGTAATTCTTCCCCGAAACAAACAGTCTGTACTCGCCCTTCGGAACCCTCACCTGCGCCAGGCCATGCTCATCTGTGAAGGTTCGGTAGGGATGGACAACGACCCTGGCACCTTCCACCGGGGACTTGGTTTCCCTGTCGATGGCTTCGACCGTCAAGACGCACTCGGGGGTGGCAACGACTCTCACATTGAAACTGGCGACACACTCGCCGTGGGGAATATCCTGATCGGTCACTGGAACTTTCGCTTCCCATGCATGCAGGCCCTCTGAGTCAGGGGCAGTCAGCTCCACTTCGGTATAGTAAAGGGCGGCGGTGTCGGGCCAGACTTCATCGCTCAGTGTGGCGCTGGCCAGCTTGTTGCCGTCGGTGTCGTGGACCTCGAGCACCCAGGCGTTCGGTCGGCACTCGTTGGAGCATTTGACTCCGAATTTGACGTTGAACTTATTGCCACATTCGATGGCAGTCGGCAGGTCCCATACCACGACACGAGTGCTATGGCGTTCGATATTGCAATCGCTGATTTTTCGCGACATCTCGTTTTCTATAGCCATGGCAGGTGACGCTCACCCTCGGGAGTCTGACTCACAGCCGCTATCAATCTCACGATTAGCTGCCCGACTCTTCGGCGGCATGGGTGCCGGCGATGTAGCCATGGACGTGCCCCTTGCCCAGGCCATGTTTATTGAAGCCACCCACGGCCTCGCCCCCGGCATAGAGACCTGGTATGACCTCGCCCTGCATGTCCACCACCTGCTGCCGGCCGTTGACGCGCAGGCCACCATAGGAATCGTGCCAGATAATCATGATCGAGAGTGCATAGAAGGGTGGCGTCGCGATGGGGTTCATGGGTGCATCGGCTTCGCGCTCGAATTCGGGATCGATGCCGGCTTCCACGTAGCCGTTCCAGGTGGACACCGTATCGGCCAGGTACTTCAGTGGCATCCGCTGGAACTCATTGCCCTTGGCTATCTTGAGTGCCAGTTCCTCGATGGTATCGGCCTTGAAGAAGTAGCCGTTGTCCGCCACGTAGGGGTAGCGTAGTTCCCAGCCCGTACGCTCGATCGCATCCTCATCGAAGATCGCCCACAGCGGCCCCGAGAAGTAGTGCGGCGGTTTCGACCCCTCGTTCATTGCCAGCGCGGCATCGAGGCCGTGGTCGTAGTTATACATCTGCCTGACCCATTCCTTGCGGCAATTACGCCAGTCCAGCGGCGTGTGCTCAAGCCCCTGGCCTGGGGCGCCCCGGTCCCCCGGGTAGCTGTTTACGCCGGGCCTGCGGGGAAGGCGGACCTCGCTGAAGAAACGCTTGCCGACCTGGTTCACGGCGATGAAGTCTTCGAAGCCAGCGTTGCCGACATTGACCCCGGCGGAACCGCGGAAACCGAACGTCGGGTGTCCGGGCATCATGGTGGTATAGGCATCCCGCGTGCCCAGGCGTGTGGAGATGTGGAACGTGGTGCCATAGGAGAGGTTCTGTTGCATCCCCGCCAGGTTGGCGCCTACCCGCAAGCCGGCCCTGAGGGCAGCTGCGTCCTGACCCTGGGGGCCCTGCAGGGCGACACCGCTGGTGGGGAAGGCGGGTTCCCGGAACGCAGGGTAGAACATGCTGCGTACTTCCGGATTGCCGGCGTGGCCGCCGCTGGCAAGGATGACAGCCTGGCGGGCCCTGATGTTCACCGTCTGCTGACGCTCATCGATATTGCCGTTGCGCCAGTAGCTCTGCAGCAGCTCGCCAGTCTCCGGATGTTGCCGCGGTGAATAGTGGGCAGTGATACCAAGAATTCTGCCGGAGAACGGCTGCTCGCGTACCAGTTCGTCAAAACTGCGGTGCAGCATGAACTCGACGCCTTTCTCCCGGGCCGAGAACTCCAGCGGCCGGGCCAGGGCCACACCGTTACTGACGGCGTTGGGTCCGACATCGCGGCTGGCGTTTGTCATCTGCACTGGTGCGAAGGCGCTGCTGCGCTCGAGATCGACGCGGCCTGCATCTTCTGCGGTGATGGTTCCCGCCTTCATGTCTGTCTTATCACCGAGCATGAGGAAGCAGCGAGCCGCCCTGGCGCGGGACAAGCCGCCGCCGCCGTGGGTGCCGCTGATCCGCGTGAAGCGGACATAGTTGTCGATCAGGAATTGCCGGGTGGCCGGACAGTTCTCGGCCCAGGCCCGCACCAGCTCTCTATCGTTATATCGGTAAGGGCTCTGGGCTTTGGGGTCGACCACCGACCAGTCGGTGATGTCCGTGAACAGCAAGTCGATGTTGTCATCGAGTTCTTCCGGATCCTCGAAGGAATCTACGGTGACGAACCCCTCTTTGTCGCTCTCGCCCTTCATGTCCCTATGCTGAACTGGATCGCCTCCGCCGAGCGACACCCGAGCACCGCTGTGCAACATCCTGCCGCCGACGTCAAAATTCTGATCGATGACCAGCACAGTGGCGCCCAGATCCCTGGCACGAATGGCTGCGGTCAGGCCTGCACAGCCGCCACCGGCGATAACGACATCCACTTCATAGTCCCAGACCATGCCTTCGGCACCCGTCGTGGCGCCCTGCGCCTGTGTCCCACCCGACTCGAACAGCGCGGCTGCCCCCAGCCCGGCGACGGCGCCGGTCTTGACGAAATCTCTTCTGCTGAGACCATTCTTGTTTTGGAGTTTTGGATCGTTCTGTTTTTTCTCGCGCTTCCTGGCCATGTCTGGTCCTCCCAAGTGTTTACCACCGGTAGTCGAGCTCGCGGGTCAGTGACCTAGTATAAACAGACTAAAAGCTATCCTCGCCCAAGTCTATTATTTCCTGTTGCAGGAAATAGGGGACAAAACGAATAAATGGGGTCAGAGTAAAAATACAGTACTGTATTTTTACTCTGACCCCATTTATCTAAGCCGGCATAACAAATTCATCAGCAAACACCATGGATCCTTCGGTGTTGTCGGTGCGCAAATGAATTATTTCCTGGTACTCCGGGGAATCGTACCAACCTTGTAAGGCTTCACGGGTGGGAAACTCCAGGACCACAGTCACAGGGCCTGGATTGCCCTCAACCGGGGTGCTGTCCGGGCCTGCTACCAGGATCTTGCCACCGTGGGCGATGATGGTAGGGCCGACAGCGGCGACATAGGCGCCATAGCCTTCAGAGTTGGTAACCTTGTAGTTTACAATTAAATAGCTTGCCATGCTGTGCTCCGGATTGTTTGATGGTTGTTAAGCATATCAGGGTCAGTTGCGCATTGGCACATAGAAGGTCTGAATGTACAGATTAGGAAGCGAGCCGCGAACGCTGATTAATAAATGGGGTCAGAGTAAAAATACAGTACTGTATTTTTACTCTGACCCCATTTATTCGTTTCTCTTCTTGCGATTCAGTTCCTATTCAGCCGGCCTGGTTGAAACTGAGCCTGCCATGAACGAAAAAGTTCATTGTTAGTTTTACAGAACGGAGGATTCTCTAATGATAAATTCATTCTTCAAGGTCATTTTGACAATCTGCGTGCTTGGATTCGCAGTTGCGGCCAGCGCCAGGGATTTTGACCGCAATGGCGGTTGGCGGCTCGGCAATGGTTATGATCATTATGGAATCTACCGTTGGGATGGTCGTGGCTGGAGACGCATGCCTGGTAGTGCAACAGATGTGGGTGACGGCTGGGTCATCGGCACCGATCGCAGGCATGGAGGCTATGGCATCTACCGCTGGAACGGTCACGGCTGGAGCAGAGTCTCCGGTGGCGCAGTACAGATAGGCGGTACTTATTAACAGCCCTGGGTAGTGAATAATCGTGGCGAACAATTCTTTTGGAATGGCTACGACTGGGATGGAATCAGAGGCGGTAGATATCGCTATTCTAATAGTGGATGGCGCAATTCCTTCTCGCATGGGGATCGCTGGGATCGGCGGGATCGCAGAGAGGACCGGCGCAGGCATCGTCGCAACGGGTGGTAAATTTATATAGAGAAACAAAATGGGGGACAGACCAGGTTTTTCTGATAGCGCAGCTATAAGCCTATTTCAGATATTGTAAAACGTGGTCTGTCCCCTATTTTTGTCCCCTAATTTTCTACAGTCAATGCAACCAGCTGTGGTGTATCACCCTGCACAGTGACAGCGATGTATTGCCTGTCATCGATCAGGTAGCTCATGGGTGCACCTATCGCTCTTCCGGGCAAAGGGATTTCTGCCAGGACATCGCCGGTGGTCTTGTCACGGGCGGTTAACAGGTAAGATCCTTCTGCATTTGGTTGTTGCTGACCTGAGAACAGCAAGGTCTTAGTGACTAGTAACAAATCCCTATTTCCACCCAGCGGCGGCAGTTCCAGACCTTGAAGTCTTGGATGATCCCGAATGCGCGGCGGCGCCAGGCCGTTGGCTTGCTGCCAGACAATCTCGCCCCGGTTGAGGTCGATGGCGGTGATCCTGCCATAGGGCGGCTTGAACAGAGGCAATCCTCCCGGTCCCTGGGGCGGACGCATGGGGCCACGGGCGTAGCGAAGGGTGGCGTTTTCCTCCTGCGGTACCACCAGCAGTGGGATAACCGGTGATGTGCTGGAGGCCACATATAAAATGCCGGTTTCCGGATCTATAGCGGCGCCATTCCAGTTGGCACCGCCAGTATAGCCTGGCAGTTCGATAGTGCCCTGGGTGCCGTCGGGCCCGGGTTCGACGAGTGAAGGTGGTGTAAACATGGGTCCGCTGCGATAGCGTGCCAGTATCTCGATGGCCTCGGCCCGCAGCTCGGGGGTGAAATCGATAAGGTCATCCACGGTGACACCCTGTCTATCATAGGGAGGTGGCTTGGTGGGGAAGGGCTGTGTCTCAGAAGTCCATTCACCCGGCACATCGGAGCTTGCAACCGGCCGCTCTTCGATTGGCCACACCGGTTCCCCGGTCTCGCGATCGAATACGAAGGTGAAGGCATGCTTGGTCACCTGGGCGACGGCCTTGATGGCTGTTCCGTCCACGGTGATGTCGATGAGGTTAGGCGCAGCCGGCGGATCGTAGTCCCAAAGATCGTGATGTACCATCTGGAAGTGCCAGACCCGCTCGCCGGTTTTGCAATCCAGGGCCACCAGGCTGTTGGCAAACAGATGATTGCCGGGCCGATGGCCACCGTAGTGATCGTTGGTGGCGTTGCCGATTGGCAGGTAGACATAGCCGAGCTCTTCATCGGCACTCATCATGGTCCAGACATTGACGTTTCCGGTGTACTGCCAGGAACCATCCAGCCAGGTTTCATGCCCGTACTCCCCCGGTTGTGGAATGGTGTGAAATGTCCATAATAACTCACCGTTGCGGGCATCGAAGCCGCGTACATATCCCGGTGGCGCCTCGCGCAGATAGGGCTGGTCGGAGACTGCGGAACCGACCACTATCACGTCCCCGCACACGGTGGGGGCCGAGGTAATGGAGTAATTTATTGGTGCCGGAGTTCTGCGGGCTCTGGGTATGCCGACTATCAGGTCGACGCGGCCGTCTCTGCCGAATCCCGGCACCGGTTCTCCACTGCTGGCATCCACGGCGATCAGAAAGGCGTCGCCGGTACCCATGATTAACCGCCCCTGTTCACCGTCGCTCCAGTAGGCCAGGCCCCGATTACTGAAGCCTAGCATCATGGTGGGAATACCAGAGGCATAGGCCCGGGGATCGTGGGTCCAGAGGGTTGCACCGGTGGCAGCATCCACCGCCGCGATCTGGGATAGAGGGGTGGAGATGTAGAGCACGCCGTCTATCATCAGCGGCGTCGCCTTGAGGTTGGCGATGCGAACGGTATCGACGTCGTTGGCCACCTGGAGGTTTGGATATTCCTGAGCCAGTTGCTGCAGATCGAAGCGCCCATCCACCGATTGCCACTGCCAGGCGACACGTAGGTTTTCGACGTTGTCGGCATCGATCTGGTCCAGCGCCGTGTATTTGGAGCTGCCAGTGCCGCCGGCGTAGCTACGCCATTCACCATCGGTAGCGCCCTGTTGGGCAAGACTCGTGTTGTTGGTCGGGGCTAAGGCTGTAAAAAGCAGAGCCGTTAAAGCGATTAGGTGTAATTTTAATCGATTGTTCAAGATAATTTCTCCTGTCTTAATAGGGACAGATTTATTTTTCCTGCGGAAAAAAAGAATCAGTCCCTATATTCCCGCTACCACTGCCTCCCCTTCGATCTCAATAAGCGCGGCGGCGGAGTACAGCGACTCGACACCGATCAGGGTCGTAGCCGGGAGATTGCCCGGGTTAAAACCATTGTTCTGTCGAGCGGTAGCGAGAACTGACGCATCGCCAGGTTGATAATTACTCATGTAAACAGTGAGCTTAACCAGGTCGGCTGTGCTGGCACCGGCGGTTTCCAGGCGCCGCCTCAGATTGGCGTAGACCTGGTCGGCCTGGGTCTGAAGATCGTCATCCGGGTTACCCACCTGACCGGCCAGATAGATCCTTTTCGCTCCGCTTGCCTGTATGGTAATTGCCTGGGTGTAGCTGGCGTTCGGATCTATGAACTCGGTGTCGATTTCGACGTTGTCGCTAGCACTCACCACGGCTACGGCGTCGACTTCGATCTTGAATCGATCGCTGACCAGGGACTGCACTCCCAGCAAAGTACTGGCTGGCAGATTTTCGCTACCGAAGACCTGGCTTCTGGCTGTGCCGAATATGGACGCGTCTTCCCGCGTATAGTCGGTGATGTAAGTGACGATCTTGACCAGATCGTCAACGCTGGCGCCGGCAGCCTGCAAGCGTTCGGCGATTGTCGCCAGAACTGAAGCGGACTGCTCGGCCAGTGAATCGCCCTGGCCGACATGACCCGAGACATAGATCGTCCTGGTGCCGTTGGCCGTCACCACCACGCTCTGGCTGAACCCGTTCGACGGTCCTATGCGCTCTATCGTTACCCGTGCGCCAGGGACCTCGGGATCCGCTATCACCGCGACTGCCTCGATCTCGACCCGCATCTCAGCGGCGAACAATGACTCCACGCCCACCATGGTACTTGTAGGCCACGCATCTTCACTGAAGGTGCGTAGCCGTGTTTCGCGGATCACCCCGTACTGTGCTGGATCGAAGTCCTTGACGAAGATGCGAATCTTCACCACGTCGGCGGCGCTGGCGCCGGCACTCTCGAGTCGGCTGACCACAGCGGAAAATGCGCTCTCGACATGGGCGGCGAAATCGTCACCGCTGCCAACCTGGCCTGACACATAGATCGTCTTGACGCCATGGTCTGACACGCTGACCACCTGGGTGAAACCGCCAGACGGATCGATGAATTCTGTATGGAGTTGTTGCGCGTTAACTGGACTATTACTGAGTGCAACCGCCAGCGCCAGGCTTGCCATGATGGTGTTGAGTTTCACGTGGTGCCTCCTCATCAGGGGACGGAAGGATAAATGGGGTCAGAGTAAATATACAGTAGTTTTAACCACCATCTATTTAATTCGGCCGCTTAACTTATAAAAACTACTGTATATTTACTCTGACCCCATTTATCCAAGAATTCACGCAGCGGTTTTACTTGGACATCTGCATGAAGTGTGATTACTCTTTGCTGTATCGCGCAATTACTAATCTAATAAGAAGAAGGTATTGAGCTATGAGTACCCTAATCCGCCTATTCCCACTACTCCTGATACTTGCAGCGTGTTCTGACGATACGCCGTCGCAGCAGCTTGCTGCTGAGCCGGCGCCAGATGCTGTGACAGCAACTGCGCCTGCAACTAATCCTGAGTTCAACGCGCAGCGTAATGCTTATTTCGGTGATCTGCATGTACACACCATGTACTCATTCGATGCGTTTATCTTTGGCACCACTTCTTCCCCGGATGACGCCTATGATTTCGCCAAGGGTGGCAGCATAACCCACCCCGCAGGTTTCGAGATGAAGCTGGACGTGCCGCTGGATTTTTACGCCGTCACCGATCACGCATTCTACCTGGGCGTGTTGCGGGAGATGGCCGATCCTGCAACCGAGATCTCCAAACACGAAGTCGCCGAGGGTATGACCAACCTAGGAGACGTCGCCGATCGCAGGGCTAAATTTCAGCGCATAGGCGCATTCATGCGCTCAGCCCGCAGTAGCGAAATCAGCGACCCGCAAATCACGAAAACAGCCTGGGACGATATCGTGGCTGCCGCGAATCGACACAACGATCCAGGTAATTTCACCGCGTTTATCGCCTATGAATACACATCCAGCACCGATGATCGTGGCAATCTGCACCGCAATGTAATTTTCAGGGACGACATCGCGCCAGCCATGCCATTCTCTCGTTTAGATTCCCAGAATCCGGAAGGCCTCTGGCAATGGATGGATGACAATCGAGCGGCTGGCATCGAGAGTCTCGCGATCCCGCACAATTCCAACGGCTCCAATGGCAGTATGTTTATGTTGACCGACTGGTCCGGCAGGCCGCTGGACAGCGCCTATGCCAGCCAGCGCATGCGCAACGAGCCGCTGGTGGAAATAACCCAGGTGAAAGGCACATCCGATACCCATCCGGCGCTATCGCCGAATGACGAATGGGCCGATTTCGAAATTATGCCGTTCAGGATAGCCACCCGCTTACCCAGCCAGGTAGAAGGCAGTTACGTGCGCGAAGCCTATCTCAACGGTCTAAAGATGCAGGCAGGGCAGGGCTTTAATCCCTATCAATTCGGTGTGATCGGTTCCAGCGACACCCACAACGCAACCTATGCCGGCGATGAAGATGATTACTGGAGCAAGGTCGGGCTAATGGATGCTGACGGAATAAGAAGAGGGTCTGTGCCGCTGCCGCAGCCGCGAGCCAATGGTGAACTCTATGCTGACACTTATTACAACACCTGGGGCGCCTCCGGTCTGGCGGGCGTGTGGGCAGAAGAGAATACACGCGCGTCAATCTACAATGCGTTTCGACGCAAGGAAACCTTCGGTACCAGCGGACCACGTATGAAGGTGCGTTTCTTCGCCGGTCATGACCTGCCGCCGCTGGACGATAGTGACATGCTCGCCAACGCCTACGCCGGTGGCGTGGCTATGGGCAGTGATCTGATCGGCGATACCAATCAACAACCCAGCTTTATTGCCTGGGTAGCGAAAGATCCCAATGGTCCGCCGCTGCAGCGAGTTCAGATCATAAAGGGATGGGTGGAAGCAGGCGAAGCGATGGAGCAGGTGTTTGATGTGGCCTGCTCTGACGGGGGTGTGGTGGATCCGGCTTCCAATCGTTGTCCGGATAATGGGGCCCGGGTTAACCTGGAAGATTGCAGCATCAGTGCCGGTCTCGGAGCCAGCGAGCTAAAAGCCAGCTGGCAAGATCCCAACTATGATGCCGCTCAACATGCGTTCTATTATGTGAGGGCGATAGCAAATCCGACCTGCCGCTGGTCAACCTGGGATGCCATTCGTGCCGGCGTTGCACCGAGAGCAGATCTGGCGGCGACCATCCAGGAGCGAGTCTGGTCGTCGCCGATCTGGATATCCCCGTCTCAATAGATTAGTTGTTATGAGACACTTGCTACGACAGCCGCTGCTCTGGTTTGTAGTCATTGGCATCTTACTGTTCGGGGCAGATTCCTTTTTCTCAGTTGATCGCAGTGAAATCTATGTCACGGCCGCCATGCAGGAGCGGCTGGGCACCTTGTGGCAAACACAAACCGGGCAGGTCGCCTCAGCCACAGAACTGGATTCTCTGGTAAATAACTGGGTCAGGGAAGAGGTGTTGTATCAGGAAGCGCTGCGCCTGGGTCTCGATCAGGAAGATTCCATCATCCGTCGGCGTCTGGTGCAGAAACTCGGTTTCATCGCCGAATCAGATCCAACTACTGCACCGGAAACCGCAACACTGCAAGCCTATTTCCAGTCAAATATCGAAGCCTACACCTTGCCCCTGCGTTACTCGTTTCGACAGCTCTATTTTCAATCGATAGATGATGCAAAGCGGGCTCTGCAACAGATCGGTGAGGGAGCAGATGCCTCACGGCTGGGTGAGACATCCATGTTAAACGCGGCCTATGCCTACCGTAGTGGTCTGGATTTGAATGCCAGCTTCGGTGCCGGATTTGCCGATCGCTTGAGCGGGCTGAACCCAGGCGAATGGCAGGGGCCGGTGAGAAGTGGATTCGGCCAGCACCTGGTGCTGTTAACCGCCATTCACCCAGCAGAAATCGCACCGTTTGCCAGTGTGCAGACACGGGTAGCCCTGGACTACCAGCAAGCCCAGCGAGAAAATGCCCGCGAGCAGTATACCGATAAGCTGCTGGATCAATACACCATCACCGTGGAACCCCGGTGAGAATTCTCTTTGGCATATTGCTGTGTTGCCTGGCCGCCAGTGTCGCCGGCCATGAAATTCGACCCGCGTTTCTGAAGATAACCGAACTGACACAGGAAGGTGGCAACAGCGTTTTCGAGGCATCATTTCGGCAGCCGCAGCTGAATGGTCGTTTTCTTGGGCTTAGCCTGGCGACGAATTGCCAACAGACGAATCTCTCGGCCAGCATTTCAAATGGCGCACTGATCGAATTGTTTGAGCTCGACTGTAGCGCTGCGCCGTTAGGTGAAATCGAAATAGACGGTCTCGATCGAACTCTCATCGACACGCTCGTCAGCATCACCGGCCTCGATGGTGTAACCAGCAATCATTTGATCACCGCTAGCGCAGGGCGCCTCGATCTGTCTGCGGACTCACCGAGTCTGCCAGTATATTTATCCATAGGTATCAAACACTTGTTATTGGGTTTTGATCATGTATTGTTCGTGCTGATGTTGTTGTACCTGGTGCGGACTCCAATTGCTATCGTCAAGGTTATTACGAGTTTTACTGTAGCCCATTCGATCACACTGGCACTCTCGGCATTCGATATTGTCAGCTTATCGCCTGCGCCGGTGGAAGCCGTTATCGCTGGCAGTATTGTCTTGTTAGCCTATGAGAATCTGCGCACGCAAAAATCTGTCAGCCACAACTTTCCCGTGATCATTGCGTTTTCGTTTGGGCTGCTTCACGGACTGGGTTTCGCCGGCGCGCTGGCGGAGATCGGATTACCCGAGGGTAGCCAGATCATGGCGTTGTTGCTATTCAACGTCGGTATCGAGTTGGGACAACTGGCGATTATCACCGTAGTGCTGTTGCTACTTGCCGCTGTACGAATCAGATTTAGTCGACTCGCGTACGAAGCGCCAATCTACCTTACCGGAGGCGTTGCCAGTTTCTGGTTTATGCAACGTGCCTGGCTGATACTTGTACCAGCGTTTAGTTAGTAGAATCCTGGGGACGCCTGCAACTTTTGAATTGTCTTAAGTTATTAAGTTGCAGGCGTCCCCAACTTTCATTTTATTTTTGACATCGCCGGTATTTGCGGGGATTATTCTCGACAGGGTTATCACCAGTTTCCGGAGGAGATCACGCGGATGCGAGACCGGTTTGGAAGACGGGCAACCACGACGGCTATTATCGCGGTCGTACTGTTGCTCAGTGTGACGATCGCCACAGCGCAAGAGACGGACTACCTGGCGCCGCGGACCGCTGCCGGAAATCCCGACCTTAACGGCATCTGGCAATCCATCAACACCGCGAATTGGAACATCGAGCCCCACGCTGCGGCTCCTGGCCTGGCCCGGGAGCTCGGTGCCAGTGCCGCGGTGCCGCCGGGTCTCGGCATCGTCGACGGTGGAGAGATTCCGTACCTGCCGCAGGCGCTTGCACAGAGGGATGAGAACTTCGCCAACCGCCTGGATCTGGATCCTGAGATCAAGTGCTATCTACCCGGCGTGCCCCGCGCCACCTATATGCCCTTCCCATTTCAGATCATTCAGAGCACCCAGCACATCATGATGGTGCATGAATACGCCGGTGCGGTGCGGACGATCTACATGGAGAACCACACCCTGCCACCCGCCCCCAGTTGGATGGGTTGGTCGAACGGGAGTTGGGACGGGGAAACCCTGGTTATCGATACCAGGGGCTTCAATGACCAGACCTGGTTCGATCGGGCCGGGAACTTCCATAGCGATGCCCTGCATGTGACCGAGAGATTCACGGCGCGCAGTGCGGACACGCTGATGTATGAAGTCACGATCGAAGATTCCAACGTGTTCACTCGACCCTGGACCATGAGCATGCCCCTGTATCGGCGTGTCGAAGCCAACGCAGAAATTTTAGAATTCAGATGCGTGGAGTTTGTAGAAGACCTGATCTATGGTCACCTCCGCAAGCAGCCGGATAGCCAGTCGCAGTAACCCAGTACACAGGAGAATTCAGATGCATCATCGATTTATCAGTTCAGGCAGCATTGCTGCGACCGTGATCGCAATGTCCTTGCTGACGGCGAACCCGGTTGCTGCGCAGACGCCAGACCCGACTCCGGTGGCTGGCTACACTGTGCCCCGCACCGCGGATGGACAACCGGATTTCGAGGGGTTCTGGAGCAACGCCACCTATACGCCATTACAGAGGCGCGATGGCGTGGCTGGTGAGTTCTATACGGCCGAAGAAGTCGCTGCATCTGAAGCGCGGGCGGCGGAGCGTGAAAGCGCTCAGACCGTACCGGGCACGACGGCGGACGTGCACTATGACTTCACTCAGTTCGGACTCGATCGCAGTCAGTCCACGCTCGCAAGCAGCCTGCGCACCTCACTCATCTTCGACCCGCCGGATGGAAGAATCCCTCCCAGAACAACCGCAGGCGAACGCATCATGGCGCAGCGCGAAGAACAAGCGCGGCTACGTGGCGGGCGCTTCGACGCGGTCGAGAACAATCAACTCAGCGACCGTTGCATTATCATGGGGGGTGCCGGTCCGCCGATGATGAACATGGTCTATAACAGCAATTATCAGATCGTGCAGAGTCGGGATTACGTCATGTTCCTGATTGAAATGATTCATGATGCCCGCATCATTCCGCTGGACGGTCGAGAGCAAGCCGACGCCAACGTGCGCCAGTGGATGGGCACCTCGCGGGGCCATTGGGAGGGCGATACCCTGGTGGTTGAAACCGCGAACTTTAACGGCAAGAATCCTATCAGAGGATCCACCGAGAACATGATTGTGACCGAACGGTTTACTCGGGTCGACGACGAAACCATTGTTTATAGATTCACGATCGATGATGCTTCCATGTGGACCCGTCCCTGGTCCGCCGAACTGCCGATGAAGAAGACCATCGGTCCGCTGTTCGAGCACGCCTGTCACGAGGGCAATTATGGCCTGTATAACACGCTTGTCGGCGCGCGCCGCGAAGAGCGACTGGCTGCGGAAGCAGCGGCGGCACTAAAATCGAATTGAGGAGGGCTTTCCAATGCACACCCGAATGATCCGAATGACCCGAATGATAGTGCCGATCCTCGGCGCCACCTTAGCGCTTGCCGCCGTTCCCGTGTGGGCCCATCACGCGTTTGCAGCAGAGTTCGACGTCAACAAGCCACTGACCCTGGAAGGCAAACTCACCCGCTGGGAAATGATCAACCCACACTCGTGGTTCTACATTGATGTCGAAGTTACCGAGGGAGAGGTTATCCAATGGGCAGTCGAGGGCGGTAGCCCGAATCAGCTGATACGCGAGGGCGTGACGCAATACACGGTGCCGGTGGGGACTATGCTGGTGGTCGAAGGCTATCAAGCAAAAGACGGAACCAACAAAGCGGTCGGCAGGAATTTTACGCTTCCCGATGGCAGTCGTTTGTTTCTAGGTGGCTCGGCAGCCGGCGCCCGCACAAAATAGGGGAAAGGAATCCAGGGTCAGGTCTGGCGCATTTAGCACCTCTTAGCTTTGGCTCGCAATAGGTGCAACATTCAAGACCTGACGCTATTTCTTTCTATTCGTCGGCGGCGGGCTGATCCCGCTCCTTCAGCAGCCGCTCCCGCTCGGCGACCATCTGCTCGAATTCCTCATCCGGGATCCAGGTGATGCCAAAACGGATGTGGGCCATTTCTCCTGCACTGCGACGGTTGTAGACAACCCACTGGTCGGGGTCGGGGTTGGATGGATTGTCCGCCGTATTGTCCAATAGGGAAGTAGCGATGATAACCGTTCCCTTCGGCAACAGCGGCCGTACCAGGTCCTCGTAGATGTGGGTGGTGTGCCACAGATGATTCCAGTCGATCTTGTTGATCACCTCGCGGCGGCCATCGGGATAGATCACCTCCATCATCTGGTAGCCACCGCGGAGATGCATGTGACCTCGAATCGAGTGAACTCGCGCGTTTTGCTCGAGCACAAAATTGCCACGCAACATCTGGTATCCATGGGGCGGAATCAACAGATCGGTGTAGCGCAGCAGGCCCAAATCACGACTCTCACCGGAATTGAATGAAGTCTCATCGTTGGTGGTGTACTTCGGCTCTTCTCCCTCCGGGTATAACCAAATGCCTACCTGGATCTGCGCGTCCACCACTTCTCTCCCGATCGGGTACAGATGCATCGAGAAGTGGATCTCGTCGTCGGGCAGGATCAGCTTGCCGGCATCTTCCGGATACATGTCGATTCTCTTTCCCACCGCGGCGGAGGAAAGCCCGGCGCCATTCCCGCTCTGCCCGTCGTCCGCTGCCCGACGTAGACTGGTGTTGGCGTGATGAAAGACGTAGCCGCTCTCAGAGTCCGCGGGCCTGGTTTCCACTGCCCGGATCCACCTGCCTCCTGTCAGCTCGGTGTCGAGCACATCAACTATGGCCGCGTCCGGCTCCCACCACTGATCCCCGCTATTGGCAGGAACCGTGAACGGTGGTGAGGTGATGATCATGTCCGGTGGACCCCAACCCTGATCCTGTTCGAGCTGCCAATACTCGTGGTCGGCCTGCCACTGAACCGGCGCCGGCAGCTGCGACAGGTCACCCGGGGCCATGCCCGAGTCCACCCAAAGGCTGATCGTCTCGATCTCCCGATCCGACAGCGACGGGTTGTTCTTGAAGTCCTGAATCCCCAGCGTCCGGTCTATATACCAGCCCGGTGGCATGGTCCGCGTCTGCACCGAGTGCTTGATCAATGGCGCAAAGGCCTTCACTTGCTCGTAGCTGTCCAGCACCATCGGCGCAGCCGTGCCCGCCCGATGACACCTCACACAGTTTTCCTGAACGATGGGTGCAACGTCGGCGGCGTAGGTCACTTCCTGCGCGCCAACGGACAGGGGTAACGCCGCCGTTGCAGCGAAAACGGCCCCGGCAAGTGCTACCCGAATATTTTGACGATCTTTCAATCGATTCATCTGCAATCTCCTCGTCACTCGGTGACGGTGACTCCGACCCACCCGTTGGTCCAGCAACAATGGTATTCGAAGCTGTTACGGAGGGTTTCGATCGACTGCACAAGCAGGACGTAATCCCCCGGTTCACTAAATGTAACGCTTGTTGTGCCTAATCCCTCGCCCTCAACCAATCTGACTTCGATCTCGTCCTCGCTGAAAGCTACGTCGCCTGGCCCTGAATAGTGCATCCAGTACAACCAGCTCGTTGGCTCCTCGTACAGAGTTTCTCCGGAATTCACCCAGGCAGAGACCTCCAGTGGTTCGCCGACTCTCGCCGTAAGCGGACCCTTCCCAGTGCCGGTGAGCCCTTGTGCCCAAGGGTCGGTGGGATCGAAACGCAACATGGGGGCATAGCCGCTGGCAGTGCCTTGCAGGTACCTCGCAGGCGCCATTGGAGTCTCTATCATGTACGACGATTCCGAGATATGCCCGGGGACGGAATAGGTCTCCCCGTGGTTTTTCAATGTCCAGACTACGCGTTGGTCTCCGAAGTCCGCTGGAACCCTGATCATAAAATTGTTCCACGGCCGGCGAATGCGGCGGTGAATTTCCTTGAAGTAGGTAGGCTGGCCGCCGTCGAACTGGTTCGGCTCAATGAAGTTAGCTGGCCCCAGCGGGATGTGCAGCGCTTCCTCGAGGTTCATATTGATGTAGCCGAAGGAGAGCGTGTAGCTGCCATCGTCATTCTTAAACCAACCCTCGAAGATGGGCACGATCGGCCGGCCCGTATCCCGTATCATCTGCGGTGACCAGGTCGGGGAGTTCGAAGGGTTTAACCTGAAACGATCGAAGCCGTCGCAGGCTGCTCGCGGGGTTCGGCAGTCCGCGGCGTCCTGGGCCTGTAGCGGGCGCCAGGATTCCGCGCCTACGGTGGCAGCTAAAACCACGACCATTGCTATCAAACGGAATCGCTGCATAGCCTTGTCTCTTCTTATACGTACAAATTTTCGACAAGTGCGCTTCGCGTCGCGGTACGGCGGAAGCCCACATCTGCATTGTAACCAGGAAATAGGGGACAGACCACGTTTTTGGACCGTCTAAATTCGGGAGAAATAGGGGATAGGCCAAAAACGTAGTCTGTCCCCCATTTCTGTCCTCTTCAGGGGATTAGTGATAGCTTATGGCTCTAGCGTTTGTTTTACCCATACTCTCACTGTAGATGGAGGTTGGAATGTCAAATGCACCTCGCAATAATCCCAGAAATTTCTTGATTGCCATAGTAATGTTGTTCCTCGCAGGGCCGCTGGCGGCCCAGATTCAGAGTTCGCCGTTGGCGGGCCAGCAGGGGACGGCCGTCGTTATCGCGCAGACGAGTTCCGGCGGCTCCAATACATATTTGATCGACCCGTCGTCCAACCAGGTCATCGGCATCATCGAAGGCCTGGGCCTCCCCCATGGCATCACCGTCAACCCCGAAGGCACCAAGTACTACGTGACCAACGAGCATGACATCAGCGTCGATGTCGTCGATGCCCGCAGCCTCGAAGTCATCAAACGCATTTCGCTGGCTGCCCGGCCCAACAACATCGCCTCCAGTAGCTCGGCCCGCAAGGTCTATGCCGCGATTGCCGGGGCGCCGATGGTCCAGGTCATCGACATGGATACCGATGAGATCATTAAGTCCATCGCCACGGTGGGGGGCGTACACAACACCTTCACCACCCCGGATGGCAGATACATCGCCGCCGGGATGGTTGGCGCGCGGACGCTTTCGATCATCGATACATCCACCGATGAGATCGCCTGGTCGCTGGGGCCGGAAGTCATGAAAGAGGGAGTGCGTCCCATGGGATTCGAGACCAATGCGGACGGCTCGACCAAGCGAATCTTCGTGAACCTGTCCAGTCTAGAGGGCTTCGTGGTTGTGGATTTCGAGAAGAGGGAAGTTGTTGAGAAGATTGTGGCACCCCGTGCCCCGCTGGTGAAATACAACCTCATCGGGGTGCGGAATTCTCTCGCTCACGGTATCGAAGTGCTTGCTGACCAGTCAGCCGTGTGGGTTGTTTCCCGCGTGTCGGGCCGGGTGATTGGCTGGACGCTTCCGGAGCTCGAATGGATCGGTGACGTGGATGTAGGCGTTTCGTCCTGGCTTACGTCCACACCGGATAGTCGATACTTGTATGTGGCCACAACCGGGCGCGACGAGACGGTCGTCATCGACCTGGAAACGCTGACCGTGGTAGAGCGGATCAAAGTCGGGGATTCACCCAAGCGGATGCGGACATTCCATGTTCCGGCGGATGTGATTCAGATGACGAAGCGCGCAGGCGGAGGATCGCCATGACGCAGATGACGGCCGCAGCAGCAACGCAGAGTGTTTTTCAGCGGCCTGCCAGGAGGGGTCTGGCAAAAGACTTGTTGTCATTTAGCGTCGTGGCTCTGTGCGTCATGGTGTGGACTTCTCCCAGTTGGGCACAGGCGGGGCTGGATTATGAGTTCTATCGCGAAAACATCGAGCCGATCTTCCTGCGAGGCCATGGCGAGAATGGACTGGTACCGGGTGCCTGTGTGATGTGTCATTCATGGCAGGTCGGCACACCTTTCAAGCTGCAGCCACTGCAACACGATGCCGGCGGAGAGCCGTATTGGACCGAGTCACGATCCCGCCACAACTTCGAGGTGGTGTCGCGTCTGGTCGCCCCCGGTTACCCGACGGCCAGTCGTCTGCTGCTGAAGCCACTGGCGACGGAGGCGGGAGGTCTGCCATACCACGTCGGCGGTAAGTTCTGGGAGTCCCAGGACGATCCGGAATGGCAGCTGCTGGCGGCATGGGTGGAATCCGCGACAGCAATTCAGCAGGCCGCTCGGGCGCCTGCACCAACAGTGGATTTCGAGTTCTTCCGTAGCTGTGTGCAACGGGTATTTCTCAATCCACGCGAAGGCGCGGTCCCCTGTGCCAGTTGCCACGCCGCTGGGACTAGGGGTTTTGCACCTCCCATTCCTGAAGGTCGCAGCTACTGGAATGAAGAGGAGTCGCGCAAGAATTTCGGCGTCGTGATGCGCTTCGTGACCCCGGGCTACCCGATGCAGAGCCTGTTTCTGCAGAATCCTCTGCATCCCGATGGTGGTGGGACACCCATGCATGGCGGTGGCATACGCTGGGAGACACAGAACGACCCGGAATGGCAGGAGTTGGCAGCATGGGTCAGAGGAGATAACCGGGGCAGCACCTGCCCTGCGCCACTACAGTTCTAGGGTAAATAGAGGTCAGGTTCCGCTTCTTCTTTGTTCACGCTTCAGCCATTTTTCAGGATTTATTGACGTTATAACGTCATAACGCTATAAATTCCTAGTGATAGGAAATCAGCTATGAGTGAATTATCCAAGCGTGCAACCGTCTATTTCGATCCTGCTTTGCATCGGGCGTTGCGAGTTCGAGCGGCTACGTCCAATCAGTCAGTTTCCGAACTGGTGGATGAGGCTATACGTCAAATGATGAAAGAAGATCAAGAGGATCTGGAAACTTATGCCGCTCGAGTAGCCGAGCCCGAGATAAGTTATGAGGCCATGCTTGGCGATTTGAAGAAGCATGGAAAGATATAAGATTACGTTCAAACGCTCAGTAAAAAAAGATCTGCGCCGAATTGCCAACTAGGATATACCGCCGATACTGAAGCGCATCGATGCGCTGGCAGTAGAGCTACGTCCCCCTGCTTGCAAGAAGCTTGGCTCGAAAGAAGTGTACCGGGTGCGACAGGGCAATTACCGAATAATCTACGAAATATTCGACGACAAACTGGTGATCTTGATTGTCATAGTGGCGAATAGATCTATTGTCTATCGAAAGCAGTGATTCAAACTCAAAACGGATTGAAAAACTCAGGCAGAAAGCTTGGCAAGTTTACTAACAAGGATTGTTTCGAGTGGGTAACGCAATCAGACCTATTGTTTCCTTTGATCAAGGCAACAATCGCGATAGACGAAAGTTCAACTTGCCGCGTATGTAGTCTACCCCATCTCTCGCCAGTTCGGTGTAGCCGTGGCCTACCGTTGGCGTAGGCAGTGGAGGTCGAGGGAAGATACCGATTAATTGGCCAAATGTGGTTACTCCATCGGCATCGAAAAACACACCGTTGTCGATTGCCGGCGGCTTGCCTGGCAATAGTTCACCATAGCGGTAGATATCCTCTAGAAACCACCCCTGCGCTTCCTTATTAAAGTCGCGAAATCGAAAATGATCGTTCACCTCAAACTCTACTCGCCAACCATGTAAGCGATTTGTGTCGGAGTCGAAGGCCTCGGCACCAAGGGCGCTAGTAATGTAGCCACCACCCTCTATCTGGTATTGCCAGACGTGGATAGATTCATGGACCAATATGTGATCTTTGGCCAGGGGGTCGTTTGGGTTAACGTTAATTCCTTTAAGATAAATCACGTTACCCATAACGAAGGGGATATCGTTAAGTCCGTAAAAACCCGCGGCGTTTTCGACGATGCGAATGTTGTATAACGCCAGGGAGCCCCGATAAATACGCGCTAACATGGATGCTTCGGCAGGGGTTAGGCGGCGCTTGACTTGCCAGGGAATAAATATTGAGTGAATAAGCTCGAGAAGCCTCCCCAAAATAACAATCAGGTTGCCTCCGATCTCGGCGAAATCATTCAGCCCTTCCAGGATTAGTGGGCCATTCAAAGTCAGGAGCCCAAACAAGATGCGTACCGCGCCGGTAATGACATTACCGACAATATTGAGCAATCCCTTGAGTACGGAGCCTGCGAAGGTAAACAGGGAAGAGATAATATTGCCTGGCCAGGTAAAAATAACGGACCATTTCCCCGGTAGTAGAGAGCCCAACCAACTCAAGCCGTCGTTGATCAAGTTCCCTATCGTGTCAAACAGGTCTGCCACGAATTCACCGACAGCATTGATCACATCATCAACGAATTCGACGGCCGTATCAACGATGGCGCCGATGATATTGGAGAGCCACTTCAGCATATACAATTCCGGTCTGTTTTTGAGTTTCTCCCGGCAAGCTGCATTGTTTCAGGGAGAAAATACGGCCTCGCACATTCTGTAGGATCCATATAGCCCTGGTATCGGAGTACAGCCAAGCAGCGTTGCGCTTGTTATCTTAAAACTCTCCCCAATACTTGCCCGGACGCAGTACCAACACTATGTTCAATTGAAGACCTGACCCTCTACCGCACGGCGATAGCATCACCGGAAAATTGTTTGTTCGCAAGAATCCATTCCTACGCGCGCGGGGCTATTCTGCCACCAAGCACGGTCTCACTCGGATACAACCGTTGCTCACATTCCCGTAGTTATCAACAAACTCAAACGCAGCTAGGCGTAGCTCGAGAATTGTCACATCCGCCAGCGCTCCCACACTGAGCGTGCCACGATCACGAAACAACGGATAGACTCGCGAAGCATTAACCGTGGCAGCACGTGCCAAGCGCCCTTGCAGTTCTATATAATAAACGGAGTCAGGCCTTTCCTGTTAGCGCCAAAATCGAAGCGCCGATGCTACTGGAGCTATCAGGCAAGACCTAACCCTCATGTTCTTGGCCTAGTCCAGGTGCTTCTTAAAAAACAGGCTGATTTCATTCATGCTACTGATGGCTTCCGGGGAGCCTGCCTCTAACAGGTAACCGGCATGGGACATGCCTTCGAACACGTGCAGATCGGCGATGATGCCTTCATCCCGAAGTTTGCGCTGCGCTCGCACCGTATCACTCAACAATAGATCTCGCGTACCCGATATGAGGATTGTGGGCGGAAAACCGGAGAAATCGCCATACAGGGGAGAAATGAGGGGATGCTTCAAATCCTCGCCATCGGCATAGATTTCGGCCGCAGCACTGAGCAGACCATCATAGGAGATAAGCACTCGGTCTATGCCCTCGTTGGTAAACAGGGTGTCGCTGGTTTTGCTTAAATCTGCCCACGGTGTGCCGGCGAAAATAGCACCCGGTAGAGGCAGGCCCAGTTCCTTCATCTTGTGCACGGCAGCAAATGACAGACCGCCGCCGGCGGAAGTGCCACCGATGGCAATCTTGTTGGCCGGCGTGGTTTTCAAGATCTCCCGATAAACTGCGATGGTGTCATCCACTGCTGCAGGGAAGGGGGCGGCTGGTGGCATGCGGTAATCCACCGAGATTGAACGAATACCGGAGCTGGCTGCTATGGTAGCGGCTTCAGAAGGGGCGGCATCGCCACCGAGTATCACATAACCACCACCGTGAACATGGAGGAACAGATGATCCTTATGCTCGGGAGCAATTGTATCAGGCGTTACCGAATATACCGTGACCCCGGCAAGCTGCTGTTTCTCGATAGTGGTGTTACTCATTTGCGCCAGGGTTTCCAACGGAATCGTCTGCGCGCTGGTGGCTTGCTCGATAAAGGCTTCCCACTGTTCAGGAGTTTGCGGCATCATTCCCGGCGGAGGCGGCGTGGGTTGCGGTGTGCTCGCAATAGAAGAGCTTAGTGCTTCACTGGCGGCAGCGGGAGGCGGCAGCAGGCGGCTGGCAATGTTCCAATCGCTGCCGTCGGCAGCATACAGATTTGAACTACTCAAAAGCAGTGCTGAGGCAACAAGGAAAAGGCGGAAGTGGTTGCAGTTAATCATGGCGAAACCCTTTGTTGTTTTTTGCGGGATGCAGGAGAGACCAAGGTATCCAAGCCAAACTGTATTGTCTACTTTCTGAGCTGCTTAGAATTAGATCTCTAACAGGACATGCCCATTGGAGTCCTGATTCTGTAGTCTCTTCGGAGAGAAATGCGCAGATTGAATTCATTGCGCTATTTACACAAGCAGGAGCCTGATGCAAACGCAATATTAATAAGGGCGCATCAATTCCTTATACCCGCGGCACCCGCACTCCGGCTAGCACAGTCTCGCTTGGGAACAGCCGCTGATCCCCAGTCCTCACATTCCCGTAGTTATCCACAAACTCAAACGCACCTTCCCGTAACTCAAGAATTGCCACATCCGCCGGCGCTCCCACATTGAGCGTGCCGCGATCACGAAACAACGGATAGACCCGCGACGCATTGACCGTAGCCCGCGCCACTACTTCATCGATTGTCATTCCAAAATTCAAAAACTTCGACACCACATTGGGCAAATCGACCACACTGGCCGCACTGCGGCTGCTGGTATTGCCATCGGTGGAAATCGTATCGGGCCAAAAACCGGCTGCCAGAATGCTATCGAATGTCTCCCACAGCAGATGTCCGGTGCGGCCGTTGGCGACGTCGAACCAAACGCCGCGGCGTCGGGCTGCTAGCACCTCGGGCAGGATACGGCCGCTGCGTTCGATGATGCTGTTAGGCGGCGGCGCGAACATGTGGGTGACGATGTCGCCTGGCTTGAGCTGCTGGATCAGGGTAGACATGGGCGTGGTAGTTTGTCCCATGTGGATCATCACCGGCAGGTCGAAGGAGGTGGCTACCTCCTGGGCGCGGCGCAGGACTTCCACGTCGTCGATGGCAACCCCCTCGGTCAGGCGCGCCTTGACGCCGACGATGTAATCGCGGTTGCGAGAGATCGCGGATTTGGCTGCATCCACATCAGCCAACTCCAGCTCCATGGTATCGCCATCGCCTCGTAGCCCCTCGCGACCGATGTTGATGAGGACGCGGGCCGGCTGTGGCGCCGCTCTGGCGATGGCCACTGCTTCGTCAATCTGATCCGCACCTCTCGATCCCGCATCCACCCAACCGGTGACGCCGTCGGACAGACAGACGTGCGGGCCGTCCTCGTCCTGGGCGTAGTGGGAATGGACATCCAATAGCCCCGGCAGTACCAGCTTGCCGCTTGCGTCGATGAACTCGGTAGCACCGGCTGCGATGTTTGATTGCACGGCGACAACGCGACCGCCGGCGATCGCCACGTCGGCGATGGCGTTAACCCGCTGCGAGGGATCGATCACCCGGCCACCCTTGATGATCAGGTCGATTGACTGTGACAGTACATTGAAAGGGCGGGCGAGAAGGACAGTGCCGGCGGCGGCTTGGAGGAATTGGCGTCGGTTCATCATGGTGGGTGGTCTCCCGGGTGGGTGCCGAACTGGTGTTCAGGTCGGCCTATCCATGCCGAAGATGGTATCTCCATCCACGCAAGTGTAATCGTTATAACCGAGCCTGCCGATCGGCCGCATGCTGGCAACATCAATCAGCCCATCCGCCGTAATCAGTTCGTCACGAATATGCACGCCAATTACTTCTCCCAAAACCATCACATATTTTCCTGCTTCTTTCCAGGACGGTATGTCGACACTCTTGATGTAGCGGCATTCGAGATGCACCGGCGCCTCGGCGATACGGGGAACCTTAACCAGTTTCGAGGCAATGGCAGTCAACCCCGCCAGGTCGATTTCATCGGTCCGTGGTGGCACTGCGGCGGAAGTCTGATTCATCTGCTCGCGGGTTTCCCAGGTGGCCAGGTTACATACGAACTCACCGCTAGCCTCGATGTTTCGCAGTGAGTCCTTCATGCCATCCGACGCCGAGCCGACACCGGCGGAAAACATCACGGTGGGAGGCTGATAAGAAACCGCGTTGAAAAAACTGTAAGGCGCAAGATTGAATAACCCATCTTTGTCGATAGAACTGATCCAACCGATCGGTCTCGGTATGATAAGACTGTTGAAAGGATTCCTGGCGAGTCCGTGGTTTTTCTTGTGAGGTTCATAAAACATAGGCTCTGTCCCCCATTTTTTTGGCCCTATTTTGCTAGGGCTTATACTGCCGCCGTTCTGCCGCTTCCAGGATGATACGCAAGGCGGGAACGTCTGCGGTTTCAGGTCGGTTGTCTGGCATTGACCGCACGTAGGCGTATATATCGCTTACCATCGCATCGCTGAGCGCATTGACCGGATAGTTGGGCATGTCGGTGGATGGCAGCAGCGGTGCTACATCGAACCTGGCACGCAGGAAGGCGCGGAATATTTCTTCATTCGTCAGCCAGGGGCTGCCAGTGTTATTGAGGTCCTTGCGGCCATAGCCGGAAAAACCATGACAGGCATAGCAGCCGTGATCGTAATAGAGCTGGGCGCCGGCTTCCGCATCGCCGTTCACAGGGCCCAACTGAGCGGCGGCCGCCGTCGCATAGAAACACATCAGTAAAACAATGGTACCGAGTACGTGTTTTCTCATCCGGACTCTCCTAGCGCGGCTGTGTTAGTACATCTATCAGATAGGGATTGCCGTTCTTGACCGACTCCACGCCACGTTTGAGTGCCGCAGCCAGCAGGGTAGGATCATCAATCGGACCTTCACTGGCCATACCGTAACCCTGGGCTATCTTGCTGTAGTCGATGAAAGGATCGCGCAGAACGGTGCCAATATGGCCACGATCTGTACCCCGGCCGCGTACCCCGGCCAGGTACTGGATGAACATGAATTCCTGATGCCAGGCCCGATTGTTATGCATGACGCTGAGCATGGGTAAATCGTGGTGACACGCCGTCCAGAGTGCGCCCGGGCCATAGTTAAAATCTCCATCGCATTGGATGTTCACCACGAAACGTCCCCGGCCGCGGGCAGCCAGCGCCGCGCCGGTACTGGCCCCCAGGCCATAGCCCATGCCCCCTGCACCCTGGCTACCGAGAAAACTGTAGGGTTTATTGTGTTCCCAGAGCTCACGGTGATGCGCCCCGGAGAAATTGCTGGGGGACGCCAGACACCAGTCCTCATTCATGATCAATGGCCACAGTTCAGCATAGATGCGGGCAGTACTGACAGGGCTGAGATCCCAGCCTTTCTTCTTCTCTTCCACCGCGGCCCACAAGTCGGTCAGGAAGGCCCTACGGTTGGCACTGGCATGATTTGCCTTGCGCTGTTCAATTTCGCGCAGCCCGGCCGGGGTCATCAGCTTGCTGAGCTCGGCGATAATCAGCGGGATACTTGCCTCGGCATCGACTGTCAGCACAGTCCCCTGATTCTGCCCTTGATTCTGCTCCTGGGGAGTCGGTTCGCTCCCAGGCGGGGCCGGAACATAATCCTCACGCAAGCTGCCGAACCCTATGCCCATGACATCACGTTGTGCCGTCAAGGATGTGACTGCGGGACGTTGCAGTGAGATGTCGGGAGAGTCGGTTTCCAGGCCCAGCACATAGTCGTAGTTAGTATCTGCGCCGGGACCACAAAGAGGATGACGCTGGGGAAAGCCCATTGGCCCCCCGGTGGCGGTGGTGGAGGCGCTCGCCCCAATCAACTCGGCGAGCTGGACCGCGGCCTGCACACCCTCCGGGGTGCGTAACATGCCGGTACGGAGTCGGGGATTTTTGGCATTGAACAGCGCCTTCGCAATATCCTGCGCAGTGGCATTATCCACGCCTCCGATCTCGGCCGGGCGGAACGGCGGCACCACAAAATCTCGCGCTTCTTCTTTCTGCAGCTCCATGTCGATGACGATGACTGTGGGTCCGGTGGGGGGTGTCACTGCCTGCCGGTAGGCTTCATGCAAGGCATCGATGCATTCGGGCAGGGTTTTCGGCTGAGCATCCCACTTGGTGAAACTGCGACACATGGCAGCCATGTCATCGGCAGTATGGGCCTGGATGAAACTCTCATCTCGGCCGACGATCAGCATCATCGGGGTACCAGTATTGTAGGCTTGAAAGATAGCCATCGACGCATGTTGGATACCGAGCGTGCCGTGCAACATCGCCGCCATCGGCCTGCCCTCAGCCTTGGCGTAGCCATTGGCCATATCCACCGACGATTCTTCGTGCAGCGCAGTGATGTACTCGGGCATGTGATTGGGCGGAGAACCATAGTTGGCTATGGATTCCTGGATGCCTTCGAAACTGGAGCCGTTGTTGGAGGCGACAAATTCAATCCCCATATCCTTCAGCGCCTGCACCATCAGGTCTGACCCCGGGCGCACCACAGCGCGGCCAGACGTGGGTGGTGCCACCATGCCGGTATCACGCTGTAATTGTTGGTATGAAGGCGCAGTAAAGGACGCATGATAGGCGGAAGGTTCCTGTGCCTGCGTGACAGGGCTGACAGCCAGCGCCGCTGCGCCAGTGGCAGCACCCTTGAGGAAGCTGCGACGGTCTACTTTGGGGGCTATTTTGGGCGCTGAGATGTCTATCGGGTGATCGGGTTGGTCGTTACTCATCCTTATCCCCTCATGTTGTAATAGCTGGGCTACCGCAAAAGTGTATTTTTAGTGCTGAACCGGCTCAAAGATCAATGAGCTCACGGACAAAGTCAAGCGCCGCAAGAAAAAGGGGACGGAGGCATGTAAAAGAACGCTTGATTTACATCTGCTCTGTCGCCTTCCTTCTTTAAATGCCTCCGTCCGCTTTTCCTCATTTCCACTCACTCGCCGGTTGGTCCGGATCTGATTTCAGAAAGCGAATCAAGTAGGCATGGAATTGATCGGGAATTTCGATCTGGGGAGCGTGGCCCACATTGGGGTACAAATGCAGGACACCGTTTTGCAGTTCATCGACCACATGCCGTGTCCTGGCAGGGTAGTCATCCACCAGCTTGTCGTCTTCACCGCCAATCACCAGCGTCTTGCTGTCGATATGTTGCCAGTCATAGACAACCGGGTCGTTATACATCATCTGACCCACCATGCGGCGCACCCTGGCAAAATGGGGATAGCCACCACTGAGGGTCTGGCCATACTGACGCCGCACGAATTCCAGGTGCTCTGGTGGCCAGTAATTGGTGAAGTAGTTCGTGTGACCTCTCAGAATCGCACGGTAGCTGGCGACCCCGGGATCGGAGGCTAGAGGATCACGCCAGGGTCGGCTCAGCCGCGAATCGGTGAGTCCGATCTGGTTCACCATCACCACATGGGTGGTGATTTCAGGGTACAGCATCGCGAATCGACTCACTACCATGCCACCCATGGAATGGCCGACGATGGCGACTTCCTCGATGCCAAGTTCGTCCAGTAGAGCTTTCATGTTGGCGGCGACAAAGTTGAAGTTATAGGAAATTAGTGGCTTCGATGACTTCCCGTAACCGATGCGGTCTACAGACACCACTCTGAAGCCAGCATCCGAGAGCACTTTCAACGTGGGTGTATAGGCTTCCGAATAGAAGTTGTGACCGTGCTGCCAAAACACGGTCTGGCCGTTGGCGCGCCCGCTTGGCGGGATATCCATGTAGGCCATGCGCATCTTCTCGCCATACCGGTTCAGCTCCAGAAAGTGTACGGGATAGGGATAGGGAATCTCTTCAAAATTGATTGATACTGGACCCCATTCGGCCGGTGGTTCCGATGGAGGTTGTGCCGGCCACTGATCGTCGGCGAATGCAGGCAGAGTGAAAAGTAAAATCAGAGCGGTGGCTATGGCGCCATCGCGAGTCACATTGTGCTTGAAGTACATCAATGTCTACACCTGTTTTATTAGTTCGAAAGGCTCAAAAGGATAAGAGTTATCCTGCCACAAGTCTATGACAATCGGGATTTCACGCGAGTGTAGAGAAAGTGTAGTGGCCAAATAGACTATGCCACTACTACTTCAAGATCATTGGCTGGGGTTGGTATGACCTGTCAACCATATTGGATGACTTCTCACGCTACATCATCGCCTGGCGCTTATGTACATCCATGAGCAGCAGTGATGTCTCGGATACTCTGGACGATGCATTAAGCTTCACCGGCCTAGATCAGGTGCAGATGAGACACAAGCCGCGCTTGTTGAGCGACAACGGCCCTTGCTATATCTCGGGTGAGCTGTCGGATTATCTGGAAGCCAAGGGTATGACACACACTCGGGGCAGGCCATATCATCCCCAGACACAGGGCAAGATTGAGCGTTGGCATCGT